>Ga0079226_10002189_pt1 | contig 15044 bp, 15 predicted proteins | sample Poulit2014_FD_76345 | JGI IMG/M metagenome (GOLD analysis project Ga0079226, IMG submission 76345) | Agricultural soil microbial communities from Georgia to study Nitrogen management - Poultry litter 2014 | ecosystem: Environmental > Terrestrial > Soil > Agricultural land | place: USA: Georgia... | reverse complement strand
TCTCCGCTTCCACCGACAACAGCGACTTTTTTTACTTTTTTATCTATATCACCTACAAATCGAACATGAGTAAGATCAAATGATTCTTTCACTTTGTCGATAATCGTTGAAGCATTCGATTTCCCCGTCCATTTTCCAATTCGCCCTAATCCATATTGTTTCCCCTCATTTTCTGTTGGATAAATATCGTAGGCAACTTCTTCATATGGATGAGAGTCCTTTATTGCCTGGATTACTTTAGTACGTTTGTGTTCTTCTACAATCGTTTCAATGCGGACTTCTTGTACCGTTGTTAAACTGTTTTTCTCCCCAATAAAAGGATCTGAAGCATCTAGTGGTTTAAACGAACCTTCTCCTTCTACCATAAAAGAGCAATCACGATAGTTCCCTATCCATCCTGCTCCAGCTTCACCAATAGCTCGTCGAACATGCTCAGAAAAATCCTTTGGAACAAATACAACTATTTTAAAGAGGTCTTCTTTCTCTGTTGGAAGAAGGATTTCCGTATTCTGTAAGCCAAGTTTTTCTGCTAGGATATCATTCACACCACCCTCAGCAATGTCTAAATTCGTATGGGCGGCATATACTGTTATATTATGACGTATCAACGTAGTAACAGCTTTACCAATCGCTGAGTCTGTATCCACAGATTTTAAAGGGTTAAAAAGAAGTGGATGATGTGCAATGATAACATTTGCTCCTTTATCAATTGCTTCTTCAATCACACGCATATCAACATCTAGTGTGACCATCACCTTTGTTACTTGATGATTATGAGAACCTATTTGTAAACCCACTGGATCCCAATCGTAAGCAAGTGATTGTGGTGCCCATTGCTCTAGTAATGAAAAAACATCTTTAGTAGTTATATTATGATTCATTGTTCAACTCCTCATTAATCCATGCTAATTCTCGCTGAAATTGATCCATTTGTTCTTGGTTTGGTTGTTTGGATTGCTTTATTTGTTTAATAATCTCTTGACGATGGGAATATTCACGTTGCCATTTTTTTTTAAAAAGATTCGACTTTTCTTGTAATAAAAATGGTCCAAATAATAGTTCTTTTTCTTGAATTTCCTGAGATCCTTCTCCCTGTTTATGAGCGATTAGCACTTCATAAATATGTCCTTTTTCTTCTACCAATCGCTCATCTACTAAGATAAATCCGTTTTTAATAAGCCATTTACGTACATGATGTGCACCAATATTTGGTTGTAAAATTAACTGTTCTACGTAATCCAGTTTTTCTTTTCCACGTTCCAAAATTGATGCAATCAAAGAGCCACCCATTCCAGCAATGATTACATGTGTGACGGAGGGATCTATTACATCTAACCCATCCCCAAGACGTACTTCTATCTGATCATCTAAATCATGTTGACGCACTGTCTTTTGCGCACTTTTAAATGGCCCCTCTCGTACTTCACCAGCAATGGCAGACGCTGTATCATCATGGGAACAAATTGCACACGGAACATATGCGTGGTCACTTCCAATATCAGCAAATCGAACACCTTTTGGGATAAAAGAAGCAATTGTTTCTAGCCTTTTAGACAGCATGTTACTCATATAAGTATTCACCTACAATATAAGAAAAGCTTTCTGCATCAGTCAGAAAGCTTATGTCTTTTTCTATTCTTTTATTTCATGTCAGCAAGCCATTCAGCTAGAGCATCTGCTTCTTCTACGCTTGTTAGGCCACCTGGCATTTGTCCATTGTCAGAACCATTTACGATAATATCATGAATATCTTCTTCTGAAAGTCTATCCCCTACTTGTGTCAAGTCTGGACCGCTTACCCCAGATAAGTCATCTCCATGACAGCTTGCACATTTATTGGCATAAATTTCATCTGGCTCCCCAATTTCTTCTGATTCAGCTGTAGTGCCATTTTCCTCTTCGTTCATTGCTTTGCGCTGACTGTCACCAATATAAGAAAAAACAACTACCATAAGTATCCCAATTACTGCAATAATCGCATAAGGGACGACTGGGTTCTTAATCATTCAACTTCCTCCTTATGTAATCCCCAAATTCCTTAAATAATATAAGTACTATTTATATATTACTCGAAATTCGTTCTATTTCAAAGGATTAACATATATTTTTGTAAAATAATCCAACTGAGTAAAAATAATAAGGCTATACATCCGATAATAAGTACATATTTTAATTGATTCCTCCAACCTAACCATAGCCAACTACTAAAATTCACTAAAATGACACACTTCATAATGAAATCAGATTGTGTATACATTCTAGTTATAAATACGGATGTATATAAAATCAAAATGAGCGCTGTTAAGAATGCTATATATTGATAAGGAAAATGCTCTTTTTTAAAGGTAAAATATGTCCAAAATGAAAAACTAATAAACAAGAAAAAAATTCCTATTTGTAGTATCGGATAAAAGTCAGTAAAATATGTAATGATGAAAGATAGTGGTATCAAGCAAAAAAGTGTCATTAACAAAGATACATTTTGTAACGTATACTCTTTCTTTCGTTCTACAGAAACAGATTGTTCTCCTTGTGTATAGAGTGCTAATAGAAAATCACATGATTCTTCCGGTAGTAAATGATGTTCCTTCCAATACTTGATTTCTTGAACAATTATTTCAGTATGCTTTTTATCCATCATACTCACTCCATAGCATCAAGTACATGGTTATTTGTAATATCTAATTTCTACAACATATCAGGTAATCATCTAGCTGAAGAAAAAACAATTCACCATTTTTATACATAAGCTACAGTATGCCGACAACTAAGATTACAAAATCCAGTTATCCTTCATGCCGGAATACTGTAGCGATACCAATTACTCATTATTCATCTAAGAAATCTTTTAGTTGCTTACTTCTACTCGGATGACGTAATTTACGTAATGCTTTCGCTTCAATTTGACGAATGCGTTCACGCGTTACTCCAAATACTTTACCTACTTCTTCTAATGTTCTCGTGCGGCCATCATCTAAACCAAAACGTAGACGAAGCACATTTTCTTCTCGATCTGTTAATGTGTCTAAAACATCCTCTAATTGTTCCTTTAGTAGTTCATAGGCTGCGTGATCAGAAGGTGATACTGCTTCTTGATCTTCAATAAAATCTCCTAAATGGGAGTCATCCTCCTCACCGATAGGAGTTTCTAACGACACTGGTTCCTGAGCTATTTTTAAAATATCTCTAACTTTATCTGGCGTTAAATCCATCTCCTCTCCTATTTCTTCAGGAGTTGGATCTCTTCCTAAATCTTGGAGGAGCTGCCGCTGGATGCGGATTAATTTGTTGATTGTTTCAACCATGTGTACTGGGATACGAATGGTACGAGCTTGGTCAGCGATTGCTCGTGTAATTGCTTGGCGAATCCACCAAGTAGCATACGTACTAAACTTAAAGCCTTTCGTATGGTCAAATTTTTCAACAGCTTTCATCAATCCCATATTTCCTTCTTGGATTAGATCTAAGAAAAGCATGCCTCGTCCAACGTATCTTTTAGCGATACTAACGACTAAACGTAAGTTCGCTTCTGCTAAGCTTCGTGACGCTTCGTCTTCACCTTCAAGGATGCGTTTGGCAATTTCTACTTCTTCTTCAGCCGTTAATAGATCCACACGACCTATTTCTTTTAAATACATGCGAACAGGGTCGTTAATTTTAATTCCTAAAGGAACACTTAAGTCCCTTGCATTTGCTTTTTCTTTTGCTTTTTCCTTATCAACAGCTGGATCATCCTCGGCTACACCTTCAGTTTCCTCTATGACATCGATGGATTGTTCTTCTAAGTGATCAAAAAATTCATCCATTTGGTCAGATTCGATTTCAAAACTTGATAATTTTTCAGCAATATCTTCATACGCTAAAAATCCTTGCTTTTTACCTTTTTCTACCAACTGTTCTTTTACTTGTTCAAGGGATTCATTTGTCTCGTTTGTTAGTTCTTGTTCTGTTTTATTCTCATCCATGAGTCCCACTCCTTTCAAGCTACATATAATTAGTTCATTTAAACTTTTTTCAATTGTTTTTGAATTTCTAACATCTTTTGAGCAATTTCAGCGGCTTTAATGGGATCATTTTGTTGTTCCGCTATTTTTTGTTGCTCTTTATAATCACTCATCTGTTTCATATCATTTGACTCTACTCGTATGATGCGCATATAATCATCAATTTCTTCGGGTTCGATATGATCAAACAGAGGAATCATTGCTATTTCAATGACAAGCTGTTTTAAATGTTCTTCTGGTAACCTTTCAATAAACAAACTTACATCCGAGTGATCTTCTGCTTCATAAAATGCATATAAATACGTTACGATTATCTTATGCTCCTCAACATTAAACTGGGTTTTTAATTCACGTTGTACTCTGTGAGCAATATTTGGATCATGTAACATAAGTGCAAGTAATGTTCGTTCTGCATTTTGATATGCAGGCAATAGTCGTTCTTTTTTCTTCCAGGAGGTCACGTTAGTAGTATATCTTGTCTGTGACGCCTTATCCTGTCTTTGCTCGATTCGACTTACATGTTCTTCTAGTTCAGACTGAAGTGATTCCATTGATAAATCGTATTCTTTACTAATTTCTTGCAAGTGATATTCTCGTTCAATAGAACTATCCAGAGTTGCAATATGTTCAATAATCCTTCGAACATACTGCAAACGGTCACTTTCACTTTGTAAATTATATTCTTTTTTGATGTAGCGCATATAGAAACTGACAAATGACTGGCTATTATCAATCATTTGAGATTTAAACGCCTCTGGACCATACTGATTAATAAACCCATCTGGATCCATTTCTGCTGCTAGATTAGATATTTTAATGGAACATCCACTATTTTGTAATAACATTGCGGCACGATAGCTGGCTTCAAGTCCAGCTTGATCACCGTCATAACAGATAACAACTGTATCCACATATCTTTTGAGCAGTTGAGCTTGATGTTCTGTCAGAGCTGTTCCTAAAGTAGCAACAACATGTGGACATCCTGCTTCTGTAATGGCAATTGCATCCATCTGTCCCTCACATAAAATAACCTCATTTGTTTTACGCATATGTTTTCGCGCTTCATCAAAATTATACAACATTTGACTTTTTTGAAACAAAGGGCTTTCAGAACTATTTAAATATTTTGGGTGTGCACCGGAAATTGTTCGTCCTCCAAATGCAATTACTTTACCAATATGATTGCGTATTGGAAAAATCACTCTACCTCTAAAAGGGTCAGCTACATCATTACCTTCTCTTTCAGATAGTAACCCCGACGTTACTAATAACTGCCTATGAAATCCTTTTTTCTCTAAAAAGGTAGCAGTAAAGTTCGTTTTATTCGGTGCATATCCTAATTGAAATGCATCAATGCTTTCTTCTGAGATACCTCTTGACTTTAAATATGCAAGCCCTTCATCTCCATCTTTTGAATACCTTAAAACATGGTGATATAGTTTTGCCAACCAATCATAGGCGGCTAGTAATTGAGCATTCTCTTTATTTTCTAGCGTAGACGATTTCTCCTGAATGTTAGGAAGTTCAATTTCGCTCCGCTCCGCTAAAAAAACGAGAGATTCATAGAAAGACAACCCTTCAATTTCCATAATGAAGGAAAGTACGTTCCCTCCTTTTTTACAACCGAAACAGTGGTAAATTTGTTTGTCTTCTGCGACAGAAAATGAAGGTGTGTTTTCTTCATGGAACGGACACAGTCCAAAGTAATTTTTACCACGTTTCTTTAATTGAACAAACTCACCAACAACTTCTACGATGTCATTGGACTGTCTGACACGTTCAATGACTTCTTCAGGGATTCTGTTTGTCATATAAACCACCAATTTTCTTTTTCTTAACAATACTCTTCTTGATACAACGCACAAATTCCTGCATAATTCGACATTAAATGTATATCTTACCATTAAACTTTATAGAATTTAAGAGGCTTGTGTTATTTTTTTATGAAATCGATTGAATTTCATCATTGCTTATCATTCCTATGGCATTTCAGCATGTGGTTATGAACGTGTTAAAAAAATGGTAAGTTGTAATGATATAGTCGTATTTTTTGAAATTCATTCAATTGCATAGTATTCTTTTGTATTTATTTCGATACTCCATTCGAATTTCCCTTTATTTACACGGGTTTCTTATGGATTTCGATAAATCAATAAGATTCGTCTTATTCTTTTGAGTAGGTTTACGCAAGAAATCATTATAACAAAAATACGATAGATAGCTAGTTTTATGCTCACATAAATAAAGAAGCTTTCAGCACAAAGGCAAAAAGCTTCTTTATTTACTTTTTTCGACATAATTGCAATATCAAATTTGCTGTTTCTTCGACAGCTTTGTGCGAAACATCAATGACTTCACAATCGATTTTTTTAACGAGTTCATCAAAATATTTTAGTTCTTCTTCGATACGTTGCATATTTGCGTAAGATGCTTGATCTCCTAATCCAAGAGATTTTAGGCGCTCTTTTCGAATGCTGTTTAATTTCTCTGGATTAATGCGAAGCCCAATACATTTTTTAGGATCTACTTCAAATAGTTCCTCTGGGGGGTCTACTTCAGGAACAATAGGGACGTTTGCTACTTTCAATCGTTTATGAGCTAGAAATTGAGATAAAGGTGTTTTTGATGTTCGTGAAACACCAATCAAAACAATATCTGCTCGCTGAATCCCTCGTGAGTCCCGTCCATCATCATACTTAACAGCGAATTCTATTGCTTCCACCCGTTTAAAATAATCTTCATCCAATTGATGAACAAGACCCGGTTCCAGCCGCGGTAAGCGACTAAAAGCCCTTTCCATCGATTGGATCATTGGTCCCATAATATCAATAGCTTCAACCCCAGCTTTTTTTGTTTCTTGATTTACATATTCACGTAAACCAGGATCCACTAGAGTGAACCCAATCATTCCGTTATTTTCCAAGGCGAGCTGAATGGCTTCGTCTATCGTTCCTTCATCTTCTACATAAGGTATCCTTCTAATGATGTATTCTGTATTATTAAATTGACTGAGGCCAGCTTTAATGACCAGTTCTGCTGTTTCCCCGACAGAGTCTGATAATATGTATACATGAGGATTCATATCCAATTCCCCCTTTATTTCACTACACTTGTTCGTTCATGGCTAGTTCAACTAATACTCGTGTCATTGTTGTTTTAGTAATTCTACCAACAACCTCTAATCCATGTTCAGTGTCTTTTACAACAGGTAGCCCATCAATTTGTTTATTGATTAATTTTTTCGCAGCATCCATTAAAGGATCTTCTCGTCTACAAACTGTTATGTTTGGCATACGTGTCATAATGATATGAACTGGAATGACTGTTAAATCTTGATTCCCAATACTAGCTCTCAATAAGTCTTTTCTAGATAGCACACCGGTTAAGCATGCATGATTGTCTACAACGAATAATGTACCAACATCTTCTAAAAACATCGTTGAAATAGCATCATATACAGAAGCATCTTCTTTCATTACAATAGGCACTGCATAATGATCTTTTATTTTGAATTTCTTTATTTTCTCTGTTAGCAACTCAGAGCCCGTTTTTCCAGTATAAAAGTATCCTACACGTGGACGTGCATCCAAAAAGCCAGCCATTGTTAAAATGGCTAAATCTGGCCTAAGTGTTGCACGCGTGAGTGCTAATTGGGCTGCAATATTTTCCCCAGTAATAGGCCCTTCTTTTTTTACAATTTCTACGATTGTTTCTTGTCGCTCTGATAGTTCCACTTCTTCACCGCCTACATCAATGTGTCATACTATTATATATTTATTATAGACTATATAGGCATAAACACAAAATTATGTCATACTTGTTTTTTCCCCCATGGATTTATTGAAGAGTGCCAACCCAGCATAGACTCCTGTAAGTCTTCGTATATTGGCACTTTACTTCAAATTAAACCTGTGACCTTTTAATTTAAAACGTCTGTTTCCATTCAATTTTATCAATATGTGCATATGAACGAATAATTTTTGCCAATTCAAATAAGAGTGCCAAACGATTTGCGCGAATTCGTTCATCATCAGTCATAACCATATTATGTTCAAAGAACTCCTCAATTGGTTGAGCTAAAGTGGATAGAGATTCTAATCCTTTTTTAGCATCGAAATGGTTTTCCGCTTCTGCAAAATTCTCGCGTACGGTTACATACCGATCATACAACGTTCGCTCAGAGTCGGTTTCAAATAAATTTGTTTGAATCGGTCCTTCTTTTGCCTGCTTTTCAATGTTCAATACTCTTGTAAATGCTTCTTGTACTTTTTTGTACGAATGGTCATTACGCATGTTAAACAATTCTTTCGCTTTTTCTAATCGATACGAAAACACACCAATATCGTTGAATAATACAGACTCTATGATATCTTGTTCAATTCCCAGTTCATGCATAACATAAGAGGCTCTTCTGCGAATAAACTCTTTTAAATCAGAAATATTTGTCGTAATTTCGATTCCTTGAGCAGTTAACAAATCCTGAACAATTTGAATAAACGTTTCTACAGGAACTTTCCAATCGTTTGCATAAAGAATGCGGAGAACACCAATTGCTTGTCTTCTAAGTCCATACGGATCCCTTGACCCTGTTGGCATTAAACCTACAGATATACAACCAACAATTGTATCTAATTTATCCGCAACACTTACAATGGATCCTACTTCCGTTGTTGGTAAGTCTCCTGCAGCATGAAGTGGTAAATAGTGCTCGCGTATGCCAACAGCTACCTCTTCTTTTTCATGCGCTAGACGGGCATATTTTTCCCCCATTACCCCTTGTAGTTCTGGGAATTCATTGACCATCAATGTTGGTAAGTCAAATTTACAAATAGACGCTGTTCGACGAATATCATGTAATGTAGAATCATCTACACCAATTTCTTCAGCGATTTGTTCAGCAATCTTTTCCACACGGGAAACCTTTTCATAAACTGTTCCTAATTTTTCTTGAAATACAATTGATTGTAACTGCTCGCTATATTCATCAATTGTTTTCTTTTGGTCTTCATGATAGAAGAACTCCCCGTCAGATAAACGAGCTTGGAGTACCTTCTCGTTTCCTGCTACTACTTGATCGATGGACTGGTTGTCACCGTTGCGAACTCCAATGAAATAAGGTACTAATTTTCCATCCTTCTCTACAGGAAAATATCTTTGGTGTTCTTGCATAGATGTCGTTAATACTTCAGATGGAAGTTCTAAAAAAGATTCCTCATAGGTTCCTACAAAAACTGTTGGATATTCAACTAAATGCACAACTTCACTTAATAAAGAATCTTCTACAATGACGTGAAAACCTTGTTTCTCTTCAATAGCTTGAATGCCTTCCTGAATAAGTGTTGCTCGTATTTCAGGATGGACAATAACATAACGCTCATGTAGAACCTGTTCATATTCGGATGGATCATTTAAGGTAGCATGGGTTCCCAAAAAGCGATGACCACGAGTTTCATTAGACGTGTTTACACCTGCTATGGAAAAAGGAATGACATCTTCTCCATATAAGGCAACAAGCCAACGTATCGGTCTTGCAAACGTAAAGGATTCTGCTCCCCATTTCATTTGTTGCGGAAACGGAAGAGAAGTAATCACTTCTTTAAATGTTGGAAGTAATTCTTCTGTCTTCTTTCCTTCTGTTACTTTTTCAACAAATATATATGTTGTTCCCTTTTGCTCTTTTATATATATATCATCAACTGTTTTCCCTTGGCCCTTTGTAAATCCAATAGCTGCTTTTGTCCATTCTTCCTCTTGTTTGGCGATGGATAATGCAGGTCCTCTGATTTCTTCTTCAATAGTCGTCTGTTCAGCTGCAACGCCTTCAATACGTACGGCTACTCTACGTGGAGTTGAAAAGGATTCTATCTGATCATAAGTAATGCGCATATCCTTAAACCAAGTTGCCGTTTTATGAAGAAACTGCTCTTGGGCAGCCGGAATAAATCGTGCTGGCAATTCTTCTACACCAATTTCAAATAAAATAGATTTCTTCACTGATTGTCCTCCCCTTTCAACATTGGGAAACCTAACCGTTCTCGTTCTTCCACATATTTTTTAGCAATGAGGCGGGCTAAATTTCGAACTCTTCGAATATATCCAGTTCGCTCCGTTACTGAAATAACACCTTTGGCATCAAGTAAATTAAAAGTATGTGAGCATTTTAGTACATAATCGTATGCTGGAAATACAAGTCCTTTTTCCACCGTTGCCTCTGCTTCTTGCTCATATAATGTAAACAATTCAAATAACATATGTGTATTTGATGTTTCAAAAGCATAAGTGGAATGCTCAAATTCAGGCTGTAAGAAAATGTCTGATACTGTGACACCATCTGTCCACTCTAATTCAAACACATTATCTTTTTGCTGGATATAGGATGCAAGACGCTCGATCCCATAGGTTAATTCAACAGAAACAGGACTTGCATCAAGCCCTCCAATTTGTTGGAAGTACGTGAATTGAGTAATTTCCATTCCATCAAGCCACACTTCCCACCCTAAACCAGCTGCACCAAGTGTTGGGTTTTCCCAGTTGTCTTCCACAAAGCGAATGTCGTGCTTTAATGGGTCTATTCCTAATTCTTTCAATGATTCAATATATAAGTCTTGAATATTGTCTGGTGAAGGCTTCATTACGACTTGAAATTGATGATGTTGATACAATCGGTTTGGATTTTTACCATATCTCCCATCATCTGGTCTACGTGAAGGTTCTACGTAAGCCACATTCCAAGGTTCTGGCCCTAAGCTGCGCAACAATGTCATTGGCGACATTGTTCCTGCTCCCTTTTCCACATCATAAGCCTGCATTAAAATACAACCGTGTTCAGACCAATATGATTGTAATGTTAAAATCATTTGTTGTATGTTCATTATTTTCCCTCCAAAACAAAATAAACTCATCCCTATGCCTCTATCTTGAGACATAGGGACGAGTTCGTATTCCCGCGGTTCCACCCTATTTGCTTAGTTATATAAGCCACTTTATATGTAATTCGCTCCCGAGTACCATCCCTTTCATCCTTATCCAGCTCTCACCACCCTGGATTCGCTTTTATGTCGTATGAAGGTTTTTCTCGTTCCTAGCGTTTATGATTTATTTTATCATACATGAATCGTTCATGAATCGTCAACTAATTTTCTCCAGTTAAGGCATCTAGTTGTTTAATAAACCTTTTTGTTTTAATTGGATAACTTCCATAAGAATCATAATAATGATCTAGCAACATTCTCAATAATTCTTTATTTTTTTGCTTTAATGAGATATTCCCAATTTGCTCAATACTTACTTGTTGAAAAGCATGTAAAATGTGAGCAAGTTTACCTTGGAGCATAATAGATTGCTCATCTACATGACTACATGTATTACACAACACTCCACCTTCTCGAATCGAAAATGAAAAAGGTAGTTGTGTTGAGCCACAACGTACACAGCGATTTAGGACTGGAGAAAAACCCCCAACTTCATACAATTTTAATTCATACATCATTGCCGGAATCACGTACTCGTCCCGTTCTGCAATCCATTGTAACGTGTGAAACAATTCGTTGTAGATATCCGGTAATGGTTGTTTGTTTTCCGTAAGTGTATCGGTTAATTCTAGTACATATGAAGCGTAAGCATTTTTCTCAATATCTTCCCGTATTTGTCGCATGGAGTGAACAATTGAAGCTTGTTGAATTGTTCCTAATCCTTTTCCTTTACTTACATAGACTAGAAACTCACCATAGACGAACGGCTGCGTTGTTGCAGCCATTCGACTTTTAGGTTTTTTTACCCCCCGTGCTAACGCGGTAAACTTTCCTAATTTATCACTAAAAATCGTAATGATTTTATGTGTTTCTTTATAATCTTGCGTTTTAATTACGACACCTTGTAATTTTTCTAACACCCGTATCGCCTTCCTAATTTAATACATTTGCACATTAACAGAAGCCTTATTTGTCTCATCTTTCACATGATCTTTTGGGTGACTGTCTTCATCTATTTCTAATTCTTTTAACAATAAATAGGCTTCAATGTTCCCTGTTTCACAAAACATTTTCCAAGTTAAGTCAATCACAAGAAACCCCACCTTTCTCTTCGTTAAAATCATCTTGTACGTATAGAATGACCTGCAGCATTAAAATCATTAGTATAAAAATTTTCCAAGTAAGTGAATGAATTTCATAATGACCAAAATCAGCTCTGTCACTACAACGTGTAGTTTCGAAAGCTCCAACGGAACTACATGTTGTAGTGAAATGGCATAAAATACGTATTATGAAATTCACTAAAGTGCATTTCATAATTACCAAAATTAGCTATTTCAATACAATATATCGTTTCAAACGACTTAACGGAACTTCAAATTGTATTGGCTTAGCATAAAATAGATATGATGAAATTCATTAAAGGAACGAATCATGTGTTAACAATTACTCTTCTTATTAATACTCGTCCCGTTGGAATCCAAGTTCATGTAACTGTCTTTGGTTGTTTCGCCAACCAGGTTTTACCTTCACTCTTAATTCCAAGTAAACATGTGATCCTAAAATGTGCTCAATATCTTTCCGAGCTTCTTTTCCAATAGACTTTAGCATACTCCCTTTTTTCCCAATTAAAATTCCCTTTTGTGAATCTCTCTCTGTAATGATAGAGGCTTGAATGAGAACAGAACCATTGTTTCTACGTTCAATATGTTCAATGTTTACTGCAACTGAATGAGGAATTTCTTCCTTTGTTAACCGAAGTACCTTTTCCCGAATGAGTTCCCCCATAATAAAACGCTCTGGGTGGTCTGTAACAAATTCATCTGGGTAAAATTGTGGCCCTTCTTCCAGTTCATTTTCTAATAATGTTAATAAGTGTTCTACATTATACCCTTCCACTGCTGAAATCGGTACAACTTCAGTAAATGGATACAAAGATTGGTACGTTTCAATGATAGGGAAAATAGCATCCTTTTCAATTAAATCAACCTTGTTAATAACTAGATATACTGGTCGACGAACATTCTTCAACATATCGATAATAAACTGATCGCCTCGTCCGAATCCTTCATGAGCATTCACCATAAAAATAATTGCATCAACTTCATTTAAAGTGTTTTCAGATGTTTGAACCATGAATGTGCCTAACTTGTGTTTAGGTTTGTGAATTCCTGGAGTATCGATGAATACCATTTGAAAGTCTTTAGTTGTATATACTCCTTGAATTTTATTTCTTGTTGTTTGTGGTTTATCACTTGTAATCGCGACTTTTTGACCTAGTACACGATTCATAAACGTCGACTTGCCGACATTCGGTCTACCAATAATAGCAATAAATCCTGAGTGAAATGTTTCTGTCATATTAAATCCTCCACGACGTTTATTTCTTAATGTAATGATACTACAATTGCTAGTACTTTTCATACTTTCGACAAAACTTATAAAAACTTCTAATATTTATACATAAAATGACTGTATGATTGGAAAAAGCAGCCTTAAGGGCTGCTTAAAACCATTCCATTATTTTCGGTAAAAAAATAATTCCACCAACTATACATGCCACTATTACTGCAATGAGCACAGCTCCCGCTGCAATATCCTTTATTGCTTTGGCACTTGGGTGCATGTCTGGTTTTAAATAATCAATCATTAATTCCATTCCACTGTTGATCATTTCAGCCATGCATACACCCCCACTGACCACCATTAGCAACATCCATTCCATTGCAGACACTTTTGTAATCAATCCCATAATAATGACAAGCATCCAAGAAACTAAATGAATTCGAAAGTTTCGTTCATGTGTGATCACATATAGAATTCCAGCAAAGGCATGTTTAAAGCCAATGATTTTGTTACTCTCTTTTGAGCCCATATTGGTCTAGGATTTCTTTTTGTTTGGCAAACATTTGCTGTTCTTCTTCTTCACTATCATGGGTATAGCCGAGCAAATGCAAAAAGCCATGGACAACAAGAAATCCAACCTCTCTTTCTACAGAATGGTTATATTCTGTCGCTTGTTCCCGCGCCCGATGAATAGACACAATGATATCTCCTAGCATATTGCCTACTTGATGTTGAATGTCCATAGGCAAATCTTTTAAGTCATCCTGCATTTCAAAAGAAATAACGTCTGTCGGACGATCGACTCCTCGATATTCACGATTGATCTCTTGAATTTCATCATCAGAAACAATGGTGATGGAAACTTCACTATTTTGAGGAGTCTCTTCAATTGTAGAAGCTAGCTCTAGTAAATCAGTAATTAATTGTACATGCTCTTTTGATAAATACTGTTGTTCATCTACAAAATCGATGTGCATTTATTTCTCCTCTTTCGTCGGATATTGGATGCGTGAATGAAAGATTCCTTTTAACGTTTCACATATGGCCAACCGAATGCTTTTTAATTCTTTTAATGTGAGTGGACATTCGTCTAGTTGCCCGTCCATTAAACGATCATTAATAATGGAGGAAACAATTTCGTCTATCTTCTCTTCCGTAGGCTCTTTTAATGAGCGTACAGCAGCTTCTACAGAGTCACAAATACAAATAATTGCTGCTTCCTTCGTCTGCGGTTTTGGGCCAGGATATCTAAAGTCAATTTCTTTTACATTTGGATCATGTTCTTTTTCTTTAAAATAAAAGAATTTTAACAAGGTTGTCCCATGATGTTGCATTGCAATATCTACAATTTCTTTCGGTATACGCTGTTTTCTTAACATGTCTGCCCCATCATAAGGATGATTAATAATGATTTCAGCACTTTCCCTCGGTTCTAAAAGGTCATGAGGATTTGTGATAGATAATTGGTTTTCAATGAAATAATGTGGTTTAACAGTTTTCCCAATATCATGATAGTAAGCACCTACTCGCGCTAATAAGCCATTAGCACCGATTGCTTCACAAGCAGTTTCACTCAAATTCGCAACCATGATGGAGTGATGATAGGTTCCTGGTGTCTCAACAAGCAACTTACGTAATAGCGGCTGATTCGGATTCGATAATGAAAGCAGTCGAATATCTGATAAAATTCCTAAGCCTGTTTCAAAAAATGGAAGTAAACCTA
>Ga0079226_10002188_pt1 | contig 15056 bp, 12 predicted proteins | sample Poulit2014_FD_76345 | JGI IMG/M metagenome (GOLD analysis project Ga0079226, IMG submission 76345) | Agricultural soil microbial communities from Georgia to study Nitrogen management - Poultry litter 2014 | ecosystem: Environmental > Terrestrial > Soil > Agricultural land | place: USA: Georgia... | reverse complement strand
GGCATAGAACTCACCCTCCCTTGTTCTGAAATGGTAGCGTTTGGCCGCGAACAAGGCATTTTAATTAACGTTACAGGTGGCAATGTAGTGCGTTTACTGCCCCCCCTTGTAATGACCAAAGAAGATATTGATACTCTCGTGGAGCGCTTAGCCGTGGCCATGGAAGCATTTAAAAAACAGGTAGATAAAGCATGAGCGTCCGTCATTTTTTAACCATGCAAGATCTCAGCAGAGAAGAACTTGGTTACATCATTCAGCGCGCCATTGAACTAAAAACTATGCTCAAAGCAGGCCAGCGCTACGAACCGTTGCGCGGCAAAACTTTAGGCATGATCTTTGAGAAAGCCTCTACGCGTACCCGTGTTTCCTTTGAAGCCGGGATGACTCAGTTTGGTGGTAGCAGCATTTTTCTTTCGCCGCGCGATACCCAGCTTGGCCGTGGTGAACCCATTGAAGATTCAGCACGCGTTTTATCACGCATTGTTGACGCGGTGATGATTCGCACCTTTGAGCACAGCAAAGTGGAAACCTTTGCTCAATACTCCCAAGTGCCTGTCATCAACGCGTTAAGCGATGATTTCCACCCCTGCCAACTTCTCGCTGACATACAAACTTTCACCGAGCATCGCGGTAACATTAAAGGCAAAAAAGTTCTGTGGGTGGGTGACGGCAACAACATGTGCAACTCATACATGGAAGCCGCCGTTCAATTTGATTTTGAGTTAGTGGTCAGTGGCCCAGAAAACTATGATCCACCTGCTGAATTAGTGGAACAGTTTAGTTCGCACGTCACCCTAGAAAGAGACCTTAATAAAGCGGTGAAAGGCAGCCACTTGGTGGTTACCGACGTATGGGCCTCCATGGGCCAAGAAGAAGAGCAAGCTAAACGTGCGGTAGCCTTTGCCGATTACCAAGTAACACGTGAGCTGCTCGACCAAGCCGACAAAGAAGTATTGTTCATGCACTGCTTGCCTGCACACCGTGGCGAAGAAATTAGCCATGATTTACTCGACGACCCACGCTCTGTGGTATGGGATGAGGCTGAAAACCGCCTGCATGCGCAGAAGGCGTTACTGGAATTCTTAATGGTCGCTAAGAACTAGTTTTAAGCAGTAACAGGCTAAGCCCGCACTGTTTTACAGCGCGGGCTTTTTAGTGCCTAGTTTTCGCACTTTCCTTTCTGACGACGCACACACAACACTGCTTCTTGCCATCCTTGATGCTGTGCTAAACGCTCTGCTTCGGAAATCGCTGGCATAAACTCTTTTTCACAGCGCCATTTCTCGGCAATTTCATCCAAAGAGCTATACCAACCAGCAGCAAGGCCAGCCAAGTAAGCCGCGCCTAAAGCCGTGGTTTCAGTAATTTCAGGGCGTGCCACCCGCGCTCCGATAATGTCGGCCAAGCGCTGCGACAACCAGTTATTTACCACCATGCCACCATCAACGCGCAAAATAGTGGGCCGTACTGCACCATCACCCACCATCGCTTCTAGCAAATCTAATGTTTGATAGCACACCGCCTCTAAGCCCGCAGTCACCACCTCTGCGATACCCGTATCACGGGTAAGGCCCAATAAAGCCCCACGCGCATGTGGGTCCCACCACGGCGCTCCTAGGCCTGTAAAAGCCGGCACAAAATACACCCCTTGGCTGCCTGCGCCTTGGCTAGCTAAGGTTTCTGTTTCGCTGGCGGAGGAGATAAGTTTTAACCCATCACGTAGCCACTGAATCGCAGCGCCCGCCACAAATATAGAACCTTCCAAACCATAGGTGACTGTGCCGTTGAGACGATAAGCCACGGTAGAAAGCAAACGGTTTTCAGACATCACCGCTGTATCACCGGTATTCAAGATCATAAAACAGCCGGTACCAAATGTACTTTTCACCATGCCTGGCTTAAAACAAGCCTGCCCAATTAAGGCTGCTTGTTGATCACCAGCAATGCCAAGCACAGGTATCGGCGCGCCCAACAACTCAAGCGCTGTATCACCATAATGATGCGAGCTATCTTCTACACTCGGCAACAATTTCGCGGGGATATTAAAAAGTTTTAGTAAATCTGCATCCCATTCCTGGGTATGTATATTAAAAAGAAGCGTACGGCTTGCATTGGTGGCATCGGTGGCGTGCACTGCCCCCTTAGTTAACTGCCACAACAACCATGTATCAATGGTGCCGAACGCTAACTCGCCAGCTTTAGCACGCGCACGGGCGCCAGGTATATGGTCTAGCAGCCAAGCCAACTTTGTGGCCGAAAAATAAGGATCAAGCAACAACCCTGTGCGTTCACGCACAAGGGTTTCATGCCCTGCTTTTTTCAGCTCAGCACACCACTCAGCAGTGCGCCGATCTTGCCACACGATGGCATTAGCCACTGGCTCGCCCGTGTTTTTATCCCACAGCACCGTCGTTTCGCGCTGATTAGTAATTCCAATGCCAATTATTTGCGTGGCGCTAACATCGGCTTTTTTTAACACTGCTTGGCATAAGGCTAAACACTGTTGCCAAATTTCCATGGCATCGTGTTCAACCCAACCATCATTGGGGAAATATTGCGCAAATTCTTCCTGCACAGTTGCTATGCACTCAGCCTTACGATTAAACAGCATGACACGGCTGCTCGTAGTGCCTTGGTCGATAGCCATAAGGTATTGTTTCATTTTGTTATCCTTTAAAAGCGCGCTACGCACTCCGTGTTATCAAAATTATTGCCTAGGTTACAAACTGCTACTGTGCTGTGCAAAAGCATTTCCGGCGCTGCTGCCTCCACTTTCAGTGCTACACAGCCAAGACACAAGCTGCCCACATGTTATCCACAGGCTTATTCACAGCACAGCCCATTCGAAATGACGTTCGCCACGCTGCGTTTTTCGTGATAGCTTAAACTCCTGCCGTTTATTCAACGGGGTTTTAAATACAACCAACCCTCAATTTTCAGCGCATTTTGCCATGGAGTTTTTATGCTTAAAGATGCTTATCCGTATTATTTGGCTAACGAGGCAGTTTATGCCAACGACGATCTGCCAGTCACTGATAAATACACCGGTGACATTGCTACTTTAGTGGCCAAAGCAGATAGCAAAGCGTTTGAACAAGCCATTTCTGCAGCTGAAAAAGCCATGCCAGCCATGGCAGCACTGCAAGTGTATCAGCGCAAAGCCGTTCTTGAGCACTGCATTAAGCGCTTTGAAGAAAGAGCCGATGAGTTTGCGATGCTGTTATGCGTTGAGGCGGGCAAACCCATTAACGATGCAAAGGGTGAGGTAACCCGTTTAATCGATACGTTTCGCGTAGCGGCGGCGGAAGTTACTCGCATTGAAGGCGAAGTGCTGGAATTAGCCACCACGGAGCGCGCACACGGCTATCGCGGTTTTACCCGCCGCGTGCCCATCGGCCCTTGCGCCTTTATTTCTCCTTTTAACTTTCCTCTTAACTTAACCGCACACAAAGTAGCACCGGCCATTGCTGCTGGCTGCCCCTTCGTGCTTAAGCCTGCTAGCGCCACACCGCTTGGTGCTTTATTAATTGGTGAGGTACTGGCTGAAACCGATTTACCCAAAGGGGCCTTTTCTATTTTACCTGCCGACCGTGGCACTTCTGACGTATTGATTACAGATGACCGCTTAAAGCTACTTAGCTTCACAGGATCCCACGAAGTGGGTTGGGACATGAAAGCACGTGCTGGCAAAAAGAAAGTGGTGCTTGAGCTAGGCGGCAACGCTGCTTGCATTGTAGATAGAGATGCCGACATCAGCAAAGTAGTAAAGCGCCTTACTTTTGGTGCTTATTACCAATCTGGCCAAAGCTGCATTAGCGTACAACGCATCTATGCCCACAGCACCATTTACGAGAAACTTAAAGAGCGTCTTGTAGAAGAAATTAAAGGGCTAGAACTTGGCGACCCTCGCGATCCTGATACGTTTGTTGGCCCTCTCATTCGCGAAGAGGAAGCTAAACGTGTGGAAACCTGGATTGATGAGGCTGTTGCAGAAGGCGCCACCCTCCTCTGTGGTGGGCAGCGTAACGGTGCCCTTATTGCACCCGCCTTACTTGAAAACGCGCCAGCAGATAGCCGTTTGATGCAGGAAGAAGTGTTTGGCCCTGCGGCTGTCCTGATTCCATATGAAGATTTTAACGATGTGATTGATGCTGTAAATAATACACGCTTTGGTTTGCAAGCAGGTATCTTCACGCGCGATTTATACAAAATCCAACAAGCTTGGGACCGTCTCGATGTAGGCGGCGTCATCATCGGTGACGTGCCTTCTTGGCGTGTAGACAGCATGCCATACGGGGGCGTTAAAGATTCTGGCCTCGGCCGTGAAGGAGTGCGTTGGGCCATTCGCGATATGACTGAAGAGCGTTTATTAGTCATTCGTACCGTGCAAAACTAACGACTTCCGCCACAGCCACAACAAGGCCACCTTGCGGTGGCCTTTTGCTTCTTGTAATAAACCCTGTTGGTTTAACGCACCATGAACAAGCTAAGTTGCGGTACGTAGGTGATCAAGATTAACGCCACCAAGAGCACCAACATGAACGGCAAAGTGGCTTTATACAGTTCACTAATAGGCTTTTTAAAGCGGTAGCTAGCAATAAACAAGTTCATGCCCACTGGAGGCGTGAAATACCCAATTTGCATATTCGCTACAAAAATAATGCCTAGATGCACTGGGTCAATATCGTAACCTAAGGCCACCGGTAATATCAGCGGCACCATAATCACTAAGGCAGCAAAAATATCCAGCACGGCACCTAATACTAGCAGTACAATGTTTAATAAAATGAGGAACATAAGCTTGCTGCTTACATGCTCTTGAATGAAAGCAAACAACAACTCGGGTACGCCAGCGAACACTAGGTAGCCAGTGAACGACATGGCCACCCCAAGAATAAGCAGAATGCCACCCACCATAATCATGGACTCACGCATAATACGCGGTAATGTGCGTAGTGGAATTTCACGGTATAAACCCACCTGTGCCACCAACACATACAGCGCCGTGATAGCGGCCGCTTCATTAATAACAAGCCAACCAGAGAAAATACCTCCAAGCACCACGAAGGGCAGTGGCAACTCCCACCGCGCATCCCAGAGTGCGCCGCGCAGCTCGCGCCAATTGTAAGCTTGGCGTGGCACCGGCTCTTTGCGCATCGCCCAAAGGCTATAGAAGTACAGCAACACCACCATTAAGATGGCGGGCCCTATGCCGGCCAAATACAAGTCAACAATTTCCACCGTGGGCATGGCCAACTGCTGCGCCATTTGCTGTGCGATGATGCCATAAATAAGCAAAGGCACAGAAGGCACCAATAACAACCCTAAGCTGCCCGAAGTGGTGAGCAAGCCTGTGCTAAATTTTTCGTTGTACCCTACTTTCATCAAGGCAGGTAATAACAGGCCTCCGAGCGCCACAATAGTAACGCCACTGCCCCCTGTTAACGCGGTAAAGAAAGCACAAGCGATCAAGGCTACAAAAGCCATACCTCCTGGCATCCAACCAAAAGCCGCTTGTGATAAACGCAGCATGCGATCGGCGGTATTCGATTCGCTTAACAAAAAACCTGCAAAGGTAAACAACGGCAAGGCCATGAGCACTACCGACGTACTCACTTGGTATAGGTCAATATGCAGCACAGATAAATCTAGCCCCAGACTAAAATAGCCGAGTGCTGCAGCCGACAAAATAATGGCAAATAACGGGGCACCGATCAGTGCTAAGAGTACAAGCACGGCGACTGCTAACCAAATCATGAGACGCTCTCCGTGCCCACCGGTGCGGGGCGTTTATTTAAGAGCCCTAGCACAAACAAAAACACATAACGTAGCGCAATGATGCCAAAACCAATGGGGATCAATAACTGCAGCACCCAATCAGGGATGCCCGCCACACTTCCTGTGCTATAAGCGCGCTCATCGAGCACTGTATAAAAGCTGTAATACGCCATTAAACCCGTAATGAATGCTGTGAATAAATCCACAACTAAAATGAGCCAGCGCTGCCAGCTTTCAGGTGCATATTCACTCACTACATCAATACGAATATGCGCATCATTGCGCGAGGCTATCATGGCCCCCAACATGGCAATCCACAGCACCGCATTTTGCAGCAACGGATCGATCCAAACATAACTGGTGTCGAGCATATTGCGCGCCACAATTTGCATGACAGCTAGCCCTACCATGCCGAGCAATACTGATATAAGAAAGGCGTCCTCCACACGATGGAGGGCGCCTAATATTTTTTTATCCCAACGCACAACGGCTGTTTTATTGACGGTATTCATTCAAAATCGCCGTTACTTTATCGAGCATCTGTTGAGACACTTGGTCGCTTTGCACTAGTTTTTTAGTGGCGCGATTTGCATAGGCACGCCATTCTTCTTTTTCATCCTCAGAGGGTTTAACCAGCTGCAAACCTTGCCCTAATACCGCCTGCAGGGCATTTTTATTATCCTGCATCTCTTTCTTATCCATGGCGGTTACGGTGTCAGTTAATACACGCTCAAGCACCGCACGATCGTCTTTGCTCAACCGCTGTAAGTGGCGATCTTCAATGCCCAGTAGCGCGTAGGTGTATAGCAAAGGTAGGTCGGTCAAGTGTTCCACACGGCTGAACCACTGGAGTGTAAGTGCTGCAATGGGTGGTGCAGCAAAAGCGTTAATCGCACCCGTTTGCAGCGAGGTAAGTACTGCGCTGATGTTGAGCACCACAGGCGATACATTGAACTCTTTAGCTGCCATTTCAGAAGCAGGATCATTGGCTGGCAACCACACTTTTTGTTGTCTTAAATCTGCTACCGATGCCACCGGCTGTTTTGTCATAAAGTAAGCAAAACCACCATCAATGGGGCCAAAGACAGTCCAGCCGTTATCTTTAAAACCCTTTCGTAATACTGGGTCTAACTGCTTACGTACATGCGCCACTTCCTTTGCATCGTGGAAAATAAGCGGCAAGTTCAGCACTTGGCTATCTTTGTTGTAACGAGTAAATGCACCTGCCTGCGCTAAGGTACCATGCAGCTGGCCAATACGGATACGGCGCTGTACGGCAGCATCATCGCCCATTACGCCGCCTGCATAAATTCGCAATGTCACGCGGCCATCGGTTTCTTTAGCAATTTTTTCGCCTGCAGCTTTCAGGCTATTCACCGCCGCCGTGCCATCTGGATACATAGTGGATATTTTCAGCTCAAACGCACTGAGGCTCAACGGTAATGCCAACATCAACATCGCATACAAAAAACGCTTCATTGTATTGCTCCTATTTTCGTCCTTTAAAGCAGCAATTAAAAATACTGGTCGCTTTCTGCCAACAAACGCTTTGCTTCTTGCTGTGCAATGGTGTTTTGCAATGTCAGCGTGGGCAACACATCTACCTCAGCTGCTAACACTTTTTCTAAGAGGCTATCGTGTAATGCCTGATCAAACGCCATGCGTGCATAATGCTCTGCATACAACACTTTGGCATACAAGTTATGGCCCTCAGAAAGCGAGATTGCACGTTGGAAATGTTCGCGTGCACGCTCTGGCTGGCCGCCTAAACTTGCAGGTAGCAAGCTATCGAGCACGCCTAAATACAAATGGGCCTGCCCGTATTCATAACTTTCATCTAGGGCTACCACTGTTTCTAGCAAAGCTTGTACACGAGCTAAATCGGCCACAGCACTCCAATCGCCACTGTGCGCTTGAATATATCCAGCCCAAGTGGTGCCTAAGGTGTACAAAGCCGGCACATCCTTTGTTTTAGCCTTAGCTAGGCGCTGTTCTAAAGCGGGCACCGCAAGCCCTTGTAAACCACAGTAGCGTTTATGCTGAGCGCAGGCGCCACGATGAGCATAATCTAACGCTTTTTTGCTTAAACGCTGCTGCCGCTCGGGCTCACTCACAAACATAGAGCTATAGGCACTATAAAGGCTTGCGCCACTTTGTAGAAAAGAACTTCTCTCTGGCCAGTTGGCAATCATGCCATCAATGGTCATCAAATAGGAGGGCAGCCCTTCCGCCACAAGGACTGGATCGTTGTTACCAACAATACCGGTGGGTAGATTGCTGCCCAACCGCATTACCCCACAGGCTTGTAGGAAAAGCACAACACCGAGTATTAATAACGTTTTAACATAGCGCATGGTTACTCCTAGCTGCACTGCTACTGCTTACGACGAAGAAAAATAACGAAAACGGCGGTAATAGCCCACTACTGCGCCCAATAATGCACCGCTGACGAAGCCAAACAAGTGCGCTTCGTTGGCCACTATATCGGGCAAGACAACGTAACAGAACACCAGCCAACCAAGCATCATAATGACAATTTCACGGCGCAGTCCATATCCAGCTTGTGGGTTTGTTTTGCCATATAACCACAGGTAGCCCAACAAACCATACACAACGCCTGATAAGCCACCGAAATTAGGGCCTGTGGAGAAAAACTGCGCCAAGGCAGAAGCGGCCGCAGTAACCACCGTCACCAACAGTAATTGTTGGCTAGATTGGAAACGTTCAATTACACCGCCGAGCTCCATCCAAAACATAAGGTTAAAAATAATATGCAACGCCCCAAAATGCAGCAACATTGGCGTGATCATGCGCCAGGGCTGTTGCGCCACTTCGTTCAACGTTTCGGGAAAAAACAAATATTCTTTAAAGGTGAGAGGAGCGAAGAACACTAGCACAGTGGCAATAAAAACGGTTTTCGTTACCCATCCAAAGCGCTGCCACCAGCCTCGCAACAAGCTGCTTTGCACATAAAACTGAGAGGTTTTGTTCACCGGTTTGCCTTGCTCCCACGCATTTTTACGTTGTTGCTTAGAAGCACTTTCTAGCCAGGCATCTAAATACAGCTGTGCATCTTCAGCACCTTGAGCTGTTGCACTGTACACGCCATAGCCTTCGCCACTGGTTAGGGGCCTCACCTGCACGGCATGCCCTTCTCGCTCCAACGCATCGGCTAGTGCTTGCGCACCTTCTGGTTGAGAAAATCGGGCTATTTCAAACATGTAATCACTCACTAAGCAAACGCTTTCGCATTTACGGCTTTCGTGTATGGACAGCGTGGCAGCACAATAATGGACATACGCTATGAGGACGTTGCAGCGCACATGATAATCTTCTTCTGAAAAAATTTCTTTATTTATGCGGTGTGCATGCCACCCAAGGGTGGCAGGTTTTTTTAACCCGTGTTGCGCATACCTGCAGCAATACCGGCAATGGTAACCATCAAAGCGCTTTCTAACTGCTTCTCTTGCTCTTGCGTTAACTCACTCGCGTGGCGCAAGCGGCCCATTAATTCAGCTTGTAATAGGTGCAGTGGATCTGTGTACGGATTACGTACACGCACCGACCAACTCATCACTGGGTTATTTTCTAGCAAATCTGTGCGGCCGGTTAACTCTTGCAATACACGAATAGTGCTCGCCAACGCATTACGTAGCTGCTGCCCCAATGCTTTTAAAGCTGGGTCGTCTGTTAAGCGGCGTTCGTAATACGCTGCCACAGCACTGTCTGTTTTTGCTAACACCATTTCAAGCATATCTAACAGGGCTTGGAAGAAAGGCCATTCTTGCTGCATTTCTTCTAATACCGCGCGGCGTTTTGGATCTGCTAACGCTTCTTCAAGCGCAGCACCTGTTCCTAGCCAAGCAGAGAGAATAAGGCGCACTTGCGTCCAAGCAAACACCCAAGGAATGGCCCGCAATGAAGCCAAATTATCCACTGCTGTACGCCTTGCTGGACGGCTACCAAGGGCCAAGCGTGAAAGCTCTTGCTCTGGTGTCACGGTGCGTAAGTAGCGCACTAAATCAGGATTTTCTTGCACCACGCTACGATAACTTTTTACCGAGGTGGCCGTGAGGCGGTCCATCTCTTCGCGCCACTCGGGTTTGGCTTTTACAGGCGGCATTAGGGTAGCTTCGAGCGTTGCTGCTACATATTGCTCTAAATTATGCATCGCAATTTGCGGATGCCCGTATTTAAAACGAATCACTTCGCCCTGCTCGGTCACACGGATGCGCCCCGCCACTGAGCCTGGCGGCTGAGATAACACGGCCATGTGCGTGGAGGTGCCGCCACCACGGCTAACAGACCCACCTCGACCATGAAACAAAGTAAGGGGTATATGATGGGTTTGAAAAAGATCGGCCAACTTTTCTTGGGCGTTATATTGTGCCCATGCTGCGGCAAGAAAGCCTGCGTCCTTGGCCGAATCCGAGTAGCCAATCATAATTTCTTGGCCCAGCATAATTTGATTTTTGTACCAAGGTATCTCTAGCAGTGCCGCCATGGTGCTCTTGGCGTTTTTAAGATCCTCTAGGGTTTCAAACAAAGGCACCACACGCATGGGCCTTAATACACCCGCTTCTTTTTGCAACAGCATTACCGCTAACACATCCGAAGGCGAAGTGGCCATGGAAATAACGTAAGCCCCCAATGCTTCTGCAGGCTGTTCAGCGATAACAGCACAGGTATCTAGCACCTCTGCCACTTCTTGAGTGCACCATTCGCTTTCACGGAAACGGTGATTCACTAGTGGGCGATTACCCTCTAGCTCCTTCAACAAAAACTGCTGACGCTGTTTCTCGTCCCACTGCACATAACTGCCTAGCCCCAAATACTGCGTAATGGCATCCAAAGCTTGGCTATGACGGGTGGATTCCTGGCGAATATCCAAGCGCAACAAAGAAGTGCCAAAAGTGTATAAACGGCGCAACGTATCGCGCAAAGAGCCATCCGCTAACTCGCCCATGCCGCAATCTCGTAAAGAGCGATCAATCAGTAACAGCGACTCGCGCATTTGCGCACCAAAGGTAACATTGACGGGCACCTCTTGGCCTTCTAGTTGCTTTTCAATATCTGAGCGCACGCTGCGCAACTCTTCTCGCAACTCACGTAAAATAACGCGATAAGGCTCATAGCTAGGCCCTGTAACGGCTAACAATTCGGCACTCGCTTTTTGCATGGAGCACTCAGCCATTAACTGCGTCACATCGCTTAAATATAAATCGGCTGCTTTCCAACGCGCCAAACGCGTTACTTCTCGCGTTACCGCCGCAGTAACATTGGGGTTACCATCACGGTCACCGCCCATCCAGGAGGCAAAATGCACAGGTGCTGAACGCACGGATAAGGGTTTGCCCAGTTTTTCGGTCACAATGCCATCTAAATCACGTAGAAAATCAGGCACTGCATACCATAAGGAGCGTTCTAAGGTAACAAAGCCCCACTTCGCTTCATCTACAGGGGTAGGCCTCGAGCGGCGAATTTCATCGGTGCACCATGCTGAAAGTACGCCACGGCACAATTGTTGGCGGCGCTGGTGGGTTTCACTGGCCGACAAATCTGTACGTTCTAAATCTGCCAAGGCAGCGGCAATATGATCATATTTCTGAATTAGCGTCCGGCGGCTAATTTCCGTGGGGTGCGCTGTTAGCACAAGTTCTACGCTTAGCGACGACAACACATTATGGATTTGGTCTGGTTCGTAGCCTGCAGCTAACAACTTATCGAGAATTTCGGGCAGGTTGTTGGTACTTTTACCATCTGCAGCATAGAACTGGTTTTGACGACGTAAACGCACTCTATGTTGCTGTTCCGCGAGGTTAGATAAGTTCAAAAACTGGTTAAAAGCACGCGCTACATCTAATAATTCTTGTTCATTCAACGGAGCAAACAACTCACTAAGGCTTGTCATATCCACCACACCCTTAGTGCGCGACTCCACCGACACCTGGCGAATGCGTTCAATCAACGCAAACATGTCTTCACCTTTTTGGGTTTTCAGTGTGTAGCCGAGGATTTCCCCGAGTGTGCGCACATCTTGGCGCAGCGGAGCATGCAAATCCTGCGTCATTGATTTCTCCTGTTTTTTTATTCGAGTTAGTGTTGTTGCTAAGCGTTACTGAGCGCACAACATAACCTAATATGCGTTCTTTTACAGCCGCAAAAGCGTTACAGAGCTTAATACATTACCGTCAAGCAATCTGTACAATAACCTATGTGGGCGGCTTTATTATGCCGGCGCACCGTTTGTATCACTTCATCTAGCAGGGCTATCGTGCACACTGTACGCAAAATCATTCACTTAGATTGCGACTGTTTCTATGCCGCGGTTGAAATTAGAGAGCAGCCTTCCTTGGCCCATTTACCTGTGGCTGTGGGCGGCGACCCACACCGTCGTGGCGTTATTGCCACGTGTAACTACCCAGCCCGCCGTTTTGGCGTTCACTCTGCCATGGCCTCTGCGTACGCTTTAAAGTTATGCCCTGAACTCGTTATTCTGCCGCCACGGTTCGACTTATACCGCGCTGTATCACAACAAATAATGGCCATTTATCGCCGTTATACCGATGTCATTGAGCCACTATCGTTGGATGAAGCTTACCTAGATGTCACCGATAGCGAACACTACAAAAACAGCGCCACTCTCATGGCAGAAGCTATTCGTGCCGAAGTTAAAGACAAGATCAGCATTACTGTTTCAGCAGGGGTGGCATCGAATAAATTCTTGGCTAAAGTAGCAAGTGATTGGCGCAAGCCAGATGGTTTATTTGTTATTGAACCGGAAGCGGTCGAAGCTTTTATGCCCACCTTGCCGGTAAAAAAGATCCCTGGCGTAGGCCATGTTACTGAACAGAAACTAACAGCCTTGGGCATTACTACCTGCGAACAACTACAACAGCTCACTCGCTTCGAACTGCACGAGCATTTTGGTAGCTTTGGGGAAAGCCTTTATAACTATAGCCGCGGCATTGATGAGCGGCCGGTGATGCATACGCGCCGGCGCAAATCTGTAAGCGTGGAAGAAACTTACCCCAAGGATTTAGCCCACCTCACACAGTGGCACAATGCCCTCTTAGATTTATGTGAGCGCCTGCGCCAACGCCTACAGCGCCTAGATCATCACTATGTTATTCAAGGCGCCACCGTTAAAGTGCGCTATCATGATTTTACTATTCGCAGTGCAGACGGCCCAGCAGGGCCCATTACAGAAGAAACTTTTCTACCTTTGTTAACAGCCCTATGGGATCGACGCCAAGACCCTATTAGGTTGCTTGGCGTTGGGGTAAAGCTGCGAGACGAAGCCAGCCAAGCACAAAAAGATATGTTTGAAGAGGAAAAGCGTAAGGCTTTAATGCTCAGACATCACCACTAAACGGTTTTGTTTCACTCTGCATTACGCTCTCTCTCCTTTTGATATATGCTTATACAGATTGGTGCGATGTTATGGTTTTACAGCCATTGACAAAAACACTAATAAATTAGAAATTTTCGCTTTTGCTAAGCTATTTGTTGTAAATGGGAACTTAAACTTTGTGTTAGCCACTTAGTTGCGCCGAAAAGAGGCTCTAAAGGCAGGCACGAACAAAGGAGAAAAACAAATGTTTGAGCTGATTAGAACAGCCGTCCGCCGCCGCAAGCCGCCCACCCATGGCTTATTTGATCTTGTGTCGATGGATTTCAGAGTCAGCTTATGGGACCTAGATCACAACATGCATTTAAACAATGCAAAATACCTAAAGTTTATGGACCGATGCCGCCTAGAGCATTCCATTGTTACAGGCTTAATGAACAAGCTCATTGAAGCTCGGTGCCATGCTGTGGTGGCCAACACTGAGGTGGCTTATGTGCGCGAACTGCGCCCTTATCAACGCTTTACAGTGCACACGCGCATCCTCGGTTGGGACGACAAATACGTTTATTACGACCAACAATTTGAATCACAGAATAAGCTGCACACCCATGCCCTTTTGCGTGTTATTCACTTCCATAATGGCAAACCTATCAGCCCCAGTACGGTGCAAGATATCGCGGGTGTTACTGTTGCTCCTCCCGTTTTGCCCAGTTACATCGAAAACTGGAAAACACTCTTACAAACAAAGCGCCAATATACAGAACGCGAGTTTGAATCGTTACACCAAAACGATTAACAACACACGTTAAGCTAGCAACGCCTGTCGCGATGAATTTTCCTCTTACCCCTAGGGCTTGGCTAGCTGCTCCGCCTTTATTTGCAGCACCCTCGGATGGCGGCCAACAGCTTCAGCCCTGCTATGCCCACCCTCCCGCTTTTTACGGCCCACATAAAGACAGGCGCCTAGGGAGGGAATTTGAGGACATGATCATGGCACAGGTGGCACAGCAGCCCGAAGTAGAAATCGTTGAACGCAACCTAGCCATTCGAAACCGTACACGCACCTTAGGTGAGCTAGACGCCATTTTATGGCACAAACAAAAGCAAGAATACTGGCACTGGGAGCTCACTTTTAAGCATTATTTAGGCTTTGCCGAGGATTTTTGGCCAGGCCCTAACCCTAGTGATCACTTCCATAGAAAATACCATCGCGGCCTTGAGCATCAGTTTCCTTTAGCTCACCACCCTGCAGCACAACCATTTCTGCCTGGCCCCATCAAGCACCAACATCTTTTAAGCCGCGGTGTGCTCTATTACCCTGCAGGCTATACGTTGCCGCCACCTGCTGGTGCTCATCCGCAGCATCTACGAGGCACTTGGTGGCCATTAGAGCAATTACCTAAAAGCAGCAACTATCTGATTTTAAAGAAAAAATACTGGCTAAATGCGGCCCAGTTTTTAGCTCTAAAACCAATATTACATACGGCTGAGTCTGTTATTCGCCATGTTCATACAGTAAACTGCCCCACTATGCTTCTTATGCAACACGCCACCGGCGAACTATCGCCTGGTTTTGTGGTGCCTGACAATTGGATTTCAAATGCACAAGCTCGATACACCCAAACAACTCGTGAATGAAGATGGCCACCCTAGTTACGGCGTTTTTAAGCATTCCGTAGCAACCATTAATGGCCGCGAGACAGACCATCGCACCCCCATGGGTAAACCTGCGAACTCGCTCGCCAAATTTTTTGAATATAAACAGTTTCAATATTTTGGTGTTATCCACGATGATTATTTGATCGGCTGTGCATTAGCCGATACTTCTTGGCTTGGCATTGCTTTCTTTTATATTTTTACACCTTCAACCGGTGAACTAGAAAGCTACACATGGCGCAGCCCTTTAGGCATGCACATCAATATGTCT
>Ga0079226_10002187_pt1 | contig 15057 bp, 16 predicted proteins | sample Poulit2014_FD_76345 | JGI IMG/M metagenome (GOLD analysis project Ga0079226, IMG submission 76345) | Agricultural soil microbial communities from Georgia to study Nitrogen management - Poultry litter 2014 | ecosystem: Environmental > Terrestrial > Soil > Agricultural land | place: USA: Georgia... | reverse complement strand
CGTGAAAGGGCGGTGTCCTAGGCCTCTAGACGAAGGGGACTGGACTTGGTGGAGCCAGACGGGATCGAACCGTCGACCTCTTGCATGCCATGCAAGCGCTCTCCCAGCTGAGCTATGGCCCCAGATAACTTAGCACTGCTGCCTAGTTAATGGCTGCGCATTCTAGCAGCAGCCATTAAAGAGTCAAGCGTTTTTTGTCAGCCCCTGCTCAGTTGCTCATTTGCTGAGCAATCAAGGCGTTAAGTATGGGTTGCCAACGCTTTTCCAAGGCTTTGGTTTTCTTTTTAGATAAACCACCTAGCACTTCTATGGCATGACGAAGGCGAGCACGGCTCACATCGGGCCCCATGATGGCCATGGAATCAGCCACCGAAAAACTGGCTGTTGTGCCAGCAATAGCCACGAAAACGGGGAACAAAAAGTCTTTAATTTTAACCTCAAAAATATCTGCGGTTTCTTTTGCTAGTGCAAAGATAGCATCGCGCTCCCACGTGCGTAGCACTTCTAAGCTCCACAGAAACCCTTGCAGCCACTCAACAATGGCCTCTGGCGCATGCTTTTGATGGGCAAACTGTTCCATCGTTAAAGCGGGCAAATCACCAAAGCAGAACCCTGCAAGTGGCGCCACTTGGCCTAAAGTTTCTACACGGGTTTTGAGGTGGGGAATCACTTTTAACGCATGCTCATCATTAAACAACCAATGCTTAAGCTCTACGAGAAAGTCTTCATCGCTTAACTCGCGTAGCCACTGGCCGTTAAGCCAAGATAGCTTCTCCACATCAAATACGGGCCCGCCGAGAGACACTCGCTGAATATCAAATACTGACTGCATCTCTTCCAGGGTGAACTTCTCGCGCTCATCGGGCATGGACCAACCCATGCGGCCAAGATAGTTAAGCAATGCCTCGGGCAAAAACCCGCTTTGTTGATAATACAGGATACTGGTGGGGTTTTTGCGCTTGGACAGTTTAGATTTATCAGGATTACGCAATAAAGGCATATGGCAAAGCTCGGGCATTTCCCAACCAAAATACTGGTACAGTAGCTTGTGCTTTGGTGCTGAGTTGAGCCACTCTTCGCCACGCAACACATGAGTAATGCCCATTAGGTGGTCGTCTACCACGTTAGCCAAATGATACGTGGGCAAACCATCAGACTTGAGCAGCACTTGGGCATCCACTAAATCCCAATCAAGTTCCACCACACCGCGCAGCATGTCGTTGATTTCACAGCGGCCTGGCTCCTCTGGCACGTACATGCGCACCACAAAAGGCTCGCCTGCAGCTTCACGGCGTGCCACTTCCTCTTCGGGCAAGGCTAAATCAGAGGGCTTAATGGCACGGTGCAGGCCCTTTTCACGCAACTCGTTACGCAATGCATCGAGCTCTTCACCGGTGCGGTAGCAACGAAACGCGTGCCCTGCTTCGATTAACTGCTCGGCATATTGCTGGTAAATCTCAGCCCGCTCGCTTTGGCGGTATGGACCATGAGGGCCGCCTACATCTGGGCCTTCATCCCACTCAAGCCCTAACCAGCGCAGCGACGCCATAATGGCTGCTTCACTTTCGGGTGTGGAGCGCGCTTGGTCTGTATCTTCGATGCGCAAAATAAATTTGCCACCATGTTGACGTGCAAAGCAAAGATTAAACAAGGCAATATAAGCCGTGCCCACATGGGGATCACCAGTGGGCGATGGGGCTACACGGGTACGTACGGTCATGCAAACTCCAAGTTAATAGATGAAGGGCGAACGCCACAGTGGCCGCATTATAGCTTGCAAAATGATTTTCCGCTTATGCAATTTCTAGGTGGTGGTGCTCTCTTTCACCAAGAGGGCTTTTTCAGTATGATGCGCTCCATGAAAACTCAAGCCTCGCTCAATCGTCGCCTCTCTGTGGCACCCATGATGGAATGGACCACACGAGACTACCGCTATTTTATGCGCCTGCTGACGCGCCACACCTTGCTGTATACAGAAATGGTAACTGCCGCCGCTGTGGTGCATGGTGATCGTGAGCGTTTGCTTGGCTTTAATCCGGAAGAAGGGCCCATTGCGGTACAGCTCGGCGGCAGCGCCCCCAAGTTCCTTGCCCAGGCCGCCCGCTATTGCGAAGATTTTGGCTACGATGAAATCAATTTAAATGTGGGTTGTCCGTCAGAGCGAGTGCAATCAGGCAGCTTCGGTGCTTGCTTAATGGCAGAGCCACAACTGGTGGCGGAGTGTGTTGCCGCCATGCAAGCAGAAGTAAAAATTCCGGTAACTGTCAAAACGCGCATCGGTATTGATGACCAAGATAGCTATGATTTCTTAGCTACCTTTATAGACACAGTAGCGGCCACGGGTTGCGAGCATTTTATTATTCACGCTCGCAAAGCCATTTTAAAAGGCTTAAGCCCGCGTGAAAATCGCGATATTCCCCCACTCATTTATGACCGCGCTTACCAAGTAAAACGTGATTTCCCGCAACTAGACATTAGCATTAATGGTGGCATTCAAACCCTAACGGATGCGCAAGAGCACCTACAGCAACTCGATGGCGTTATGATTGGCCGTGCGGCTTATCATCACCCTTGGCGCTTTAGCGAAGCCGATGAAATAATTTTTGGAGAGCCGAGGCCAAACACAGCCCAGAGTGCCCATGAGGTGGTGGAAGCATTTTTGCCCTATGTGGAAACACGCTTTGCGCAAGGCACCCACCCTAAGCACGTACTACGGCATATTTTTAATATCTTCCAAGGTGTCCCTGGTGCTCGCGCTTTCCGTAGGCATTTAAGCACTCACGCGCATCTACACGACGCCACGCCACAGGTATTGCTTGATGCACTGGCCTTGGTGCCACGTTAAATTTACGCACTGCGGCGGCGTAAAATAAGCTTACCTTCTTGGTATTCTATTTCTTCGTAGTTGCTAAAAATCGCCATCACCAGCCCCACTCCAAGCCCTACAGATGCCACTATGCTGTTCATGCTGGCGCCTGTTTTTTCCACCGCCTTAGACACTTTTGATTCCGCTGGCTTTTGCAATCCCGCCACCACAGCGGCCCCCAGCACACTTCCCAAAATGCTAGCACCCGCCTGCCCCAAGCGCGCCACTTGTTGAGCCGCTTTTACTTTATCGGCAATATCACCAAGGAGCTCTATTTCAAACAAGCCTTGCGCTTGCGCCTGATCTAGTTGCTCACGGGTTAAAATTGTTTTTATCATCACCAGGCCCTCAGATATTTGAGGGCCCATAGTAGCCCTAAGTATCAATTTCACACTATGACCTAAATGCCATTGTTCAGCACTAATCTACAAGTGCCTTATTTACCCTATGCCTTAACCACTCTTTTTCTGCTATGTTAATGCTTTCCAATTTTACCATCGCGAGGAACACCTATGGCTACTAGCAGCAAGCGTCTTCAGCTTGAACAATGGACAACTCTCGTGGCTGATACTGGTGATTTTGCCGCTATCAAGGCGCTAAAACCCATGGATGCCACGACTAACCCTTCTTTGCTATTGGCTGTAGCCCAAAGTGACACTGGCCCAGCTCTCTTCAAACAAGCCAACCAATTAGCGCGTCAGTACGCGCCTAGCCCCTGTGCTCGTTTGCTCTGCGATGCTTTTACCGCTGTGGTCGGTGCTGAGTTACTCAACACAGTGCCAGGCCTTGTTTCAACAGAGGTAGATGCTCAGTTGTCTTTTGATACCTGCAACACCATACAACGTGCACGCCGTGTTATGGCCCTTTATCAGCTACTCGGTGCGGATACTCAGCGTGTCTTAATCAAGATCGCTGCCACTTGGGAGGGCATTCAAGCGGCTAAAGTGCTTGAAGCCGAAGGTACTCGCACCAACTTAACGCTTATTTTTCATCCGGTTCAAGCAGTGGCTGCGGCTCAAGCCCAAGCCACGCTGATTTCTCCTTTCGTTGGCCGTATTTTTGACTGGTACAAACAACGTGATGCCGAGTTAACACCTGACCCAGGCGTAACAGCAGTAAAAACCATCTACCAACGTTTGAAGGCCATGGGGTCCGACACCATCATTATGGGAGCAAGCTTCCGCAGCCTAGCCCAGATCGAAGCTCTGGCTGGCTGCGATAGGCTCACCATTAGCCCAGCTTTACTAGAGCAGCTCGCACAAGAAAACGGCCTTATGGTACGTCAACTTTCTCCCGCAGATATCAACACCCAAACCTCCGAGCCCTTGCTCAACGAAACCTGCTTCCGCTTCGCACTCAACCAATGCGCCATGAGCACAGATCTGCTCAGCGAGGGAATCCGCCGTTTTGTGGCTGATCAACAAGCTCTTGAAGCATTGCTTTCACAGCCAGCCATAGCAGCCTGACGATTATCACTTTGGAGAAAACACACGCAGTGAGGCTAGAACACCAAGATATGCTTTATTCACTCAACGCCTGGCAACGTTTAGGCAGCTACCACAATACCCATGGGCAGCAAGTATTTGTGATTGATAGCCAAAACAACAAAGAAAAACCTCCACTTTTGTTGTTACATGGCTATCCTCGCTCAAGCTGGGATTACAGCCTGCTCTTCAATAAACTTGCGCAACATCACCGTGTTATTGCTCCTGATTTTTTAGGCTTTGGCTTCTCTTCTAAACCCTATCCGCACAAATACAGCATTATTCAACAAGCCAATATCGTTGAAGCCATCCTCGCTCAAAAAAATATCCAGCATTGCTATGTGATGGCACATAATTACGGTGATGCCGTGGTACTGGAATTGTTAGCACGCCAAAACACCTTGCAGCACAAACTCATTCTGGGAACTATGTTTTTAGGAAGTAGCTTGTATGATGACGCCCAAACCCCAACCTTGGTGCAACGTGCCTTATCCACCCCCTTGGGGCCTCTTTTTGTGCGTGCTATGGGGAAAGCCGTTTTAATGAAAAGCTTTTCGGGCTTGTTTGGCCCTCACACCAAGCCCACTTCACAACAATTAAATACAGCTTGGCAATTAATTAGCCATGATGCCGGAGTGCGCTGTTTACCAGCAGTGTTAAGCTACTTTAACGAACGCAACATCTATAAAGATAAATGGGCAAATGCGCTCAAGGAAGCTGATATTCCCATGGCTCTTCTTAGAGGGACGGCCGATCCAGTGGCGCATAAAAAAACAATCAATCGTTTCAAATCACTTCAAAAACCTAACAGCCTTACCTTTGAGCTACCCAGTATTGGCCATTACCCCCATATTGAATCACCTCACGAAACACTCAATGCATGGCAGTATTTTGTGGAGCAATGCACCCTTGATTGACATTTTGACTCACGCATGACGATTTAACACATAGTATGGCTTTTAAGCCTAACCAATCACCACAGCAGCCAAAGGCAGGCAGCGCTTGATTCGCAACACTCAGACTCATAACTAAAAAGAATGAGGAGTGCTCATGTCAACAGCCACTGTTATTCCTTGGCCATTTAATCGGCGTCACCACAAACCCAAGAACATTCACATCACGCCCAGACGCATGGATTTTCCTTTTAGCAGCGTTGAACGCTACTGGTTTGGCGGCGACCCCGTTATGACCCATTTCTTGAACGCGCTCTCCCTTACCTTCCCAGATGGCGAACGCTTTTTCGTGGATTCAGTGCGTGCTTTTAGAGATCAAATTACGGACCCTGAGCTACAACAAGAAATATCAGGCTTTATTGGCCAAGAAGCCATGCACTCCCTTGAGCATCAATCCTTTAATGAATTACTGATGCAAATGGGTTACGAGAAAGAAGCCCAATCAGGCATTAAATTCGCTCAACAAATGCTTGCTCGTGGGCGTAAATTTCTCTCCCCTAAGCAACAGCTAGCTGCTACCACAGCCCTTGAACATATCACTGCTATCCTTGCTCACCGTTTGCTTAGCAATCCTAAATGGACTAAAAAAATGCGTCCTGAAGTACGCGTGTTGTGGCTATGGCACGCCATTGAGGAGATTGAGCACAAAGCAGTGGCATTTGATGTTTTTGAACAAGTTGGCGGTAGCTACAAGATGAGAACCCGATTGTTATTCTATGCCACCCTTTATTTAGCGGCTTACACTGGCCGATACACCTGGGTTCTCATCAAAAAAGATAAAGCCTATCGGCGCCCACTTGCGATAGCCAAGGGCCTTTGGAGTTTGCTCGGACCTTTTGGATTCGTTACCACAACCCTTCCTAGCTACTTATCATTTTATCGCCCTGGATTTCATCCTTGGCAACAAGATAATAGCGCGCTAATTGCTGCTGCTAAACAAGAACTCGAACAACTTAACCACAGGTGGCAGCCCCATGACTAATAATGCTGAAGCCATCATCAATAGCTTTATCGAAGACGTAGCCAAACCCTTTCTGGCCTTGCACCCGCCACCGAGTATTGCAGAGTTGGAGGGTTGGCGCCCTGCCAAAACACAATGGAATAAAGTGCGCAAGCTACAAACACGGCTCTCTGGCCTGCAGCGTAAAAAGCGTGTTGTAGGCGATTTAACACTTTGCTATTTAGAAGGTGGAAACCCTAAGAAACCAACGGTTGTCTTATTGCATGGGTTTGGTTCCAACAAAGAAAACTGGTTACTCATGAGTGGTTTTTTAACGGCAAAGTACCATGTGATCATTCCGGATTTGCCAGGCTATGGTGAAAGTGAATTTAACCCACATAAGGATTACCGCCTATCTCTGCAGGCAGAGCGATTGAGCCAGCTGATCGCTAAGATTACAACAACCCCAGTGCACCTAGTGGGTAACTCCATGGGCGGTGCCACCGCTGCCGTATGGGCTGCACACTTCCCGCAGCAGGTAAAATCCATCACCCTAATGAACTCCGCTGGATTGCGCGGCAACAAGGTGACGCAATTCGAAACCCTGCTAGTGGAAGGCAAAAACCCACTGATACCGCGCAGCTATGCTGAGGTTTCTGCTCTTTTTAAACTCGCCACTTATCAAAGGCCCAATGTATTCAGTTGGGTTGTGACCCCTATTATTTATCGTGATTTTATTCATCGCAGCATAGTGAATCACCGCTTATTTAGCGATGCTATCGTGGTGGATGAAGGCTTGATCAGTATTTTGGAGGACATAAAGCGCCCGACACTCATTATGTGGGGAGCCGATGATGCTATTTTAGATGTGAGTTGTACTGAAGTGATTAAAGCGTATTTGCCTGACGCCGAAGAAGTCATCTTCCCTAAAGTCGGCCACTTGCCCATGCTCGAAGCGCCTATGAAAACAGCTAACGCGTTAAAGCAGTTTTGGCAAAAGCATTTATAAAAACACCCTCAGGGGAGCTCATCCCCTGAGGGTGTTAAATAGCTTATAGCGGAATATTGCGGTTGCTCGCTTTCACGATCTCGCGTTTTAATGCTTCGTAATCATCCACGGCAGGAAACTGCGGAAACTCGTCACGTACATTTTGCGGCGCATGAATCAGGATACCGGCTTCCGCCTCCGACAGCATAGTGGTGTCGTTGTAGGAATCGCCAGCAGCAATCACACGGTACTTCAAGCTGTGGAAGGCTTTTACGGAAGCGCGCTTAGGATCTTCTTGACGCAAGATATAATCCGTAATGCGCCCTGCTTCATTTACCTCTAAGCGGTGACAAAACAGCGTCGGCCACCCTAGTTGACGCATGAGTGGTAAAGCAAACTCATAAAAAGTATCGGACAAGATAATGACCTGAAAATGTTCACGCGCCCAATCCAAAAACTCACGCGCGCCCTCTAAAGGCCCCATTTCATCGATCACTTGTTGAATATCTGGCAACCCAAAACCATGCTTATCCAAAATGGCTAAGCGTTGCTTCATCAACACATCATAATCGGGGATATCCCGAGTGGTCGCTCTTAGCTCTTCGATACCTGTGCGCTCAGCAAAATTAATCCAGATCTCAGGAATCAAAACACCTTCTAAATCAAGACAAAGTAATTCCACGGGTAGCCCCTATGACAAAATCAATAATTCAACACATACAATGCTGCTAAGTGGGGCAATGTAACCGTGCTTAGAGCGCAATGCAAATCCCATCATTCCAGCCGCAAAAACAAATCTGCTAGTCTCTTATAGAATCGGTAATTCAACGCCCTCAAAAATCTTGTCCACACGGTCTTGAGAGTTCGCCAGCATAGCTTCGTCCACTCTTTCTCTAGTGAGGTGCGGCGCAAATCCTTCAATAAATTCATACATAAAACCACGCAAGAAAGTACCTTTACGGATACCTATCTTAGTGGTGCTTGATTCAAATAAATGGCTCGCATCCAAAGCAACCAGGCCCTTGTCCACCTCATCATCCACCGCCATACGAGCTACAATACCTACCCCTGTGCCAAGCCTTACATACGTTTTAATAACGTCGGCATCGGCAGCGGTGAACACCACCTTGGGCTCCAAACCTTCATTATGAAAAGCTTCATCTAGCTTGCTTCGCCCAGTAAAGCCAAAGTTATAAGTAACAATAGGATATTCAGCCAGTGCTTTAATCGTTAAGCGATCGACTTTCGTTAGAGGATGCCCTTCTGGGACGACAACTGTTCGGTTCCAACGATAGCAAGGCAACATCACTAAACTGCTAAAACTTTCTAGCGCCTCCGTTGCAATAGCAAAATCCACAGCACCATTCGCTGCCATCTCTGAAATTTGCATGGGTGTACCTTGGTGCATGTGCAGCGACACATCAGGAAACTGCTCCGTAAACGCATGAATAACACGTGGCAATGCATAGCGCGCTTGCGTATGAGTGGTGGCAATACTTAGCTCACCTTTCATTTGATCCTGAAACTCTTGAGCAACCCGTTTGATCGCTACAGTTTTCTGCAAAATTTCATGGGACAACTGCAGAATTTTTTCACCCGCAGGCGTCACATGGGTCAGGCTTTTCCCCGAACGGGCAAAAATTTCAACACCCAGCTCATCTTCTAGCTGGCGTATTTGCTTACTAATGCCTGGCTGCGAAGTAAATAGTGCCTGCGCTGTCGCTGAGACGTTGAGATCATTTTGGGACACTTCCCAAATGTACCTTAATTGCTGCAATTTCATCGATATATCCTCTAATTCAAGCGCTGGCCATTATGCCTATTTAATATATAAACAACTAGTTTTAATCGCTTTAAGCATAGACAAAAAAGTCATAGCCACTATCAAAGCCAAGTGTTTAACAATCACACAAGCGAGCTACTGTCTTGAATTAAAACACATAGTATTCCTGTTACCTGCACTTTAGATCATTTTTTGATGAAAAGTTGCACTACATTTTTTGCAGCTAAGCAGGCTGAACCCAAGCTTAAATTAAGGAGAGATCTGATGAGTAGCACCAACGACACCCCCCTACAAACAACACGTGAAAGGCTCTCGCAAGAACTGCAAAAACAAAAAGAGCTACTTACCAATTTAGATTTTTTGCCCGCTGAATACCGTGACAAAGCTTCCGCTACACTCCAACAGCAACTGGAAAAAGCAAAACAGCTCGCAGAAGACACGCGTGAAAAATTTGAAACCTCAGACGCTGCACGCCAATTGGCAGAGCTGGAGATCCGAGTACTAAAAGCCACAGCTGAAACAGCAAAAGCTATTACCGATTTCATTCAACGCTATGAAGATGAAGTGCAAAGCCGTATTAGCCGCTTAGAAGGGCGTCTAAAAGGTGAATCCCAGCCAGAGCCACAAGAGAAAGAGCCAGCCGTTAAAACTAAAGCTGAGCCCAAAGTTAAGGCCGAGCCAAAGGCCAAAGCTGCGCCCAAAGCCAAAGCTGCTCCTAAAGCCAAAGCTGCTCCTAAAGCCAAAGCTGCTCCTAAAGCCAAAGCTGCTCCTAAAGCCAAAGCAGAGCCCAAAGCCAAAGCAGAGCCCAAAGCTAAAGCAGCTCCTAAAGCCAAAGCTGCTCCCAAAGCCAAAGCAGAGCCTAAGGCGGCACCTAAAACTAAAAAAAATAACTAATTATTGCGACCAGCATCAGCAGCGATGTAATAGCTAGCTGCTGATGCTCAAAACTCAACCAAGCGCTGGGCGAAGTACTCCACTAAACCACGTCGATAACTAGTCCCCATGGCGGGCAAGCCCCTATTGATAGCAATGTTGGTGGATTTTTTAATTGTTGCTCGGGCGGCCTTAATTAAGCCACGACTAAAAGCGCGCACTTCTATCGCCTCTACGGTGTTATCCATGTAATGCTGCAAGGCAGCATCAGCTATTTGTTGGAATGTTGCGACCAATGACGAGATCGGCACTCCTTCCCCAGCCAACACACTACTAAAAGTTTGCTGCACTTGCTGCTGCACTTCTGGTGCAAAAGAGAACCCCACATACTGCTGACCATCATGCTGAAAGTGCAACTGCTTAAAATGTTTAACTAAGCCCGCCTGATCTTCCACAGTAATGCGCTCAAGCAAACGCAACGCAAGGGAACGCCCTGTTTTTCTTATTACCCCCACTCCCTTAAGAATAATATTGACCACTGAGCCTTCTGCCTCAATAGCATCAATAGGCCCTGTAAAAAATGCTTGGATTACCTCGTCAATAAAATATTCTACTATGCCGCGCATTGCTTCTGTGTGCACCTCATCAGGAGCTGTGTCTTGATGCGCATACAGCTGCTCCAAATATGCAACTAAATCCGCTGATGGCATAAACACCAATTTGGTATGGCTCATTACCCTTTCCTTGTTTCCTTAAGCACTTGCTATTATTAGATATAATATAATTAGCTGTTAGCTTTTGTAGCCACTAACTGACTAATTGCATCTGCGGGCAATGCTTGCCGTAATGCTTTCGCAGCTGTTAGCACCGCTTGCCCATAACGTTGCTCCAACGCTTCTCTTTGCTGGTCTTGTTGCTCGCGTTCCACTCTAGGCAATCGTTTGCGAGCTTCGCCAATGGCAAGAACACGTGCTTGCTCTGCCATTTCATGAATCACCGCCACATCGGCAGCAATTGTTTCATCGATACTTTGCAACATGGCAGACAAGCGCAAAGCACCTTCGGTTATATTCACCTGCTCCGTTTCCACAGCCCTCGCCATGATCGCCAACTGCGCCATAAGCTGGCCCCTGCGATGCAATCGAATGGCTTGCACTTGTTGTTTTTGTCGCCAAACGCGCCACCACAAATAAGCACCATAGCCACCCAACACGACTACCAATAAACAACCCAACCATAACAACCAATACACCGACATAAGCAAAATCCTCGCGTGAGCACGTAAAGTGCGTAAGCCTAACAGTTACTAAAACCGAGCCGCATTATTTTTTATGTCTTTTACTAAATTTTGACCCCGTGGCACGCAACAACACAAACTTTGGATGACGCGCCTGCCGTGTGACTTGTTGAAAATAACGTCGCAATCTCATCTCATGACCCAGGTGCTGATTAGCTACCACCCATAATTCACCCTGGGAGCTCAGCGCTCTTCCCGCTTGTGCAAACAAGGCAACGGCCATCTCTGCATCCACGGTATGATGACGATGAAAGGGTGGGTTTAATAAAATTAAATCGGCATTACCTTGCCAATCCGACAAGCCATTACCATGAAAAAATTCAGCCTGTCGAGACGCAAACATCTTATCCCAATTTACCTTGGCGCTCGCTAATGCCAAGTAAGATTCATCCGCAAAGCAAATATGACTCTGAGGGTATAGACGAGCTGCCGCCAAACCTAACACACCGTTACCACAGGCTAAATCGACAATACGTGCATAATTTCCTTGGGGGAGGTGCTGCAACATAAAACGCGTACCAATATCGAGTTGGTGTTGGGCAAAAACACCAGCGTAAGACAACAACTCTGCATTGAGCTGCGGCACCGCTATTTTTGTGGAGCACGGCAAGGGCTCATGAAAGTGCCCTTTCGCTCGCCCCACTAAGCCATGTGCTTTAAAACGGCCTGGGAGCAAATCCACCTCAGCCAGATACTTTCTTGCTAGCTCTACTAGAGTGCCGGGCACATGCTTATCTAACCACACTAAATACACAGGAGTGCCAACATCAAGTTCTGCAGTTAAGCGATGCAGCTGATATTTAAGCAAAGCAACTTCTTTTGGTACTTTAAGCCAAACCTCATTTGCCTGTGGCAAGGCATCTAGCGGCCAATGCCATTGTGTGTCCATGGCCTGCAGCTGGTTGTTCTTAGCGTTTTGTTGCCAACTGTACTTAGAAAGCCAGGAATCCCCCCATAAATGCACCACTTCACCCGCCGCTAATGCCATAGCGCCAAAATCATCGTTCACCACCAACAATGGCGGCGAGAAATGTTTCATTCGATGATGTAACATATAGCGATCCGCGCCATCCCAAGCTTGAAGCTTTTCTTGTTGGCGCAAAGGATAGCGCCGCAATGTAATACAGCGCTCATCAAGTTGAAGATGAATATTGGTATGCAATGCCTTGACTCTTATTCACTATTGAAGTGAGATATTATGCCTTGTTAGTGGCTGCACCACGAGCCCGCTACAAGCCAGATACGTAAAGTTGCGAAACAAGAATGCGGGCGCTCGTATGTAGCGCACACACAATTTTGAGCAAAACCACACAGGAATAGCGACATTGGCTTTAACACCATCATCCATGAAAACCACTCCATTAACGCCAAAATCCATATTGCAAACGCTGCGTAAGCTTTCCAATACTACCCTTGGCGCTGATGACGCTCGCGAGGACGCTAGCGCTATCAAAGAGTTCACCATTGATGAAATCGCTCGCGAAGCTGATACCACAGTTCGTAATGTGCGCGCCTATCAAGATAGAGGTCTTTTGCCACCACCAGAACGTCGTGGCCGCTCTGGTATTTATACCGACGTTCACTTGGCTCGCCTACGCATTATCGGCCAACTGCTCAAACGCGGTTTTACCTTGGCTAATATCCGCGACTTAATCACTGCTTGGGAAGAAGGCCGTGATTTAAACGATATTCTAGGTTTAGAAGTGGTAGTAACCAGCCCTTGGAGCGAAGAAGCCCCCTCCTATATTAGCTATGACGATATGCTCGAAGATTTCGGCCAAAGCTTGACGCAAGAAGCGTTGCTTAAAGCGGTTGACCTTGGCTATATCATCCCCGAAGGTAATCGCCTGCGCGTGCCCAGCCCGCGCATTTTAAACGCTGGCCGCGAGCTAGCTGCTGCAGGCATTCCATTGGAAGCCCTGCTAGAGCAAGTCAGTGCTGTGCGCATTGAAGTGGCGCGTATTGCAGACGGCTTTATTGGCTTAGTGGAAAAACAGCTACTCGATGTGAAATATGGCCAAGGTTTACCCAGCGGCGAAGAAGTCAAAGAGCTTGCTGAGTTTGTGCAGCGAGTGAGACCCATCGCGGATATGGTAGTTAGCGCCGAACTAGCCCGAATCCTCGACAAATCCATTAACGATATTCTAGTCAACCGCATCGCCAGTGTGATCGAGGCGCTAGAAGAAGAGGATCAAAAAATAGGATAAACAGGCGATCCTTCGCCGACTATCTTAAGTAAAAACAGTAACGGTTTGACGGCTTAACGCCACCAACTTACCTTCCTCAGACCATAATTGGCCTTGAGTAACACAGTAGCCATCTTTACCTTGCTCTGTGTCCACGTGAAACTGCCACCATGGCGCCTTGCTGATTTCCTCCTCAGTGAATTCCACTGTCCAAGTTAAGCTACTGCTAGGCGCAGGATGCTTATACATAGGAAGAACGGCCGGCGGCCATGCATCAATTAGGGCAAGCAAAGCACTGCGAGTTATATCCACCTCTTCCTTAAACCTAACCCAGCCACCAAAGCTGCCCTCTTTGCTGCGTGAAAAAGGCAAATGCTCTGTGGCCCAGCGCATATCGAAATAGCGCAAAAAAACTGGCGAAACTCCCTCCACATAAGGCAGTGGAAACGCTTTGTCACGAGGCTTCATTGGCACGGGCTGCAAGCCCTCCACTAGAATTTTAGAGTCACGCGCAAGGCCAAAACTAACCAACATAATGGCCAAGGTCTGCCCCTCTTGCTCTAAACGGCACTCCGCTTGGGTCACCGAACCCCCCGCTCGCAGTACCTCAGTTTTCAGAGCCACAGGCCCTTCAGCGACAGGCCCAATAAATGATACATAAACGCTACGCGGGGGCCTATCGGGCACCAGCTCCTCAAGTGCAGAATACATTAATGCACCCACCAAGCCACCGAAGCAAGCTCTTCCTTGGCTCCAGCCCTCAGGAATCTCTTGCTTTCCCGCTTTAAATGCCGCTAATACTTGTGAAAATTCCACCCTCTGCTCCTATAATTCAAGCAATAAAAACCCCGTATTACAGGCTTACAAACTAAACACTCAATACGGGGTTGATGTCATAGCATTATTTATGGGTTTTCAAAAGCTCTTCAACCTTCGCAATATATTGTTGCTGAGCTTGTTCTTGCGAAGTGCCCTTAAGTTTAGCCCACGCGTCGTACTTTGCTCTCCCTACCATATCAAGCATGCCAGGACGTTTTCCGCTTACATCACCTGCACTGCCTTGTTTAAAGTTTGCATAGAGAAATAATAAATCATCATTGCTCGGACGCTTGGTTAGGGTGTTAACATCTGCTTGGGCTTGTTCAAATTGGCTCATCATTATCCTCAGTTTTTCTTAACATTATCTTGTTCACGTAATGCTTTTAAAGGTGCCGACATTAGCTCAGGACGACAAGCTTCGGCATCACGATAAAGCGCTACTATTTTGGGGTAATCCTGTTGGTAATCCCCCGACGGGGTTATCGTATCTGCAAAACGAATTTCTTTTTTACCATAATCGATAACAGCCACAAGAATAGGCACTTGTGCTGCATGCGCAATGACATAAAAGCCACTCTTCCATTCTTTAGCGCTATTTCTTGTACCCTCGGGTGATAGCCCTAAAAACATCTGCTCACTATTTTTTATCGCGCTGACTGACTGCTGTACCACCCCATGGCTGCTACTTCTATTAATGGGAATACCGCCAAGCCAGTGCACAAAGCGCCCAAAAGGTGGCTTAAATACTGTGTCCTTAGCCATGATTTGTACTTTTACACGCAAAGCCAACACCGCAGCTATCACGTATACAGCGTCCCAGTTTGATGTATGAGGGGCACCAATTACCACAACTTTTGGCACATTAGGG
>Ga0079226_10002186_pt1 | contig 15059 bp, 7 predicted proteins | sample Poulit2014_FD_76345 | JGI IMG/M metagenome (GOLD analysis project Ga0079226, IMG submission 76345) | Agricultural soil microbial communities from Georgia to study Nitrogen management - Poultry litter 2014 | ecosystem: Environmental > Terrestrial > Soil > Agricultural land | place: USA: Georgia... | reverse complement strand
GGCGACTTCGCCGCGGTGCTCGTGTTCAATCCCTCGACCCAGATCGAATCGGGACAGACCTTCGCCTCGATCGCCGATGAGGGCGGGTGGCCGGTCATCGTCGCCATGGCCGAGGAGTTCCTCAGCATTCGCGTCGATCACATCGCTGAACTCGACTCGACGGCCCTCGGCAACGTCATCGACGAGCTGGGATCACTGCCGGTTTACAGTCGCACGGCTTTCAGTGCAGGCGAGAGTAGTTTCGTCGAGGGCACGAACACCCTCGACGGCGCGACTTCGGCAGTCTTCACCGCTGCCGACCCGGTCGATGACGCCGGCCAGACCCGCACCCGCAATCAGCGCGCCGTGCTGCGCGCGCTGATCCAGGGGCTCAAGTCAGCCGGACTGGCCAAGGACCCGAACAAGGCCGCGACCATGCTCGGTCATTTCGCTTCTGGCATTCAGCACAATGCTGAGCTGACCACCGTCGAGCTCGGCAAGATCGCGAACAGCCTCCGCACTCTGCAGGCCGATGACATCGCAGTGGTCACCGTGCCCACGAACTCGCGCCGCGACGATGACGGCGCTGTCATCATCGACTTCGACCCCGAGGCGATGCCGGCGATGAAGAGCGCCTTGGCCGGCAACGACCTTCCCGAGCTCTTCCGCTACCTCGTGTCGCTGGGGTACTGAAGACGGGGGTAGTTCTTGCTCATCTCGTACACCGTGACCGAACTCGTCACGAGGTCGCTAACCGTGAAGTTCTCCCCTACCTCAGCAGTTGACCTGGCAACCGTCTCGGGACCCCTGTAGGGGACACTTTGTACGGAAGAACCTTTCGGTAGCACCTGTGTAACGAAGCTCTGACCTGAGTTCCACGATGTTGCGAGGTTACACACCGCTTAGTTCCACGTCCGCTACCGTACGCCGCTTCCCTACAGCATGCGCCAACGACACCAAAAGGAGTCCAACGCCGCAGAGGTTAAAGGCAATTCACAAGGCAAAGGACATAGGTGCATAGAACGGGCATTCGGTAGCACGCGTGTAATCAAGCGGTAGCGGCTGTGCGGGTATGTGAAAGCGCCTAATCGGCGTTCTGCCCTGCCTCCATAGCCGACCTCACTTGCCGTATGCAGTCGAGTATCTGCCGACCAACATCAGCTGCGCACCACCTACAAGTACCGCAGTCTTTGGGGCAGCTCGCGCTCGGGCTCAACTGCATCGCGAAAGCACTTGCCCCGGGAGCCCCTCGGTGGAATTGCTGGTGGACCGGACGATCTAGACATTCTTTCTACATCCCTGGTCGCCGCCCACACCGCGCGCAAGTGTACGGAAGTGCTATTCGGTAGCACCTGTGTAATGAAGTGGTAGCAGAAGCGCGGGGATCCGGTAGCAACACTCCGGGACCCCGCGCTCCCAGTCTACGATCACGCCGGAGGATCGGCTTCGAGTTGTCGTCGAGTCGCTTTCATGCGGTAGCGCGACTCCGCATATCATCCCGGTGGCGGTTCTTGCGGTGCCGGCTGCCGTAGTTCGCCATCGCTAACTCCCGGCATCCTTCAGCGCTTGAGCCTGAGTCTTGCGTTCTTCGATGCGCCCCTTGATGCTCTCTAGTCGCGCCGCTCGACCATAGATCTCGTTCATGATCTCCGCGAGCAGGACGAGCACTTCGGTAGCGTCTTGCCTAGTCACCTCGACATTGATGTCTCCGTGAGCCATGTCGTTGCCAAACAAACGTACGCTGTGAGCCACGGCGGCGACGTCTTCTCTAATGAGCCCCTGGTCTTTCATGTCGTTGATCTTGCCGAAGAGCTGGCCCTTTTCGATTCCGTTGTCTTTGGCTGCGGCTTCGATTGAAGTGCGGGACATGAGAATCGAGGACATGTAGTTTCCGTGTGAGCAGTTTCGGTGTGCTTCTCTCACAGCCTTGTCGATGTGCGTCGGCAAGTGGTCTACGCTTCCTTCGTCGACTGCGGCTGGATACCATGACCACTTTGCGTCGGGGTTGTTCTTCACTAGGCTGTCCGCGATTGCTGAGCCTTCCGAGTACTGGTCGCCGGAGTAGGTTTGCTTCATTCCGGTCCCAACGCAAACCACGATTCGACCGCAGATGTCGCACGTTGTCGCTATGCTCGACCGGTTAGCATCGCTGTTGACGTATCCCCATTTCGCTGTCATGTGGGCGTGCTTCCGGCAGAACGGGCATTCGGTGGTCATCATGACTGGCTGTTCTCTTTCGTTTGGCATGTGGTCTTCCTACTCTTCCACCATGCCCAGAGGTGGACTGTCCAGATGTATAACAAATCCGTCACTTGTTCGGTCAGTTAGGTAGTGGATGATCCAGTTCGAGACAATCTTGACGCCGGATTCGACGTTGACAAGGGCTTTCGCGATCGCGCGGTGGGAACAGCTGGCCATCGCTTCGATCTGTCGATAGGAGTATCCCTGAACGATCAGGGACAGAATGAGCCGGTAGTCGGCCATGAGCAGGATTCCTTTCACTGGCCACGGCTGCGTTGTCGTGGGTGAAAACAATCCTGGACTACTGCTACCCGGTACTTACATAGCTGCTACCACTTCGTTACTCAGGTGCTACCGAAAGGCGCTTCCCTACACGCAAGACCCGCCGAGAGGGTCACGAGCGCCATGGCGGTCCGTTCCCGTTCTCGCGAATACAGGAGATGGGCATGGCAGCGCAGAACAACTCCGGTTGATGCGTGATTCATCAGGCTTGCTTGATGCTATCCGGCGTACATTGCCACTACCGTTTCAGTGCACGCGCGCTACCGGAAGCCACTTCACTACACATAGGAAACATTCACGAGCCGTGGAGTCCGGAGACAACGAAAGCTTCAGATATGCCTGCCGCTACCCGCCGCGCACAGCAACTACCGGATCCTGCATCCCCGCGGACACAACATCAGGCACTAATTGCTGAGGCCAGAATTCAGAATCTCCGCCACGCGCTCGGCCGCATGCCCATCGTCCCAGCGATTGAATCGAGCGGTCCACTCACGGTATCGCTCCGAAAATGAACTACGAACGTCAGACGCATCTAAAACACACACAATTAAATCATCCACCGAATGGATTAATGGACCCGGCGCACATTCCTCGAGATTAAAATACACACCTCGAAGCATGCTCGTATACTCCAGAATATCTGGGACGAAAAACATTATAGGCTTGCCAGTGACGGTAAAATCAAACATGGCGGATGAGTAGTCGGTCACGAAAACATCAGCGAGTAGATAGAGTATCTCAGCACTCGGAAATACAGACACATCGACCACTCCCGCGGGCAGAGAAGATTGCCCGTGCTTAGTATTCATGGAATGACCACGCACCAAAATCGTCCATTCCGGACCAAGACCGTTCTGAAGCCGTGATAGGTCTAGGTCAGAATAAATAGTCTTACTATTCTCACGCCATGTCGGCATATATAACAGAACTTTCGAAGAAACAGGAATGCCAAGCCGTTCTTTCAGCTCCACAAGACGATCGCCCGGGAGGCCCTCGACCAAAATGTCGTTGCGCGGATAACCTACCTCATGAATCGGACCGTCATAGGCATAACAGCGCCGAAAAATCTCAGTGCTGTAAGCATTCTGAGAAAGGAGACCGTCCCAAATCGACGTTGACGACCTCATCCGTTTCCGCTGCGCTGAGGAGCCCGAACCAAAGCGGTCCAAGCCAAGTAGCTTCAAGGGCGTGCCGTGCCAAGTCTGCAAGATACTACGGCCCTGCTTGCGGACAATACCAGCAGGAAGCCAGTTATTCGTGACATGGAGTTCACAACGGCCAAGAACGTCAAAATATTCTGAGCTGTGGATCAAGACCGGATGAGTATCGTCCGGAACCTCTACAGAATAATCGGCTACCGTCCAGTACGCTTTTAAGTCGCGATCCAAATCCACGAGTTTACGGAATACTGGGAGACTGTTGTCACCCACAGACCGACCGTGGAACGATTCGAACAGAAGCACCCCAGGTTCCACCGACGTATGAGCTGATCGCAAACGCGCCACCTTGCGCCTAAAAGGACTCCGTTCGCCGGGTCGCGAAGAGGGCGACACCTCCAAGACCACCTCTTCCTTAAAGTTGACTGAGAGTCGCGCAGAACTAAGCCGACCAGGATAGTCTTGACCGACACGTCTGTAGATTGACGAGGAAGCACGCCCGACAGCAATTTCCGAACCGAGGTCATCAACGATCAGAAGGCGATACTTGCCGGACCGCAAACACGGACCCGACACGGAACCCGATTTTACGGACGGTATAGCCGCAAACCCTCTGAAATGGCCCTCAGAAGAATAGGCTGAAACTTGACACTCAACGCGACCGAAGGGTCCGGAAAGCAACAATTTCTGGCCACTAGCCTTCCCATACCACCAGCCAGAAACTTCGAACATTTCGTCAGCGGTGCGATCTATCCGATCCACCAGAAGACCAGAACCGAGATAATCAACTCGCAAAACGCTTCGTTGCGTCCTTGTCAAAAACCAACCCGATGCACCAGGCAATGGGAAGAACGGAGACGATTCGTCGGGACCATAATGCAATAGGCGGCTACGACCGCCCTGCTCTTTCAGAACAAAATAGACTGGAACGGTCTTTGAAACTTTTAGGCGGTCAAACTCAATCTCCGCCTCGAAAGATCCGTTCGACGCTCTAGCCAGCGTAGCGACGTCAGTAACATCATCGCCAATCTTGATGGCCAACGTGGTCGGATCAAAATAGCAGGCGTTAATGAACAATTTGAGTCGCCCACTTTCCGCCAACCAATGCCTGGCAACGACCGCCTTTCGGGTTAGGTTAAACCGGGCAGCACCATCCCATTTTGCCTGAACAAGAATAGACTCAGTTAGATACTGAGCCCGGTTTAACTGAACATACCCAGCATGGGCTCTGCTAGTAAACTCCTCCCATGATCTCTGCGTAGGAGAGTCCGAACCAAACGAATACTCAACTTCGACTTCCAACGCGTAAGTGTGATCGAACAATTTGTCGGGCAAGTCTTGGAGCAAACCGTTTAAATCCATTCGGCAAGTGAATCCCGCTCCACTGCGGTCAAGAGACTCCTCTTTTGCAATATCATTGATCGAGTCATCAACAACGTGTTGAACGTCAAAAGTTGCCGTCCGATCTGCATCCAGGACTATGCGCAGCGATGATGCGCGAGCGCCAACGTTCCTATCACTAGAGTAAATATGGCCACTTGCCTGGTATACGCCTGGCTCTACCGTCTTCAGCAGGCTGAGGTGCCTCACTGTACTTTCAGAAAAATCTGCGAGAAACTTCGAATCTACACTAGCCACATTTCCTACTCTCTAAATCCCCGGTACATCACGATATCTGATATCATATTCACGTCGCGCAAACACATATCCAAAATATAGGTTTCGCCTCCGACTCGTCAGGCAAACACACACCAGGCCGATCGCACCTGAAGCGATCTAACAACGCTTCCAAGATGTTCCGTTTTGAGATTCACGCGCCAACTGAGACTCGACGTCTAATTAAGCCAGAAACAATCAAACGAGGTCGATTTCTACGCTCCATATGCTCGACGCACCATCCGACAAACACCATAATCGGGCAAAAGAACGGCATCTTTGAGTTTATATGTCATCTTCTGCACGGGCGCAGCGTTCAAACGACGTTCGAACTCGTCTTGACTCACTTCCTTCTTCATTATTGCATGAACCCGGTGACATTCACGAGATGAAATCTCGACTGAACTGGACCACTCACGTTTGGCTTCAAAATCGCCTAAAGCAATGCACTCAAACATAAAATGGAACATGAAATAACCGATCGCTTTTTTATGATGCCTCCAATAAACTCTCAACGCAGCGTTCAATCTATGGATTAAGTCACCATCAGACGTCGCTTTCAAATACCAACTCGATATCGCGGCCCCGTGATATCGAGGCGCAAAAATATTGGCGTGTTGAATAGCATCGGCAAACTCCCTGTAGCCTCCGCTCGGGAAGGTAGTAGCATCTACCCATGTACCTCCATATTTCGCCAATAGCTCAGTGCGAAGCACATCTGAAAACCTTGCACTTCTCGCGGGAAGTCTATCGTGCATCGAAGAGTCAAAATTGATCCAATACTCGAGATCACTCTCATTGAGCACAACTAGTTGATCGCCGAGTTCTCTTTTCCAAGCGTTAACGCTTGCCCTTACCACGGGAGGTGCGGAGTCCAGGCCTTGAGCCCAATAGGTAAAAACCAAGCCGGGCGTTGCGGGAGAGATCTCAGATCTCGAGAGTTCGCATTCAGCATCAATTTCAACCTTATAATCTGTCAAGAAGGCGGATGTGCGTACCTTTTGGAGGAATTTGTCCGTGTCTCCTTCAAGTATATCGTACAGATAATTCTGAAAGTCGCTTCCTCCGATCTGCAACATTTTACGGAATGCCTCGTGGCTTTCATCAATTTCACCGGCCCGGTGAGCGCACCAGCCATAATTGGCGAACCATTCTATCGTTTGTTCTGAATAGTCTGTATTGTTAATGTCCAACAAGCGGTATAATTCAATTGCGCCCGACCAATCTTGCATTTTGGACTTCGCTACAGCTGCCTTATGCAGCGCAACGATCGAGTCTGCGTACCTATAAGTAGCTAGGTGCCATTTCGCGATTGTTTCCCAACCGATAGAATCTGCTGTGGACTTCGAGTCTATATATTCTGCAATTCCACAAACCTGCTCCGGGGTGAGGCTGGTATCTCCGGTTTCAACTAAGGGAATGACCAACTCAACATCGGCTCTTGCATCGGATTCGATAGCTTTGATTAGTGCGTATACATTAGGATTCATAGTGCTGTCTCTTTTCAGTTTGCTACTTCAGTTGGTGCAAACAATCAACCCGTCGCGCGTTGAAAAATGGTCTACATCTCAACATATTTAAACACATATATTCGCACAACTAGCCGATATGGAAATTGATACCAGTGGCCGCGAAGAATTCTTCAAGCGCAGTTTCCAAATACGTCTCGCCGTCAAATTCCTGCTGATTCTCTTTTCCTTCAAGAACCAAATTATTGAGGCAGTCACTCCACTGCTTGGTGTCGAGAGGCAGCAAATATCGTGGTCCAATGTCTCCCATCGCTTCCAAGCTAGAGATGTTGGATCCTATAACCGGCGTGCCAAGTGTCTGTGCCTCTAGAATTACCATTGGTTGTCCCTCATGGAGCGAGGGAAGTAGCATCGCGTCGACGTTCGCGATGTATGGATAGGGGTTGTCTACCCAACCTATAAACTTCGTCGAGGTTTCGAGACCAAGTTCCCTCGCCCTGGTCGCGATGGATTGTTTCAGCGGGCCATCACCCACTATCAAAAGTCTACAGTCTGTGCCTTGAGCACGCATTTTTGCCATCAAATCGAGACTAAATGCGTGATTTTTTTCTGGGGATATCCTTCCAGCTTGCACGACGGAAACATCGCCACCCGCAAGAAATTCCTGGACATCCGTCGGCAACGGCCAGCTTCCGGATTCAACAATTTGAGATGGCTGTATCGTATTGCGTGCATATGTGAATTTCGATGTATCTATATCAAACGCCTGTGAAAGTTTATTTGCGTTTACAAGTGAACTTCCTTGGGATACAGCGACTACGTGGTCGAACTTCGGAAGTATCTGTACGACACCCTTAAGCTCGGGCATACGTAGACGGATTTCATCGTATATGTCATTATGTAAATATATCGTCGTCTGTGCTGATTTTTCACCGATTGCGTATACGAGGCGCGCCATAAATTCTGAGTAACCATCAAACTCAATGACCGACTCGAAACCATCGATAGGCAATACTCTTTTTGCTTCGAATTGGAACATTCGATCCAACATGTCCTCAAGAGAACGTGAATGCGGACCACTAATCTGAGAGGCGGCCTGCGATCCGTGGTACTCGATCATGGACTTGGGTTGCATACCCACACGTCCAATCACACGGACGTGTTCCGGTAGGCGAGATAGCGTCTTCTGGCGCGGGGGTTCGTCCTGAACGGAGCGCCCATCAGTCAGCACGGTAACTTTGAGACCTAGGTCATTAAGCGAGGTCGCCAGGTTGATGAACGAACTGGTCATTCCGTTCGGAATGAAAGCCTGACGGATGAGTATTCCTTTGGATCCCTGCTCGCTCTGATCAGGGACCTTCTCGAAACTGTCGGATTCTTCTGTTGTCGGCTCCATGAACCACTCGGAAACATGCTTGGCAGCAAAGCCGTCCTCTTTGGGCGCGAATTCACATAAGAATTTTCGTCTAGCATCCATGTCTACGTATGGTTCGTCAAGAGCTGCGCGCAATTGGTCGATAGTCTCGCTGACCGGTCCAGGCAACTGTTCTTTAGTAAAGTACAACCCGCGGGACTCAGCGTACCGAGCCCAATCTGGGGTGTAGAAGAGTATAGGTCGCTGAGAAATCGCGAAATCGAAATAGATGGACGAGAAATCCGTGATCAGAATGTCGGCCTCGGGCAGCAGGTCGTTAGTTGGAATCCGTCTGGGAACAAAGTTGATCTCAGGATCTACAGCCAACGCGGCCGTCTCGACGTAGTGATGAGCTCTAATTAGAGGTTTGTGTCCAGCTGCGACAATCATATCGCGCACCTGGATAAGTGCGTCTACCTGCTTCTCTAGGTCCGAGTCCTCGCGCCAAGTAGGCGCATACAGTATCGAAGCATCTTCTGCAGGTACTGTATTTTCTAGTTCTCTGCTGGCCAAAACATCATTTCGGGGATAACCGATGATACGGGTGTCCGCTGACAGTAGACCGGTCAAGTCCATACGATCGATGAGCACTCCACGCGTGTGCTCATTCGGGAAGATTGCATGGGTGGCTTGTAAGTAGTTTCGTGCCATATTTAGATGTACTAACGGCTCAGGCATATCTTTGGCCAACGTCTTTTGCGGTGTTCCATGCCACGTCATCAGATAACGTTGTTCGTCTCGTCGAGTGAAATACGTCGGGAAGGTGGAGTTGTTTATTAGATACTTCGCGGTCGCTAGCGACCTGATGTACTGTAGACTATTTTTCTGCACGACTATCACATTTGTATGGTCCAGGAGATCTTCTGGAACGGTCACTTCCCCATCTATAGACCACACGTGGAAAAGATTCTGTTCACCATTGAGCAGGTACCGGCATATGGCCAGTGGGTTGCAGTCAATTGACAAACCGAGGTTACTCTCATACAAGACTACATCGTGTTCTAACGGTAGTCCTGCGCGCCACTGTTTGTAAGCGGCCAGTTGATAGCTGTATGAATTTTCTCTGGGCTGAGCGTACTCGTCTGGATACGGCCCCCAGTGAACGCGGGTACGCAGAAGAACTTCCGCTGCTCGTTTGTGATGTCCAGCCTCGACGAGGGTCTTCGAATACCTTTCGGCCAACTTGATGTCATTAGTACCTGATAAGAGCTCGGCTCTACGGAGACAGTCAAACTCGACTTCGCTCTCATTAAGCTCTGAAGCGATGTGAGCGCGCTCCGTGTGTCCTCGACGATCTGTTGACCCTTGAAATAACCTATTAGTTGTTGCGTCGCGGACGAAACCCGTATCCCGGTTCAGGTATGTCGATGTCTTGGGGGGAGGGTCCGATTGGCTAACAGTTTCAGAAATGTCCAATGCACAACCCAAATGTGAAATTGACGCTTCGTAGTTGCCAGTATTGTGATGGATCCGGCCAGCAGCCCAGGAAGCTGATCGGCGATCCGCTTCCGATATGTCCCCTGACATCATCAAGAGCTCAAGGACACCAACCGCATCATCAAACTTCCCCTGGAGCTCCAGGGTGTCCGCAAGCATGCGGTTCCATTTCACGTTCCTCGGCCTCAAACGCAGTGCGCGCTCGAGGCACCGTTCCGCATCTTCGAAATTCACCGCGAGCATGTGGTTGTGACCGGCACGAAAAAGCAGACCAGCCCTCCGCCATACTTCGGAAGCGTCTCGCGCGTCCCCTTCGAACTCCCGTCCAGCCATGTCCCAGATTCCACTTTCATGGTGGAATACGCCAATGCCCCACTTACGGCTATCGTGCTTACTATCGTGCTCCACGGCACGGAAATACCTTTGGCGTGCCTTGGCGTGATCGCCAGACAGCTCGTAAGCACGACCACATCGATACCACCACCAGCTCCGAGTGGGCGCAAGCGCGCACGCCTCATCGAAAATGCCTGCCGCTTCGGCCAGCCTTCCAGCTTCTTCGAGAACGTTTCCATAGTTGTACAACCAATCAGGCTCGCCCCGACGGTCGTCTAGTCGTGCCGATAGGAAGTTCGCCTGTAGCCATGCCGGGTCATCTTTGCTAACTGGTGATGTAGCATGGCCACTCCCGTCTTCACCTACGTCGTCTGGAGAGGAGGCAGCTTTCTCAGGCGAAAGCTGGCGCAGCTCATGTTGCCCATTGCGCGCACGCAATGATTCCATCAGTTCTTTTAAGCGGGAATCTTCTGGAGACTTGGTTACTTCCGAACGGATAAATTCTTCAGCTCCGTATCGATCTCCGAGCTTTTCTAAACTAAGCGCCAGACGCTTGAGAGCTTCGAAGCTGGCGACACCGCCACTTACAGCCTGCCGAAGGTGATTCACCGCTTCCGAATAATTTTCCTGCCGGTATTCGAGATTTCCAAGCCTGAAACTTGTTGCGGGGTCGGGTCTTCTCGCCGCTTTCGAATACCATTTCTTAGCTTCGGAAAACTGTCCTCGATGCTCGTAGTAGGCACCAATACGCAGTTGTATCTTCCGGGCATTATTGACCATTCTCACGCCAACCTTATCATCAATATCTCTGCGTCATAACTATTTTGCCCCATTGAGGCAAATATTTCGTCACACTGTTTGGGCGCGGCCATGAGTGAAGATCGACCAGCTGATTTATTCGTCATGCCGTAGCCTTAAATCGGTAAACTCGGTTTGTTCATTTCGAGCTAAAGACAGAACTTTGTCAACTAAATAATCGTCACCTGGACAAGTTAGTTCCGTTCCAACTCCGCTGCAGAACTTGATTCTTCTCACGAGATCATCTGTATTATGAACAATCTCCGCATCTAAGCTGCTCTGAGCGTCGTCATATACTCCTCTTTCTCGCAAATAACTTTCTTGATCGATGACAAGCCGAATCACCGGGCGCCCTGTGAGTCTAAAGTCAAATGCAATCGATGAATAGTCGGTCACCAGGACATCTGCTATGCCCATACAATCCTCAACGTGAACACACTCGCTGACATCCACAACAGAAGATGCACCCCAAGAGGTCGCTAAAATTCTTGTGTTGTGATGAGCCCTTACCAGAACTGTCGAATTCGTTCTCTCCGCAAGCTGTTTTAAGTCTAGCTGTCTGTCCCAACGAACCTTCTTACCTGTTCTATGCTCGTTTCTCCACGTAGGGGCAAACAGGATGACTCGCTTTGACTCGGGTATCCCCCATCGGTGTCTAATTTTCTTTGAGTTGCGCGTGGCGCTGAGTAGGCGACGGTTCCGAGGGTATTCTGCAACTCTTATCGAGCCAGGGTAGCCCAACCCTGTAGCCAAGTTGTGAGCGGCTCCTCTGGTTTGTGCGAGCAGCAGATCCCATTGAGGCACCTCCTTAGCCATCAGCCTTCGATAGGTAAGCGGTACTTTGCGACGGGGAATGTCCCACAAGAGCTTTTTGATTGGCGTCCCGTGCCACGTCTGCAGATAGAATTGTCCGGGACGCTTCTTCACGTAGTGAGGAAAGTTATTGTTGTTGATCCACACCCGACTTGTAGCGAGAACTCTGTGCCAGCCTTCAGTGCCCTCGACAACTGGGATTCCGCCTTCTGGCACGTCCACTTGGCGATCACGGACCGACCAGTAGAGGGGGATTTCGTGGGATTCTTCCCTAATTGCATCGAAGAGTGCTCGTGGACTGTCGTTCGCGGATTTGCCGTTGTATGACTCGAAGACAATGCCCGGCTGCAGCGGCCCCCAGTCTTGAGTACGCAATGCGAACCGTCCATGCTTTGTTCGTTCCTGCGCTGACCACGGAGGCGACGCCGTGACGGCCACGGCTTCAGACTCTCGAGCTTCCACCCGCAGAGTGTTCCATTCGGTGAAGCAGTCAATCGGCCTGATCGCGAGTTTGTCTGCCGCCCGCACCCAGCCGTCGGCTTCGTCGGCTGATGCGCCGAAGCGCACATGGTATCCGCCGGACATCGCCGCAACCGTGCCGCCCTCCGCACCGGTGGCAGTCAGGTCATAGACGGCTGTGAAGCTGCCATCGGCGTGACGCGAGTACTCAACGGGAGCCACGGTCTGATCAGACGATCTGAGCACGACTGCGAGGTTCGCCGGAGGGTCGATCCGGCCGGCGAGGAGCAGACGGTCGCGATCATTCGATGCCCCGGTGACCGTTACCCTTCTGAACCGCTGGGACAGTTGCACAGCACCGGCGAGATTCGGAAAGAGGCGAACGCTCGATGTGTCCGGAAGCAGATAGTCGACGGCCACATGATGAACGGGGACAGTGTGGCCGTCTACCGTCCGCGCCAGGGCCGACCACAACCGCTCGCCGCCGGCGCTGAACCTGTCCGGCAACTCGGGCAGCTTTCCCGTGAAGATCGATCGTCCCTGCGCCTCTAGCGAGGCAGTCATGCCAGCCCCATGCAGAGTGAGACTCTTGACATCGACGAAGCCATCGAGGGTGATCGTCACGTCGCGTCCGCGACAGCTCACGTGTTTGGCAAGAACCGGACGCGTCGGCATCCCGACAGCTTGAATGGACAGCTCATCACGGTCATCGGCGACCACTGTCACCCGTCTGTTGTTCTTGACTGGGCTCGGCGCAATTATGCCCACCGCGGCCGTCGATTGCGCAGTTGCGTGGAACTGTGCGCCGGCGATGTCGAAGCGTCCCACGAGAACAATGCCCCTGGGCGAGAGATCGTCGATATCAGTGAGGTCGACTCTTGCCCGAAACCCGCCGAGTCCGTATGTTCGCCACGGATCTCCGACTTCAAGATCCACGCGATTGTCATTGACGTGCTCGACTGCGGTCTCGATGGCGACCGCCCCGTCCATGATCCCCTGAATGTGCACTTCGACGTCGCTCGGGTCGATACCGGGAATATAGGCGCACCCTTGGAACTCGATGACCTGCTCATCGATCCATCGCGCATTTCTGATCTTCAGTTGGGGTGCGAAGTCGACGTCTCGTGCTCTGAGCAGACGCTTCGGCACCTTCGTCTCGAGTCTCTGGACGTAAGTGGGAGCAACGAACCATTTGCCGTCGACGCACTCAAGCGGCACGGAGCTCGTCTCTTCGGCTCGAGTTCCGAGGATCTCTTCGATATCGTCCAGTCGGCCTGCAGCGACGATCCACATGTAGAGCCGTTCCTGGGCCGGCATGAGCTTCCATGCACCTCGCGGCATCGATTCTCTGAGATCGCTCGCTGCGGCACAGAGTGTCTTCCGGAACCGCTTGTTCGCGGTGTCGAGGTACTGCGCATGCATCGACAGGTCCGTACCCATCCAGATTGAGTACGCGTGTTCGAGCACATTCTCCGGCGCATGGTCCAGTGTGGCTCGCAGTGCGTCGATGACCTCGAGTTTCGACTGGAGGTCAGTCAGCTCGGCTTTCCGTTGAGAACGGGTGTCACGACCTTCGGCCAGTCGCCAGGCATAGATGTCATCGGTGAGCACATCGATAGCCTCTGCTCCGACCAATGCTCGGTAGACCGGTTCCTGATCTTCGTAATTGGGGAATCCCCACATCTGGCCGACATGGCGGTTCCAGAAGCCACGCCGGTAGACCTTGTTCCACAGAACCGGTTCCTCCAACAGCTCAGGCATGTCACTGAGGCGGACTGCCAAGCGCTGTCGAGAGTGGACCCGTGCGGTGAGCTTCGGTCGGGAACGTCCCATCTTGCCGAAGCGGATATACGAACCGGTGGCGATGTCGGAACCTGTGCGTTCCAAGGAATCGACCAAGAGCGAATAGGCTCCCGGCAGAACCTCGTCATCCGCATCGATAAAGGTGACGTAGGTTCCACGTGCCGCGTCGATGCCCTTATTGCGGGCAAGAGCCGGTCCTTCGTTGGCGCCGGTGAGAACCGTCACACGACCGTCACCGTCGCAGCAGCCGCTGACCTTCGCGATCGTGTCATCTGCCGACCCGTCATCGACGACCAGGACTTCGAGAGAGACACCCTTCTGATTGAGAACACTGCGCAGGCACGCTTCGATGTGATCGCCGGCATTGAATGCCGGGATGACGACACTGAGTGTGACGGCATCCGGCTGCTCGCCCTTGCCTGCCACCTCGTCGACATGAGGAGCGCCGATGTTGGAATTCGATCTCCGCCGGAAGTCTTTGAAGCCTTCGATTCCGCCGTGGCGCAGATGCCATAGGGCCTTACGCCACTGTTGTGCGCTCACGATTGCTCACCACCGTTCCCCTTCATCTGGTTGAGGATGCCGCCGACGATCGATCGATAGTCAGCATTCCGGTAGTGAAAGGGCTGGGGCCCCCATTTGTGGTCCCGGTCAATTCGAACTTCTTTGCTCGATCTCACCACCGACGATGTTGCCAACAACCGTGCACATTCGCGATACCTAATATAGTCGGCGTTCGCAGCAGCGGCTCTGTCCGCGTATTCCTCTGCTTCCGTAGGTTTCACCGACCACAGACTCGACAAAGCTTCGCCCACACCTCGCCCCTTGGAAAGTCCCCGACCTGCCTCACGTGTACCGCGTTGGAGTTTGCGCCACATGCGACCGAGTCTGGCTACGTGATCCTGCTGGGGATACTGTGCGCCGTCAACTGCTCCCGCCCACTCAATGTCGAGAAGAATCGTTCGTTCCCACAGTCCGGCTTCTTTGAACTCATCGATGAGTCGCTCGAACCCAATCTTCCAAGCAAGAAAGTGTTCGTCGGAGCCGAATTCGACCAGGCGGGCGCCTGAACGACGGGCGTAACGCGCCGCGCCACAGGATTCGATCTCCAACGAGTTCGTCATCGACGTTCCATCGGGGAACAGCCAATAGCCCCGACGCTCGTCGACGAGGTCGACAAGAACGAGGTCGAGGTCGTCAGCATGCTTGACTATGCGC
>Ga0079226_10002185_pt1 | contig 15062 bp, 17 predicted proteins | sample Poulit2014_FD_76345 | JGI IMG/M metagenome (GOLD analysis project Ga0079226, IMG submission 76345) | Agricultural soil microbial communities from Georgia to study Nitrogen management - Poultry litter 2014 | ecosystem: Environmental > Terrestrial > Soil > Agricultural land | place: USA: Georgia... | reverse complement strand
CTGGCGGCAGCTTTGTCTACAGCTTCGATCACATTGCGGGGATCATCGACAAGTTTCTTGCAGCGCTCAGCCAGCGTCGGTTCTTCGTTTATATGTTCGACTTCGGCGCTCCAGTTGGCTTTCGCATCGCCTGTAAACACCCGCAATGGATCCGCGGCATCATCGCCCAGAATGCCAATGCTTACGAAGAAGGGCTGGGTCCGAACATGCAGTCGCTGCGCGCGTTCTGGAAAGATCGCGCTGCGCACGAAGAGCAGGTCAAGGAGGCACTTAGCTTCGCAGCCACGCGGAGCGCGCACTTGCAAGGCGTGCGCAATCCGGAACTTGTTGACCCGGATATGTGGACGCTAGACCAGCACTGGCTGGATCAGCCAGGCCGCACACCGATCATGCTCGACCTGTTTCATGATTATCAGAACAATGTTGCTGCCTACCCGGCGTGGCAGAAATACCTGCGTACTCATCGCCCGCCGATGTTGCTGCCGTGGGGCAAGAACGATGCTTATTTCCCGGGCGCCGGTGCCCGAGCCTACCTCAAGGATGTGCCGGACGCCGAGTTGCATCTGCTGGATACAGGGCATTTTGCACTCGACGATCACTTGGACGAAATCGCGGCACTCATCACTGACTTTATCGCGCGGCACGCGCACTAGATCGCCGGCGCCACAAAGCCATCAGGTTGGTGATGGCTTTTCGGTGCAGGGCTCGTTCGCCACGAGCCTGTGACAGTGCAGCACATTCGCTCGCCTATACAGGCTCTTTTCTTCCCTGCATGCACCAGCAAATGGCTGACCGGGACCGACGACACCCGATCAGCCGATTTTTCGAAGCCGTCATGGAATCCGTATTTTCAGGAGGTTTATCATGAATCATCATCATCACATCAGCCAGATCGCATTGGCAGTCGCCGCCTTCGGCGCACTATCCATGACTGCGTACGCGCAACCACATGTGCCATCGGCAGCCTATCAGGATCCCCAAGCGTGGATTACTCAAGCCGATCCCAAACAATCGGCCCAGGCCGAACCAGACGCCGCTGTCTTCGAAGCATCGTCCACGTCCACTGATATTCAATTGCATATGCCGCGGGCTGCCTACCTGGATCCCCAAGCATGGAATATCCAAGCTGGACAGGGCACTGTTACTTTCGCTTCATCGTCGCCGAACGCTGTGCAAGGGCATATGCCACGAGCAGCCTACCTGGATCCCGAGTCGTGGACCATCGTTAGTGACAGGAATCAGCGGGGATGATGAATGGTGATCGATGGTGGTGCTGAAGTTGGTTCTGCAGACAGCGTTCGACGATTTTAGCCTTGGCAATACACGTCACTTCCGATGCGCAGCGCTGCATCCAATCCACGCGCCTCGTCCGGCTCTTTTCGGCAGGTCGCGGTGCCGCGGAAACGATGGCAGACCTAGTACAACTCCCAGGCTCGAAAACTTTCTTCCCAGCCAATACATCCCTATCTTATGGAGTGCAAGGAGGAAGTCGTCTGTGGCGTTGCAGACAGGGGTATAGCAAACATGCGGCCCTTGCATGGCGCGCCTGGATGAACGACCGAAGCCGAGCTTGTTGCCCATGTTTGGGCCGGCGAACTCACCCTGCTGGAGTTGTTTGATGCGACATTACAACCCGCGTGTGTTCTGCATTGCCTTCATGCTGCGCAAAACGGAGCAATGCCGGGGTGCGAAGCCGCCGCCTGCCTCGGCGTGCAACCCGGCACTGTCAAAACCCGCGTCTTGCCGCGCGGCTCTTGCTGCGGCGCGAGTTGCGCACGCAGTTGCAAACGACGATCAGCGAGGCCTTTGGCTTCGCTGGTCATCGCTGTGATCGCATTGTCGCCCAAGTGTTTACCCCCTGGAGCGCAGTGCGACATCCTCCGGTCATCACCGACCGACAATCCAGAATAGCCACAAAGGAGGCAATTGCAATGTATAGGAACATGCTGTTTGCGGCCCTGCTCATGCTCGCCATGGTCGGAGCCGCGGTTGCACAGGACTCGAACAAGGCCGCAGGCACCGATTTCCAGCCGCCGGACAGCTTCAAGGAAGTCAGCACGCTGGTCGACCTGCCGGATTTTCTGCCCGGACTGGGCACGCTTTATGTCGATCCCGACACGCTGCCAGCCGGCCCGTTTCTGGCTTATGACCACGACGACAAGTTCGTGTCGACGATTTACATGATTCCGCTGGAGGCGATGAACAATCAGGACAATTTTGATGATCTGAAAGCGTTTGGCGCCAAGACCGTCTCGGTCTCCATGATGTATAACGCCGGTCATCCCGGGGTCGAGGAGCCGCATTACCACGTCATACTCTGGCATGTGCCGCAGGATGAGGCGAATCTGGAGTAGTTGCGCCATGAAACGTCGCGACTTTCTGCGCACCGGCGGCACGCTGCTCGCCGGTGCCGCCCTTGCGCCCGGCGCCGTGTTCGCCACGCAGGCCACGGTCATCAAGATGATCAGCAAGAACGTGGGCGCCGCTGTGACCTTCGACCCGATTGGCTTGTACTTGGCCGAAGTGGGCCAGACCGTGCGCTGGCACTGTGTCTCCGGCGTGCATACCACGACCGCCTATCATCCGGACAACGGCGAGCATTCGCTGCGCATTCCGGAAAATGCCGAGCCCTGGGATTCCGGCTATCTGCAGGTCGGAGATACGTTTGAATACACGTTCACCGTGCCCGGCGTGTACGATTATTTTTGCCTGCCGCATGAGTTGGCGGGCATGGTGGGGCGCATCATCGTTGCCGATGTCAGCGGGCCCGGTGCCAAGCCTTTCGACTATTTCAAGGACGAACCGGGAACAAAAGATTGGCAGCCGGTGCCCGCGGCGGCACAAAAGAACTTCCCGTCAATCGAGGCCATCATGCAGCAGCACAGGATCTCTGCTCAGGATGATGCAGCATAAGGTCTGATAGCCGATAGCGCAGTGAACCATCAGCATGATTATTTTATTAGGGCAAAGCTATTTTGCTGGCTCAGCCCGAGCTTTTCGAGCACGAGGAATTGGTGCATCATACAGCGGGCCCATAATCAGGACCAACTTGTATAAACACTGATTCACAGGAGACACCGAGATGAAGATAATTCGCACCGAAGAGCTGCGCGGCACCGATCGTGAAGTCATCAGCCCGGATGGCTGGACCAGCGTGCGCTGGCTGCTGGCCAAGGATGGCATGGGTTATTCGTTTCACGAGACGACGTTTCCGCCCGGCTTGGAATGCGACATGTGGTACAAGTACCATTTGGAGGCCGTGTTCTGCTACCAGGGCGAGGGTTCGATCGTCAATCGCGAAACCGGCGAGGAGCACAAGATCGAGCCGGGCACGGTGTATGCGCTTGACCAGCATGACAAGCACACGCTCAAGGCGAAAACCGAAATGAAGCTGGTGTGCGTGTTCAATCCGCCCGTCACCGGTCGTGAAATCCATGATGAAGACGGCGCCTATGCGCCGCCGGATGAAGCTGGCGCTTGAGCTCGCGCATGCGCGACGCCGATGCCAAAACCCCGGCTTGAAGCCGGGGTTTTTCATGGCCCAGGCAGACATCGGCCGTCATGCCAGCAGGCCACCGATCAAGGCGCCAAGCAGCAGTGGCAAGCCCTGCATGATCAGGATGGTGAACAGACCGACGCTGAAAATAATACCCACCAGCGGCAGGCCGGTGAGTGCGGTGCTGTAGACGAACAGGATCAGGCATAGAATAATCACCGGCAGCAGCACGGCCTGCAGGCCGCGCCCCGGGCTGCCCGCGATGCGCCCGCCGACCAGCCCGGCGAGCAGCGGGCCCAGCAGCGGCAGCCAGAACAAGAGCAGGGACAGGACAGCCATCCACAAAATGGCCATGATAATGCTGCCGCGCCGCATCGCTGCTCCCGAAATGAATGGTTGAATTGTCAGGCCCGAAAGCCAGACAATGGGTGTCATTCTATCCGTATTGGCAGAACAACCGTGAACCCATACAGCTTGGATCAATACCAACGCCCGCAATTGCAGCCGCCGACAGACGGCGCGCGGTTGCTCATGCACTCCTGCTGCGCCCCCTGTGCCGGCGAAATCCTGGAGGCCGTGCATGCATCCGGCATCGACACGACCGTGTATTTCTATAATCCGAACATTCATCCGGTGCAGGAATACGAGCTGCGCAAGGCCGAAAACCAACGCTTTTGCGATCAATTGGGCATGCCGCACATCGACGGCGATTACGACACCGACACTTGGTTCGAGCGCATCCGCGGGCTGGAGAACGAACCCGAGCGTGGGCGCCGCTGCAGCGTGTGCTTCGACATGCGCTTCGAGCGCACCGCCTTGTATGCGGCTGAAAACGGTTTCGGGTTGATTTCCAGCACGCTCGGCATTTCCCGCTGGAAGAACATGGTGCAGATCAATGAGGCTGGCGTGCGTGCCGCCGCGCGCTATCCCGAAGTCAGTTACTGGACTTTGAACTGGCGTAAAAAAGGCGGCTCGCAGCGCATGATCGAGATCGCCAAGCGTGAGCAGTTTTACCAACAGGAATATTGCGGTTGCGTCTACAGCCTGCGCGACACCAATCGCCATCGCAAGGCGCGCGGGCGCCCGCGCATCAAGAAAGGGGTCAAGTTCTACGGCCGGGAGGCGCTGCAAAGCTATGGCCCGGGGCGCGGCGAATATCCGCAGCAAAAAAAACGGGCCGATGGCTGAGCCACCGGCCCGTCAGGAGCAGAACAGCCTCTACTGCATGCTCTGGATTTTCTGGGCGAGTTCGGGATCGGTCTGTGCGGTCCTGGCGATCTGGTTGTACTCCTCCAGCTCCAGGCCGGCATCGTCGATGGCCGCCAGCATGTCTTGCTGCGCTTGCTGACGCACCTGCGTCATTTCCTCCTCGTCACTGGCCTGTGCCATCGAGGCCTCGGCCGACTCGCGGATGTCGGCAACCTTGACGCTGGCGTCGGCAAAGCTTTGCAGCTGATCAGAAGAAAAGTCCTCCGCCTGCGGTTGCGCCTGGGGCGCCATTTGCCCTTGTTGCTGGGCACCGGATTGGGCTTGGCCTTGTGCCTGTGCGAATATCGGCGCAGCGGCAAGCGCTGCCACTCCGAGTACGGCAATGCCTGAAATGCGAGCAAAGTAGCTCATGTAATCACTCCTTCGATGGAAACAAACAGCGGCTTTTACGACCGCTATCGATACCAACAGGATGACGACGCGATTGGTTCCATCTTTTTCCAGGATGTTGATCACGGCGGCTCATTTGCCGCTGCATGGAACTTTTGTTCTGTCCGCCCTGTTGGTACTCATGAGACGTAGCAAAAAAGAAACTGGATGCTGGAAGACAAGATTGCCGCCGAGGTGCCGCACCTGCGGCGCTATGCGCGGGCATTGACGCGCGATCCGGAATCAGCCGATGACCTGGTGCAGGACACTTTGGAGCGCGCGCTGCGCAAACGCCATTTGTGGCGTCCCAGCGGGCGCCTGCGCAGCTGGTTGTTTCGCATGTTGTATCGCCTGTATCTGAATCAGCGGCCGCGACAGCGGCGAGAAGACGACAAGGTTGTGGCTTTGGACATGGTTCGCGATCAGCTTGGGCGCCCGCCCGTACATGACCAGGAGCTGCACTACCATACCGTGATGCAAACCGTGGACACATTGCCGGACAGCCAGCGTGAAATTCTGCTGCTGGTTGCCTTGGAGCAACCAAGCTACGCTGAAGGTGCGCGCATGCTCGGCATTGCCGTAGGCACTTTTCGATCCCGCCTGTCGCGCGCCCGCAGCGAATTGCGCGAGCGCATGGCCAGACGCAACCAACCTGCCGGGCAAGATGGAGCAAACCATGCGTGAAAGTCAGGACGCACATGGAAACACCAGTGCGCGGATCATCGATCACGAAACCTGCATCGCCTACTATCGCCGCGCACTGCCGCCGCGTCAGGCTGCGCGCGTCGAAGAGTGGCTGCAATCACATCCACATGCAGCCGAGCAGGCAGAGATTGATGCCTCACTGGAGCATGCCATCGCCCAACCGCTGGCACAGGTGCTGCATGAGCCACTGCCGACGCGCCTGCAGTTCGGCTCGCGCAGGGCCATGCTCGCATGGCCGCGCCGAGCGGCATTGCTTGCAACCATTGTTCTGGCAGCGAGTGGCGGCTGGTGGCTCGGCGGCGTACCGACAAACGGTGACCGGCAAGCGAGTTTCGCCGAGCGTGTGGCCACGGCAGCGCGCCAGCCGTTGCCGGCAGTCTCGACACTGCAAATGCTTGGCGAGGGTCGCATTGCCGTGCAGGCGCCGGATCTTTCCGCACGTGGTTATCAGCTGGTGCAGCAGCGCCGGCTACGTCAGCACGAACCGGCTTTGGCCGAGTTCATCTATCGCAACGGTGACGGCGAGCAGCTGCGTGTTTATGCTGAAGCCGGCGCCGAACCACATGTTGCGCCGCGCATCAGCAACCAGGATGGCGTTGCGGTCGCGCAGTGGCGCGCGCATGGCACCGACTATGCTCTGGTTGGGGAGCTGCCGGCGCCATCCCTGCGGGAACTGGCGCAAGTCGCCAGCAGCGAAGTGACGGACGATGCCACCAACATGGCGGACACCGCATTGTCGTATGACGACTACACGGAAGTGCCTGGCGCGTCGACTGCGGTGCAGTCGCAGGAGCCTGCCGGCGAGACGGTCATGCCGGCCAATGCCGGGAACGACATGTTGGTGCAGCCGGGCCAGATGTAGCTGCACCACGAAGCGCTTGCTGTACTTGCCTCGCCTCGTTGCGGCGGTGCTCACAGGGCCGGCACAAGCGGCAAGCGCTATAATAGGCGGCCATTTTCGCTTATTCCATAAGCTGTTTCATGCCTCAACCCCATGTCCATTCGGCGGCTGCCCACAAGCAGGCACGCCTCGAGTTTCGCCAGAAACAGCGGGCCGCCGTGTTGGGTGCCGTGGTCAATCTGCCGCTGGCATTCCTCAAGATCATTGCGGGTTATTATGGTGCTTCCCAGGCGCTGATTGCGGATGGCGTGGATTCTGCCACCGACATCGTTTGCGATGTGCTGGTGATCGGCGCTGTGCGGGTCAGCGACCAGCATGCTGACAGTGACCACCCTTATGGCCACGCACGCATCGAAACTGCGGCCACCACCCTGATTTCGCTCATGCTGCTGTTGACCGCGGCAGCCATTGGCTATCAGGGCATCATGTCGCTGCTGCGCATCGACGAGGGTGCGGCGCCGCCGTCGCTGTGGGCGCTGGTGGTTGCCGCGCTTTCCATACTGGTGAAGGAGGGGCTGTATTGGTACACGCTGAAAGTGGGTCAGCGTGCGCGCTCCGCGCTGATGGAATCCAACGCCTGGCATCATCGCAGCGACGCCCTGACTTCGGCCGTGGCGCTGGCGGCGATTATTGGCGCCATGCTTGGTTTCCCCATGCTGGATGCGCTGGGCGCGATTGTCATTGCCGTGCTGATTGCTGTCATCGGCCTGCGTTATGGCTGGCAGAGTTACAGTGAACTGGTGGATACCGGCCTGAACCCGGAGCGGCTGCATGAGGTCCAGCAACAGATTACTGCCGTGCCGGGCGTGCGCCACATGCGCCGCCTGCGCACGCGCACCATGGGCGGCCACGATGCCTTTGCCGACGTCGGCGTGTTCGTCGATCCTGGCATCAGCCTGACCGAGGCGCATCGCATCAGCGAGGCCATTACTGCGCGCCTGCTGGCGCATGTCGACGAGATTGCCGACATCTGCGTGCATATCGAGCCCGATGGCCATGCCGATTCCACGGCCGCCTTCAGCTTGCCGTTGCGCGAGCAGATCCGGCCACGCCTGCAGGCTGCTTGGGCGCATATCCCGCCCGCCGCGGCGATCGAGCGCATGACGCTGCATTATCTGGAGGATCAGATAGCCGTGGAACTGCTGCTGCCGCTCACCTACGCCAGCGAGCATGCACGCTGGCGACAGCAGTTTGATGGCGTGGTGGCCGCGGTGGACGGCATCAGCAGCATTCGCTTGTTGTATGGTTAATAGGCAAACTCGCGAAACACCGGATCGATGTTGCCCTTCCAATCGTGATGATAATGCTCCAGCAGCACTTCGGCTGGCGTGCGCCCGGACTCGGCGATTTCTTCCAGCTGATCGAGGAACATGACTTCGTCACGGCCTTCGGCATCGAAATGGGTGCGCCGGGCAAGGCCGCAGCGGGCGATGGCGACGACTTCCCGGGCCAGATCCTGCACCGTGCCGTTGCGGAATTCCGTCGCCAGGCCGTGGCGCGGCGCCTGCGCGCGCAGGTAATCACGCTCTTCGTTGGTGAAATCCCTGCACAGCTGCCAGGCTTCATCCAGCGCCGTGCTGTCGTAGCACAATCCCGCCCACAGTGCCGGCAGTGCGCACAGGCGCCGCCAAGGGCCGCCGTCGGTGCCACGCATTTCCATGAAGCGTTTCAGCCGCACCTCGGGGAACAGGGTGGTCAAATGGTCGTCCCAGTCGGACATGAGCGGGCGCTCGCCGGGCAGCGCCGGCAGTTTGCCGCCGAGGAAATCGCGAAACGACTGGCCGGCGGCATTGATGTACTTGCCGTCGCGATAGACGAAGTACATCGGCACATCGAGGGCATACTCGACATAGCGCTCGAAACCCATGTCGTCGTCGAACGCCCAGTTCAGCATGCCAGTGCGATCGGGATCGGTATCGGTCCAGATATGGCTGCGATAACTTAGAAACCCGTTCGGCTCGCCTTCGGTGAACGGCGAATTGGCAAACAGCGCGGTGGCAATCGGCTGCAGCGCCAGCCCGACCCGCAGCTTCTGGATCATGTCGGCTTCGCTGCCGTAGTCGATGTTGACCTGCACGGTCGAGGTGCGCAGCATCATGTCCAGGCCGAGCGAGCCGACCTTGGGCATGTAGGCACGCATGATGTCGTAGCGCTGCTTGGGCATCCACGGACAATCGGCGCGCGTCCACTTCGGTTGGAAGCCGAGGCCGATCAGCCCGACATTCATTTCGGCGCCGATTTCCTTGACCTGGCGCAGGTGTGTCTGCACTTCTGCGCAGGATTCGTGAATGGTCTTCACCGGTGCTCCCGCGAGTTCGAGTTGGCCGCCGGGCTCCAGCGTGACGTGGCAGCGCCCGTGTTTGAGTGCCACGGTGCGGCCCTGCTCCTGCAAGGGCTGCCAGCCAAAGCGGGTCATTGCCGTCAGGAACGCCTCAATGCCTTGCTCGCCGTCGAATGGCAAAGGCCGCAGCGTGGCGCGGTCAAATACGAATTTTTCGTGTTCCGTTCCCAGGCGCCATTGTTGTGGCGGTTTGCAGGAATTTTCGAAGTACTCGACGAGCTGGCGGTGGCTGGTAATCGGCACACCGCCGGATTGCGAAGGGGCTGACATATTTTCTCCTGAACGCAGCCTGTTTGGGCATCACATTGCGGGCAGTCATGCAGCACGTTTTATTGTGCTGCTCGTGTGCTATGTTAAAGGATTGGCCCAAATTGCTATAGTGCCTTGTGCGTCGACCCGAAGACAGCCGGCGCCCGACGAGCCAAGATTATACATGCAACATACAACCTATTTGCACAGCCGTCTGGACAGCTATATGCGTCTGACGCGGCTGAACAAGCCGATTGGCATCTTTCTCGTCGCCTGGCCCATGCTGTGGGCGTTGTGGCTGGCGGCCGAGGGCCTGCCCGATTTGTGGATACTGGCGGTCTTTGTCCTGGGCTCCATTCTCATGCGCTCGGCCGGCTGCGTGGTCAACGACTTCGCCGATCGCAACATCGATGGCCATGTCAAACGCACCAAAACGCGGCCGCTGGCGACCGGCGAGGTCAGCGTGCGCGAGGCAGGCGGCCTGTTTGCCGTGCTCGTGCTGCTGTCCTTCTCGCTGGTGCTGACGTTGAATGCCTTGACCATCAAGTTGGCCTTTGCCGGCCTGGCGCTGGCGGCGCTGTATCCATTTTCCAAGCGCGCCACGCATTGGCCGCAGGTGGTGCTTGGTGTTGCCTTTGGCTGGGCGGTGGTGATGGCTTTCGCTGCGGTCAGCAACACGGTGCCGCTGGGTGGTTGGCTGATGTTTGCGGCGGCCGTGGTGTGGGCGCTGGTTTACGACACCATGTATGCCATGGTCGATCGGGATGATGATCTCAAAATTGGCGTCAAATCGACTGCCGTGTTGTGGGGGCGCTACGATCGCCTCATGGTGGGCTTGTTCCAGATCCTGTTCTTTGTGCTGTTGATTTTGTGCGGCATGAGCTTTGCCCTGGGGGGCGCCTATTATCTGGGCTTGGCGGTGGCGGCGATGATGGCAGGTCATCATCAATGGCTGATCCGCAAGCGGGCGCGCGAACCCTGTTTTCGCGCCTTCATGCAAAACAATATCCTCGGCGGCGTTGTTTTTGCCGGTATTGTTTTGGATCTGCTGCTGGCCGGCTAGGTTGCAGCCCATGCGGGTTAATACCTAATCCTGGCTGGACGCCAGCTCTGGTCACGACGCAGGCCATCAGCTACCATCGACATAGAGCTCGTGCAGCAAGAGGCATCAAAGACAAGGCGGCCGCCCGCTCGGGCGGCTGTTTGCGTGAGGAAGATCGAAAATGGACAAGACACCGCTGACAGAAACCGGCGCCCAGGCTCTGCGTGATGAACTCAAGCGCCTGAAACAGGTGGAGCGCCCGCGCATCGTCGCTGCCATCGAAGAGGCGCGCGCTCACGGCGACCTCCGGGAAAATGCCGAGTACCACGCTGCCAAGGAAGAGCAGGGCTTTGCTGAAAGCCGCATCGCCGAGATCGAAAGCAAGCTGGCTACGGCGCAAATCATTGATGTGGCGCGGGTTGGCGCACAAGCCAATGGTAGGGTGGTTTTTGGCGCCACGCTGGATCTGGCGGACGAAGACACCGGCGACGAATTCACCTATCAGATCGTGGGTGAAGACGAGGCCGATATAAAGCAGGGCCTGCTGTCATTCGCCTCGCCCATTGCGCGCGCCCTGATCGGCAAGACCGAGGGTGACGTAGTGGAAGTGGCGGTGCCCGGTGGCAAACGCACGCTGGAGATCCTCGAGGTGCGCTACGGCTAGGCGCGGCTATTCCTCCTCAGGACGAGGCCGATACAGGGTCGCGGTATGGCCGATTTGCTGCACGCAGGCCGCCTCCAGTTCAGTACACAGCGTGGTGATTTGTGCGCGCCGTTCAGCCCGTGTATCGGTGCTGAACTTTATCTTGACCAGTTCGTGATCGAACAAGGCGCGGTCGACCTCCGCCGCCACGGCGTCGGTCAGACCGGCGGCACCAGTTTGCACGATGGGCTTCAGGTGATGGGCCTGCTTTTTCAGGATTCGGCGTTCGGCGGCTGGTAATGGCAATTGCATGGCATGCACTCAACGATTGGCAAGGGCGATTATAGATCATGAGCAAACGCAGCGAAACGCGGCGCTGGCTGCAGCGGCATCGCCGTGACCCCTATGTTCGCGCTGCACAGGCGGATAATTATCGCTCGCGCGCGGTCTACAAGCTGGCGGAAATAGCCACCAAGTCTCGGTTGCTGCAAGGCAAGCGCTGCATTGTCGACTTGGGTTCTGCGCCCGGCGGCTGGAGCCAGTACTGCATTGAACAATGCCCGCAGGCTCGGATTGTTGCCCTGGATCGGCTGGACATGGCGCCCATTGCAGGGGTTGAGTTCCTGCAGGCTGATTTTGCCGAACAGGTGGGGCTGGATGCGCTGCTCGCTGCGCTCGGTGATGCGCATGCAGACCTTGTACTCTCGGATATGGCCCCCAACTTAACAGGCATCAAGGTGGCGGATCAGGCCGCTGTGATGCACTTGGCGGAGTTGGCGCTGGATCTGTGCGACGAGATTCTCAGTACCGGCGGCGACCTGCTGATCAAGGTGTTTCAAGGCGAAGGTTTCGATGTATTGCTTAAGCAAATACGTGCATGCTTTGCCCACGCGCAGGTGTACAAGCCGCAGGCGTCGCGCAACGCCAGCAGAGAGACCTATCTGCTGGGACGAGGCTGGCGCAGCGATCGGTAACCGATATTTGTCGTCGGCTGATATAATGAGTATCACGTGTTTATCGCAAAAAACGGTTTCATGCGGCTGCAGGTAGCTGCCCGAGGACGAGAATTTTGAACGATTTAGCCAAAAATTTGCTGCTCTGGGTGGTGATTGCGCTCGTCTTGATGAGCGTGTTCTCCAGCTTTGCGCCATCCACCAGCAACGCCAATCAGGTGCCTTATTCGCAGTTTCTGAGCAAGGTTGAAGACGGCCAGATAAGCCAGGTTCACATAGAAGGCGCGAAGATAACCGGCCGGCTCAAATCGGGCCAGCAGTTTTCCACCTACAGTCCGGAGACCAACAACGAGGCCATGATCGGCACGTTGCTCGACCACAAGGTGCAGATCGTCGGCGAAGAGCCTGATCAGGGTTCGTTTTTCCGCCAGATCCTGATTTCCTGGTTCCCCTTCCTGCTGCTGATCGGTGTCTGGGTGTATTTCATGCGCCAGATGCAGGGCGGTGGCGGCGGCCGTGGCGCCATGTCATTCGGCAAATCCAAGGCACGCATGATGGCTGCGGATCAGGTCAAGGTCACGTTTGCCGACGTGGCCGGGGTTGAGGAAGCCAAATCCGAAGTCCAGGAGCTGGTCGAGTTCCTGTCCGAGCCGAGCAAGTTCCAGCGCGTCGGCGGCAAGATCCCGCGCGGCGTGCTCATGGTCGGCTCGCCAGGCACTGGCAAGACCTTGCTGGCCAAGGCGATTGCCGGCGAGGCGGGGGTGCCGTTCTTCTCCATCTCCGGCTCCGATTTCGTGGAAATGTTTGTTGGCGTCGGCGCCTCGCGCGTGCGCGACATGTTCGAGCAGGCCAAGAAGCAGGCGCCGTGCATCATCTTCATCGACGAAATCGACGCGGTCGGGCGCCAGCGCGGCGCCGGCCTCGGTGGCGGTCACGACGAACGCGAGCAGACGCTCAACCAGCTGCTGGTGGAAATGGATGGCTTCGAAGGCAGCGAAGGCGTCATCGTCATCGCCGCCACCAACCGCCCGGACGTACTCGACCCGGCGCTGTTGCGTCCGGGCCGTTTCGACCGCCAGGTGGTGGTGCCGCTGCCCGACGTGCGCGGCCGGGAGCAGATCCTGAAAGTGCACATCAAGAACGTGCCGGTGGCGGACGATATCGAACCGCGCATCATCGCCCGCGGTTCGCCGGGATTCTCCGGTGCCGACCTGGCCAACCTGGTCAACGAGGCGGCCCTGTTTGCGGCGCGCGCGAACAAGCGCGTCGTTGATCAGGATGACTTCGAGCGCGCCAAGGACAAGATCATGATGGGTGCCGAGCGCCACTCTATGGTGATGACGGAACAGGAAAAACGCCTGACCGCCTATCACGAGTCCGGGCACGCCATCATCGGTTTGTCGGTGCCACAGCACGACCCGGTGCACAAGGTCACGATCGTGCCGCGCGGGCGCGCGCTCGGGGTTACCATGTTCCTGCCCGAGGAAGACCGTTACAGCTATTCACGCCAGCACTTGATCAGCCAGATTTGTTCGCTGTATGGCGGGCGCCTGGCCGAGGAAATCATCTTCGGCAAGGATGCGGTCACGACCGGCGCCTCCAACGACATTGAGCGGGTCACGGAAATCGCCCGCAACATGGTCACAAAATGGGGTCTCTCCGAGCGCATGGGCCCGATTACCTATGGCTCGGATGACAACGAGCCGTTCCTGGGCAAGTCCATGACCCAGACCAGTGGCATTTCCGACGAAACCGCTCATGCCATTGACGAGGAAATACGCTCCATCATCGACTCCTGTTACGAGCGTGCCAAGCAAATCCTGGAAGAAAACATGGATAAGCTGCATCTGATGGCGGATGCGTTGATGAAGTATGAGACCATCGATCGCAAACAGATCGATGAGATCATGGCCGGGCGCGATCCCGGGCCGCCCGAAAACTGGAAGGATTCGGATCGCCCGGGCCCGGGAGGCGGCGGCGCCACCAATACCGACAGCAACAAGGCGCGACCCGCGTCCGACAAGGACGACAGCGTACCGAGTCCGGCACATAATCGCGTCATCTAGCATGACGTGCACGCAGCCGGATGATGCCTCCGGCTGCGTGTTTTCAGGGTCAGACCAACACGGCAACAAGAGCAAAGCAACATGTCGTATTTGCAGGGAGCCAGGCGCCGCCTGTCTCTGGATTCACCCGTGCTGATGGGCATTCTCAACCTGACGCCGGACTCGTTCTCCGATGGCGGCTCCTACGCCGATGCTGATGCGGCGGTTGAACGGGCACTGGCCATGATTGATGAAGGCGCCGAGATTATTGACATCGGCGGTGAGTCAACCCGGCCTGGTGCCATTCCTGTTGATGCCACCGAGGAACTCGAGCGCGTGCTGCCGATCATCAAGCGACTGCGAGCGGCGAGTGATGTCTTCATCTCGATCGACACGATCAAGCCTGAAGTGATGCGTGCCGCATGCGCGGCCGGCGCGGACATGATCAACGACATCCGCGCCCTGCAGGAGCCGGGTGCGCTGGCGGCGGCGGCCGAGACCGGCGCCGCGGTGTGCCTGATGCACATGCAGGGCGAGCCGCGCACGATGCAGCGCAATCCGCATTATGATGACGTGGTGGCCGAAATTGGTGCCTTCTTGGAAAGGCGTGCGCTGGCCTGCGAAGCGGCTGGCATTGCTGCCGAAGCCATTTGTGTTGATCCGGGTTTTGGCTTTGGCAAGACCTTGACCCATAACCTCACGCTGCTGCGCGATCTCGACCAATTGACCGATGGCAGACGACCATTGCTGATCGGTTTGTCGCGCAAGTCCATGTTTTGCAAGCTGTATGGCGAAGGCTCCCGACGGGCGCGGCTGTTTGGCAGCACCACGGCCGCCGCATGGGCGGTGGCCGGCGGAGCCAGCATTGTGCGCACGCATGACGTGCAGGCAACCGGTTACGCCATGTGTCTGGCCGGTGCCATTAAGGAGGTGCTGAAAAACTAATTGATCCGAGGTGTGGATAGAAACAAGGTGCTTCGAATTGACTGTAACTTATTGAGTCTAGGACTTGCGCTAGATCAGTTTCTAACCAATCAAGAAAATTTTCG
>Ga0079226_10002184_pt1 | contig 15063 bp, 21 predicted proteins | sample Poulit2014_FD_76345 | JGI IMG/M metagenome (GOLD analysis project Ga0079226, IMG submission 76345) | Agricultural soil microbial communities from Georgia to study Nitrogen management - Poultry litter 2014 | ecosystem: Environmental > Terrestrial > Soil > Agricultural land | place: USA: Georgia... | reverse complement strand
TGATAATTTGGGTAAAGGTGCGGCAAAGCTAAGAAACCTGTATTCCTTGGTAAACAAGGATACAGGTTTCTTTTGTATAATGATTCCGATTGGGCTCGAACCAACGACCTCATGCCTGTCAAGGAAAACTACGCCTTTAAACCGCTTCTGTTATAGTGTGCTTAAACCCTGTACGTTATAGGCTTTCCAGATTCGATCATGATATTTTATGGTACGTTTATAGTGTTTTACATCAATTTTTACATCAATTTTACATCAAATAAGGTTATTTACAGCAATAGGCGTCCACATAAAAAGATAGCTTTTTATATGATGACTAGCAAAGCACCGTAAACGAACACTCCGATCACGCCCATTTTAGCTAACTTGGAACTAAACATGCTAACTAATGCATACACTCCTATTGAAACACCTATTAGTATCGGGAATGCGCTTATATAATCTGTCAGGATTGAAGCCATCCCCTCTTTTAGTTTATCTACGAATACCTCAGTGCCCCACTCTGCAGGACTTTTCATCAAACTACACCTTCCATCGCATCAACAAGTACGTCCAGTACCATAGGTGCAAGCATAACTAATACATACCCCAGGCCTGCCCGTTGCATTAATGAGAATCCTTTTTCGTTGTTGCCTATCATTACAAATAACGCCCCACCCAACACAACGACCACCGCCACAGGATAAGCCATTCCTTGTATAAGTTCTATTATAGGAGTAAATGCAGTCATCATTTTAACTTTTATTGATTCCTCCGCTGCGTGCGTTGTGATCGTAGACCATAATGGTGCTGTTGCTAGTGGTGCTAAGGACATTGTAGGCGGTTTTACCCCTTCTTTATGTTCATTCCGGACAAACGATTTAAAATCATACGTTTTTGTTTTCATATAAACCCTCCTAATAAAAGTCAGTCGGTAAAAGTATTTTATAATCCAGCCCATCCATCATTTCAGATAACATTGCCTTCCTGTAACTCGTATTCGTAACCCAAATTAATATCGGCATTCCTTTAAAAACACCCTTTTCAATTAATCGACGATACTTTTCAATTTTAATTTTATTTTTATTCATTTTTTGTGCGTTATCAACTTCAATTATATGGTGCTTGTGTTGGGGGTAAGCAATTGTGGTGTAATGTGCGTCTGCAATGACTCGGATTTTTTTATCGTTATCTGCATACTCCATTTGTATTTCGTTTTTCCAAGTGTGCGGTTTTCCTGAATGGATGAACAAATCATTTCGCAACAAGTAATGCCTGGCTGTTGTTATTTTTGTTCTTTCTTTGCTTGAATTAACATAATCCCTGCCTTCTTTATTAAGGTAATAGACATTTATTCCATTATCTTTAAAAACATTCACATATGGCTCTAATTGCTTTATAACACGATAGGCATTTCGGTTACTCTTCAAATCATGTAGTTCCTGAAATTGTTTAATAGTTAAATAGTCAAAGCGCTTTAAAAGTAAAAGAAGCTTCTCTTGCCTTTGGTTTAGCATTAGATTCCTCCTTTTTTGCCACAATATTTATATGCGGCTTAATGGTCTCGTTGACCTGCTTTTCTTCTATATAAGGAGTTTGCACAACATGGTTTTTAACTCTGCGAAAGATGGCCCTTCCTTCAATTTCTGGAAGTTTTTCCGCTCCCCCTTCATCCAGGACAGCCAGGCTTTGAGTGTTAGTCTCTAAACGAAAGCAAACCCTGGCACCAATATTGGCACGTACTTGAGATGGCAACGTCTCATTTGTGGGATACTGTGTGGCGTAGATTAATCGATATCCCACAGATCTTCCTCGTCTTGCTATGTCCACAACCAAATCACGGCTTGCATTATCTAAGTCTGCTGCTTCATCAATAAATATGAAATCACGTTCTTTTTGGCCCGCTCGCTTTACATCTTTTACCCCTTTTTCAAAGAGGTGATCCAGTTTGCTATTCATGTCATTTTGAATGTCTTCCAGTATCTGCTTCGCCCCTTCTGGATTCCGTGCAAAGTTAATGCATTGATTCATGTCTTTAAATGGACCTAATTCATTACCGCCTTTTAAATCGATCAAATGGAGCCTTACATGATTTGATTTCTGCTTTATTAATGTGGACACTAACAATTTGAGAAATTCTGATTTACCGAACCCAGTCGCTCCTGCCACGATCATGTGGGGACGTTTTTCAAAGTCGTGAGTAATCAAGTCTTTATGAGTATGACCTACTAGCACGGCCCAGCCACCCGGTAACAACTCTTCATTATATATATACATGCTATCAATCCCTTTCTCATAAACTCGAAACCTCAACATTCCGTCATACTCCATTTCGATTTGTTTATCCAATTTTATTCGATTATTAAAGATGTCCTTTAATTGCTTCCGAACATCCCCCTTCCAGTCGATTTTTTTAAAGTTAACTAGGCTGATATCTGTTTGACTTTTATTATTTAGTCCATCAATAAAAACTTGCTTATTTTCTTCAAATTGTTTGAATGATAAACCTAAAGGCATTTTATAAACATATTCTGCATAACCTTCTTTTTTACTTTTCCTGTAAATACGAATACTTTCATCTTTTGTTTTTAGTCCACACTCGTTAGCAATTTTAACGATCTTTTCATGATCATTAGAGTTTTTATTCTGGAATAAATAAGTTGATCCAGCTATTCCAAACATGCTTGCTGTTGACAGAATTTCAAATAACAAAACCACACCGCCTTTCTTGGTATCTTGATAAAGATAGTCCCTGCCCGATTGAACACTTTAGATAATTGGCACATGCGTTGGTGCCATGCAATTTCAAGCATACAATCACGTATTCAATCCTAAATACAGTCGTTGTATTTGACTTTGTATAGTAGATTCTATGGGGGTATAGCTTGTGTTATGACACATCAGTTCATTTATTTATGAAATATTATTTAACAGGAAAATGAAACATCTCTGTGGAATAGTTATATAGGTGATCAAATGATATTAAAAAGTAGAATTAATTACTGGAAAGAAAAAAGAGGAAGAACAACTAAATGGATATCTCAAGAGTTAGGGGTCAGTCCAGAGATTGTTTCAAGATGGGCAAATAATAAAAATTACCCTTCCATACATACAATATTTCAACTTGCCGAGATATTAGAGTGTAGGGTGGACGATCTATATGAAAGGTTTGATTAAGTTATAAAGGATAGGACATACTGATGGTGCCTATCCTTTTTTAGGGTGTCTGATAAGTCTTGATTGCCCTTTTTTAGGGACTCGGATATCTCGGGAAACCCTTATATAAAGGTAAAATGTCAACTTTTTCGCCAATTGTAGCAATCTATATACAAGGTTTTAATGCTCTCAATTGCCAACATTGTAGCATGTTATTTGTAGTAATAGATGTATTCCTCAACCGTTTCGCATGTTTCATCCACGCTCTGCCATTCTCTTATTAACCGCCACTGTTCCTTAGCTGCACGCCTTCTAACAGTCTGATAGGGGATACTAAATCGCTTGGCGACATCTCGCATTGAAACTCCACTCAGCCAGCCGGCATTAATGTAATAACTCTTTGCTTTGCCCCATTCATACATAAAATCACTCCTAAATGTGAGTATATATGCTTTTATTCTAGTATTTTCCTAGTTTTGTTGCTTATAAATGTTAGCTTTTATTAAATTTGTAGCATTCACCCTTTATACTTACAGGGGGCTTTATGGTCGCCCCCTACCTTACTTTAATACCTTCGGGTAAACTTATTCACTGGCTGATAGCGGTATCCCCGTTTAAGCCTTCCACAAATATTAAAACCTCCTTAGCGTTGCATCTACGGCGTTTTGTTCATTCACGTAAGCTCTTATCCATTCGCTATCGCCTTCTACATAAACATTGATAGGTTGCTTGCTAACATTCACTTCACTAGTCAAATGATTATCCATTTTTCTGCTAGCTTGCTTGTTAATGCTATTTACCTGCCCGGCAATGTCTAGCGGTTGCATGGACAAGTCAGGCATTCGACTGTGTATTCTATCTGTCAATCCCTGCATTGATCGTACAGCCGTCCGTTTCCCTTTATCTATTGTTTGCGCTATAGACTCAGCGATCTGAATGTCCATGATATCCCTGAGCGCACCTTCTTTTGCTGGACTAAACGGCAGGAAGTCGCGGATCTTCTCTGTCACATTTCCGATCGCATCCTTAACCTTTCCGATAGCGCCCTTTATCCCATCTGCGATACTTCCTGCAATGTTTTTACCGGCATTCAGGAACTTACCAAACATACCCTTGATGGTGTTTAAAGCCCCTGTTATTCCGTTTTTGACTGCGCTTTTCACCCGGTTAAATGCACTGGATACAACACCACGTAAGGAGTTAAAGATATTTCTTACGGTGTTTTTGATTTGGTTAAGAATATTCCTTATCACGTTCATGATCGCGTTCCAGATACTTGAAATTACTGAACGTATACTCGATAAAACAGATTGTATTGTGCTTCTAATTGAATTCCAAATACTGGAAACTAAACTCCTGACACTGTTTAGAACACCTCGTATCACGTTCATGATCGCATTCCAGATGCTTGAAACAGTTGATCGTATGCTCGATAAAACAGATTGTATTGTGCTTCTGATTGAATTCCATATACTAGATATGAAACTCCTGACACTGTTCATAATACTGCTGACTTTATTTTTCACTGCATTAAATGCATTTGATACCGTGGAACGCACTGCAGATGTGGCACTTCGGAATAAGCCTGTTATACTGCTCCACATACTGGAAACTATGGAGCGGAGACCGTTAAACAATGCCTTCCCTGCTTTTAAGATCTTCCCGACAAACCACAACTGGATTAAATTCCACACAAGTTTAACCGCACCAGACACAATTTGTTTAACCGCATCCCACAACGCAGACCAGTTTCCGGTAAATAGTGCAGAGAAAGCTTGTATAATACCCGTAATGACACTGATCGCTCCCTGTATCGCTCCTTTAATAGCATTCCATGTGGAAATGACTAAAGCCTCAACAACAGGCCACACTGCTTTCATAACGGTTCCTATCACGGTCATAGTCGTACTGATTACCGTTTTAATCACGTTCCATACATTCTGAGCCGCTTGCAAAATCATTTGTCCGTGCTGTTCCCAAAAAGCGGTCAGTTCCGTCCACATCTGCATAACAAAGGAAACAACTTCTGTGACAACTGTACTGATTACCGTTTTAACTGTTGTCCAGACACTCTGCACGATTGCACGGAACTGCTCATTTGTCTGATATAGCGTGGTAAAAAGCGGTATAAGCATTGACGTAATTAATATAATAATTCCTGTAATTGGATTGACTAGCATAGCAAAGACTCTTGACAGCACTGATATACCCGTTCTCAGCAATGTGGATCGTGCTATTAATGGCGCAAAACGCTGGCTAAGTGTTCCAAGATGTGTTGCCACCATTCCCACAAAGGAGATCATTATGCCAAAAGTGACAAGTAATGGACCTATAGCCGCAGCCACAGCCGCAAAGGCTACAGCAACAGTTTTCGCAGCCGGCGATAGGTTATTTAGCCGCTGCACAAAAATCAATACATGGTCTGCTATCGTTTGAAGTGCAGGAAGTAGGATCTCATAAATGGATATGGCTAAACCTTCCAGGTTGGATTTAATTTCCCGCAAGGATCCCATCAGGTTACCATCCATTATCTCAGCCATTTTGGCTGCCGCCCCCTGAGAGTTTTCTAATGCAAGACTAAAATCTCCTAGATTATCACTTCCAGCATCAATCAATTTAGACCAACCAGATACAGCTTCTGCCCCGAATATGGTTTCAAGTGCAGCCAGTCTTTGCTGTTCTGTCATACCTTCAAGTCCGCCCTCAAGCTGCTCTAATATTTCGGGCATCGTCTTCATTTCTCCGTTGGAATTAAAAACTTCAATGCCTAACTCTTCCATTTTGTCAGCAGCAGGGCCTGCCTCTGCAGACATATTCAAAAGCCCACGCTTAAGCATATTCCCTGCTTGTCCGCCTTGAATGCCGGCATCCCCTAAAATACCAATGGCTGCAGCTGTATCCTCGACCGAAAGACCAACGCCACTTGCGATAGGCCCGACATACTTAAACGCTTCACCCAATCCTTGCACGTCTGTATTAGCATCTGCTGAAGCTTGTGCAAGAACGTCTGCGATCCTGCCAGTTTCTGAAGCTTCCATCCCGAAACCTGAAAGGATGTTAGAGGTAATGTCTGCAGCATCACCTAGACCTACAGCGCCTGCAGCGGCCAGATCCAGCACATTCGGAATAGCGTCCATTGTTTCTGACGTATCGAAACCTGCACGAGAAAGCATCTCCATGCCGTCTGCCGCTTCAGAAGCACTGAAACGGGTGTTTGACCCTAAGTCCTTGGCCTGTTCTCTCATTTTATCCATTTCCGCTCCGGTCGCTTGAGTAACCGCTTGAACTGTGGACATTTTATCGTCAAAAGTAGCGCCAGTTGCAATAACAGCCGCCCCCATGCCAGCAAGAGGCAAGGTGATTGCTTTAGTCATTGTACTTCCGACACTTTTCATTTGACTGCCAACGTCTTTAAATTTTTGCACACTTGCTGCAGCATCTTTAAAGTTTTTCGTAAACGCTGTAGCGCCTGTGGCTTTTAACGTAGCTTCTACACTATAACTCATGTTCTCCCTCCTTTTATTGATAAAAAAGAGGATACAAACAAGATCATGTCTTGTCTGTATCCTCAATTATTTTGATAGATACTAAGCTTATTTTTTTGTATACTTCACTTCATAGTGCGCCGGCTTACCGTCCATCCATTTAATGGTAACTTCACCAAAACCGCTTGCCGGTTCATCCAGCTTTTCCAGTTTGCCGTCTTTCACACGGTAAACAGCATCTTCCGTTAAACTGATCTTGTCCATTGAACACCCCCTCTAAAGAATTATCCTACTGAGAATAAAAGCAAAGACAGAAGCGATAGAAATTGAAGTCAACTGCAAACTTGTCTGCCTATTCTTTTCCCCAATGGTTCCGATGAAACCTATCACCATCATCACTAGTAAAATGATTTCAAAAGTTAGTACCATGTTATCACCTCGTGTTCTTACCTTTTATGACTTTAAGCTTTTCTGCAAACAGCTTCCTGTTGTTCTCAGCTATGCCTGGCCTGTCCGGATCCGCGCAATACATCAGGAAAAGTAATATCATGTCATTACTCCACAAAGTGAATTCCTCCGGATGCCGTTCTATAAGTTTGAGTACGCCTTTATATGCCGGGGATTGTTTCATCTTCTGTTTTAGGGCTCCCACGTCACCTTGGGCTATCCCTGCACTAAAAGCTTCACGGCCTTTCATATCATCACCCCCCATAGAGTAGCCAGTAATACTTAACTTTTCTTAACAATCCGGCTCTTTTCAGCAATTTGGCGCACGTTCTCTTGAAACTGCCTATGTTGGTAAGCTGGATCCTTTTCCGACTCTTGCTGTCTTTTCTTTTGATCAGAAACAACCTGCTCTTTAACTTCTTTTACCACATCATTTTTAACTTGTTGAAACTCTGCATCATTCATAAATGACTTATTGTCCATTTAATTAGCCCCCTTTTGTAATTCCTGTATTTCGATAGGTTGTATATCAGTATCTACTGTCTTAACGTGTCCTCTCACCCCGTGCAGTGCATCATCTAACGTTAGGTGAAGTCTTGAATTAATCCGATTCAGTTCATTTTTACTAAGGTTATTATCCTCAGCAACTTCGGCATATCTGACAATCTCGGAATTATATTCTTGATTAATTTGCACGATTTCATCAGACAACTTTTTCACTTGTTTAGCATAATCTGACTTTGCCTGCTGGATCTGTGTATTTACTTTGTCAGCTTTACTTTGGTATGCGTTCACTACATCGGAACGATAACCTTCCATCACTTTTAATGCGTTGTCTTTTAAATGTTCCTCCGTAACCGTCTCTAGCGTTTGCAATTTGTGTTTATCAGCCCTGATTTTATTTTCCAATGCTTCAATCTCATGGAACAGATCATCAATATTGTTTTTATCCTCGGCAACGGACTTTTTATATTCTTGCCTCGATCTAGTGAGAGTGTCCCTATTCTGTTTAATAGATTGCTTCAAATCGTCTACCCTAGCCTTTTTCTGTTCGGCTTCCTGTAAATATTCATTCAATGCTTTTGTCATTTTAATTACCCCCATCCTTTTTCGTATTTTAATTTGTTGCTTAACTCTTCATAAAATTCCTGTTGTATTACTGCTTTTTCTGGTGAGGTTTCATTGATTCTACTTTTAACTTCATCAAGGAAATATACTTTATACTTGTCCATAAACTCCTTGCCAGGAATGCTATTGCGAATTGTCTTAAGTGCTTTACTCTGTAAATAACTTACATGAGATGTCGAACAATCCAACATAGGAGCGATATCTTTTGAAAGTTTGGGCTTTCCGCCCGACAGATAGCGTGAAATTAATAACTGTTTTGATCTTTCATCAGACTTAAACACTTTATGTATTAATTGTGATAAGTCTTTTTTTAATATTTCTCTGTCCAGTCTATCCTCAACATCTTCAAACTGGCTTAGCGCTTCATCATCCTCAATGGAATCCCTTAATAGCTCGTTGGAGTTATTTAATACGGGTTCATCTAATCGCTTAAATTGAATACCTTCACTGTTAAAATCGCTTTTCGCTAATCTGGGGATGTTACGGTGAACAACCTTATAGATTCTGAACTTTATTAATGAACTAGCGTAGGATGAGAATGACGATTCCCCGTACCTGTATTTCTTAGCTGCTTCTATAAGTGCTATCCATGATTCCTGTTCAAGGTCATCAAAAGACTGTGATCCTTTTAATCCAAAGTGATATCGTTTATCTGCAAGAAACTTTACCATCCCCACATTGTTGTGAACTATTGCTTCCAATGCTTGATCGTTTCCGTTTTGATATTCTTGAACAAGTTCTTCTGTTTGCACCCAACCCACCTCCTACTCATGAATCCCCTGATGATTACCACCTCCGTTCTAAAATTTTTAATGCGCTCACTTATTCTTTTTCCATGCTTCAGCTATTCGGTTAACCATCCTGGCATGTAGATACGCTTCTTTCTCGGGCTCGGAATAGCGATCATATCGAACAAGATAGCCATGTCTGTCCTCGCTCGCTCTATCAGATTGCGGATAATATTCTATATCCTGGGCTTCCACTTCAACTCGCTGCACTTCACACAGTTCTAAGAATGAGTTAAGTCTTTCGGTAGCTTCTTCTATTGACTTCCCCGTTATCATTTCTACTCGCTTGGAATGAATATCCATTTTAAACATCTCCTTTTTTGTTGGGGGTTACTTTTCCTTTTACACAAAGTAACCCGGTCAAAGACTACAGCCACAAGAGGTTGGCGCGATGGGTTACTAAAGGTTATCCTAAAAGTAAATAGCCTGTACTGTATATATGCTTATATATTTTTTTATTCATGTTTATTGATAATAGAATTATATAACCCTTAGTAACCTTTTCCTTAACCCCTTGATGTATAAGGCTTTGAGGGGGTTACTTAGTAGGTTACTTTATGAAATAGGGTTATCCCACTAAGTAACCCCTGCCATTACTTGCCTAGAAAATCTTTATGTGTTTCATAGTTTTCATCTAAAGCAATACCATAGAAAAACATTTTGTTTTTTGCCCCTCTGCGTCTCTCAAAGCCCCGGCTTTCTAAAAGTCTGTAAAAGTTCCTATTACTTAATTCTATTTCTCCCACTGAATGGCAGTATGATGTATACCCTCTGTGGAGGTTTATTGCCTCCTCCCTTGCCTTTACGTCAATGATGCAACGTTCATCAAGGAAAGGTTTTATTAAATCCATATCTTCCCTGTATGACTTTGTAGCTTGGTCGATTGAAGCAGGAGGGGCTAACCCTTCTACCTTCCACAACCTAAACCCTTCAAGCGCCCAGTTTAATATTCCCGGAGATTCTTTTGCTAGTTTGTCAGATAGGTTTATATCTCGCTTACTTCCTTCAAAGCGTGCGTTAAATGGAATTAATCGGATCCTGCGCCATATACCATCATCAGTACCTCGAATAATAGGTTTATGGTTTGTACTAAAAAATATTTTAAACTCCGGCCTAAACTCAAAGTATTCTTTTCTAAGGAAGCGGGCTGCTATTTCATCCCCGCCAGTTAACTGCTTTACTAAAGACTCTGCTAACTGCTGGCCTTGTTCACTCTCTACGGCTGAAACAAATCTAGCCTTGTCAAGCCTGGCAATATCATTATTAATGCCTGATTCATTATGTTTTTGGATAAAGGTGTTAGCATTTGTTTGCCTAGCATAATCCCCCAGGATATCTTTAACAGCTTCCAGGAATTTACTTTTCCCATTTCCCCCGGATCCGGTAAGGAAGAATATAACTTCCTCTGATATGCTACCTGATAAGGAATAGCCAATAGCCTTTTGCATGAAGCGGATCACATCATAATCCGTCTTGCCGTCTTCTGTAATAAATATTTCTTGTAGAAACTTCTCCCACCTTGGGGCGGATGCATCAGCTTCATACTTCACTGGTGCTAATTTTGTCATTAGATGATCTGGATTATGTTTTAATAGTTTGCCAGTTTCCAGATCAATTACACCGTTCTTCACGTTAAGCAGATAAGGGTTTATATCAAGTTCGTCATTCTGAACATTTACGTGAGGTTTAACATCGGCTATGCTGTTTAATCGTATGTTACGGCTTTCACACCGCTTCGCCCATTTGAGAATGTCATTTTTCAAATCTTTATCAGAAGCATTGCGGGCTTCTAAAAACAATCCTCTAAGCGTTTTAGCTGCAATAACTTCTATTTGGTTGCCACTATCCTCTGCCCACCTTGCACCATCCCACAACAGCCAACCACGTTCCGGGCTATGCTTTATTTCATCTTTGTGGAAATGAATAATCCTTTCAGCATTCCCCAACTCGGTTAAAGGGAACAGCCCAGGCGCTAAGGTACTGTGATTTTCATAAGGTTCAAATATCTGTGTTTGTGGTATACTATCTTTAAAGTCATCTAAAGCAGTTGAAGTCTGCGTTACCTTATATCTGTTTTTGGTATCTCGGATTGCTCTGTTAATAGTATCTTGTCTGTAAACGTCACGATTCCATTTATCTCTCATCAGACCGCTGTTTCTATACATGCGGTCTATTTGTTCTGCATCCTGCGTATAGAAAGCTAGTATATTGCAAAATGCCTGATCTGCTTCACTCTGGCTGGGATAGCTACTAAAATCACCAGTGTAAAGCTTTTTAAATCTTTCACCGTTACCAGCTTTTAAAGCAATGTTCATAATCTCGTCATCACCCATAGAAGGACTTACAGGCTTGTCCTGCTGTTCTAATTCCGTTGCGCTGCCTTTACTACTAAATAGCTGATCGTACAGCCCATTTAACTCCTGCTGTCTTTCCTTGATGCCTAAAGGTGTATCTGCTAAATGATCTCCTGTAACTACAAAGAAACGTTTCTGATCGTACATTTCAAAACCTTTAATACGGTTACGCTCCCCAGGCTTTTCACCCTTAACAATGATATGGATCCCTTCACCGCTTTGACTTCGTTCGGTATAGCTGTTTAACGCCTCAATTGTGGAAGATGCTTCGCTTGTTAACTCCCCATCTATAAAACAATCATCCAGATCTATTCCGGTAAACGGATCACTTGCATGGAATACATAACCAATACCGTCATAACCGCCTTGATTTAAAACTTGAATTACTTCGTTAAGACTTGCCCAATGCTTCGGATTGGTAGCGGATGCTCTACTGCCTTTAATGGTGTAGGGAATCTTACCTTTATTTGTATCAAGCTTCCACAATACCCATTGCAGTCGCTGTTTTAATTCCTTTGGTATATTCTCTATATTCAAACTCTCAACCCCTTTGAGCCTTCACTTATTGCATGACTTGTGATATAATGTTTCAAAAGTATTTATTCAAAGATGCCCATTAGACCTGCCAGTCTTATAATGGGTATTTTTTATTGCCTTTTTTAAGTGAACCCCCCATCTATGCATTCATCAAAGCCCACATTAGAAACAACTGACTGGCGATAAAAGCTGTTATATAAAAAGCATTTGTTAATTTATTCTCCAACTGCATCAACCTCTTTACATGCCTGTTCAAAAATCGGCTTTAACAACTCGCTTGCCTTTTCCTCTGCTACCTCAATATTTTTTAAATTTTGACCTAACAGCACATCAAGCGCTCTTAACTTTTTTTGCAATTCCCCTCGTTTAACAGAGATTGCGGCCGCTTCAGGGTCCATTACCATGTCATCAACCAATTCTGTTAGAATACTCCACGCTCCCTGTGCAGTTTCAGTTTCTACTGAGATATTAGTTAACTCACTATCCAAATCAAAAGACTTACTTCTTATATTTTCCATTTCTGAACATCTCCTTTGTTAATATAAAACTGTTTCTAGCTTAGTTAGCTTTTCACCGTAGCAATGTAACTCTAATACGTTTATAGCCTCCACATAGGTTGCTATTGTATTTTTAAATGAAAACCCTTCATGGTAACTGTCCAACTCTGCTGATAGCCTCTCCTTTAATTCCTGAATAGCTTGTTCCAATTGAAATACCCCCCTCTTATGCTTGGTTTGCCTGTTTATTAATATCTGATTGATCTCCAGCTAACCAAGACTCAATGGTTTGCTTGTGGAAGAGAATCCTATTTCTTACTCGCACATGCGGAATCTCGTTACCTCTAGCCATTGTGTAGATTGTTGCAGTTGATACCCCAATCATTGAAGCAGTTTCCTTGACTGTTAAAGTAATTTTTTCCATTCGTAAAACCTCCTAATTTCAGTTGTATAATTCAGCAACGGTTAAACTTTTATCGTTGCTACTGTTAACAGAGTATCATATATTGTCGAACGTTGCAACGGTTTATAAATAAATATTTACACTAGTAACGTTTATAGTGTATTATGATAGTAGAAATGGGAGGGGAATCGAATGAAAACTATAAAATTTAAGGATTACCTTAAAGAAAAAAGGGAAGAAAAAGGCGAAAGCATTACCGGATTGTCGAAATTATCGGGAATTTCTCGCCCATATCTATCCCAGTTAGAATCGGGTAACAGAAAGCCTTCCCCGGAACTTATAAACAAACTGGCGGAACCATTAGGAGTGGATCTTTCCACACTATTGCACATTGCTGGATATGAAGATTTAGCCCAGGGGGAGAAGCTTAGGGAAGCTGTTGCAGACTTTGCAGACGAAAACTATATACATGATCTTTTAGAACAGGCAGATGCATTAAAACACACATTAGATATAAAAGATATTATGGAAAAAGACTTTGAAGGGGTAAGACTAGATAAGGTTTCCCCCTTATACAATGGTCATGAATTAACCGAAACAGATAGGCGGCGTATTCTGGACATGCTAAAAACACTATTTCCTGAATACGAAAAGGAGTAAATAGTTATGTATGAAGAAAAACGTCCACAAAGACCCTCTATTTCAGATCAAACACAAAAGGAAATGGCAGCGTTCTTTTTAAAAACTAGCGTACCTCGCATAATAGAAAAGCGTAAAAAGGCAGAAAGTGAAAGGAGATGTAATGATGTTAATGAAGGGCATTCAACAAAGAGGGGATAATTCCTATTTCTTTACCGTCAGCCTTGGTCTTGGAGCGGATAAGAAATATAAACGGAAAACCAAGACATTTAAAGTTGAGCAGAAACTTTCCCCAAAAAAGACGATTGAACATGTAAACCATGAATATATGAAGTTTAAAAATGAAGTCCAGGCAGGTAGCTATATCAAACCAGAAAAGATGGACTTTTCCTCTTTTGTGGAAGAATGGAAGAATAAGTTTGTACTAAAAGAATTAGCAGAAACAACAATAGCAGGCCATCTTTCCATGATGAACAACCACATAAAGCCTGTGATCGGTCATATGCGTATGGATCAGATTAATACAATGGTGCTAGTGGACTTGCTGGACAATATCACAAGGAAAGACGGTCATGAGGGTGCAGTTTCAAATTCCACAAGGGAGAGCGTATATAAAACCTTGAAAAGTGTATTTAAGTATGCTACACGTTGGCAGATTATAAAGCATGACCCAACGGAGGGTGTAAGCAAGCCTAAGCCCTCAACTCCGAAAGAGAATGGAGTAAACGTTTATGATGAGAAGGAAGTGGCTACATTGCTTGAAAAAGCCCAGGACGAACCTTTTCATTGGAGGATATTTATAACGCTTGCTTTGACAGCAGGATTAAGAAGAGGGGAAAACCTGGGGCTTGAATGGTCTTTAATCGACTTAGAAAAAGGAGTTTTAGATATAAAGCAAACTATCACTAAAGGCAGAAGCGGATCCGTTATCACACCCCCTAAATCTAACTCTAAGCGCTTGATCTCTTTACCCGCTTCAGTAGTAGAAGAATTAAAACGCTATAAGCTTCACTGGAAGAAAGAAAAATTAAAGCTGGCCGATCAATGGGAAGAACAGGAAAGAGAATGGATCTTTTGCAATACAAACGGTAAACACTTCTACCCTACCACTCCCACAACATGGTGGGGACGCTTCACAAAAAGGGCAGGAGTAAGGCATATAAGGTTGCATGATCTACGGCATACATCCGCTACCCTATTAATCGCCCAAGGTGTACATGCTAAAATCATTTCTGAAAGGCTTGGCCACTCTGATATTAAAATTACTATGAACACATACGGTCATGCTTTACGTTCTGCAGATGAAGCGGCAGCGGAAACATTTGAGAATATACTTTATAAACAACCTAAATCAACATAAAAAAGCAGTGAAGGAATAAAACCCCTCGCTGCTTTCTTTTTGTACTTTTATTATGTTATGTGGAAGTTTATAACCGCTTATGATTATTTTTTACATCAGTTTTACATCAACTACCCTGTACTATTCAAAAACTCATTAAACTGTATCAATTAAAAAAAGCGCCTAACCCTTTACTGATAAGGTTTAAGCGCTTTTCTGTACTAATGATTCCGATTGGGCTCGAACCAACGACCTCATGCCTGTCAAGCATGCGCTCTCCCAGCTGAGCTACGGAATCGTATGTAATTAAC
>Ga0079226_10002183_pt1 | contig 15064 bp, 11 predicted proteins | sample Poulit2014_FD_76345 | JGI IMG/M metagenome (GOLD analysis project Ga0079226, IMG submission 76345) | Agricultural soil microbial communities from Georgia to study Nitrogen management - Poultry litter 2014 | ecosystem: Environmental > Terrestrial > Soil > Agricultural land | place: USA: Georgia... | reverse complement strand
TTGCACCGAGCCTGTTACAAGAGTGGGGCATGGAAAAGGCGGCATTGGCACCGGTTTTGAGTGCGGCACTGTTAGGGCTTGCGATTGGTGCAATGACTTTTGGCCCCATTGCGGATCGATTTGGACGAAAGCGGGTCCTAATTTTATCGGTGATGATTTTCTCGTTAGGAACGGTTATTTCTGCATTTGTTGTGAATTTGTGGCAACTGGAAGTTTTACGATTTATCACAGGATTAGGTTTGGGAGCGGCGATGCCTAATGCCGTGACATTAATGTCAGAATATTCACCGAAGCAAAAACGTTCTATTATTGTTAATACGATGTTTTGCGGCTTTCCTTTGGGAGCTGCGCTTGGTGGTTTTATCGCTGCTTTTTTAATCCCCCATTTTGGTTGGCGCTCGACATTACTATTTGGCGGAACGATCCCTTTAATTCTCTCCTTTTTTATGATCTTTTATTTGCCGGAATCGGTGAGATTTTTGGTCAGAAAAGCGCATGTGGGAGCCACACAAAAAATGCTCTCAATTTTACAGAAAATTCATCCATCTGCCGCAAAGGTAACATATTTTTCGCTAGATGAAGGGATGATTGTGACGAAGCATAAAGGCTTGCAGCTTGTTTTATCTCAATATTATTGGCGGGGTTCACTTTTACTCTGGATTGCGTACTTTATGGGATTAGTGATTTTTTATGGCGTGATGAATTGGATGCCAACGCTCTTTAAAGAAGCCAATATGCCGGGAGAATTAGGATCAATTGTGACAGGGTTATTTGCGTTGGGCGGATTAGGCGCTATCGGTAATGGTTGGTTGATGGATCGTTTTAATGGCACATTATTGATTGCTTTTTTTAGCGCCTTAACGGCGATCTCGGTGGCATTGATTGGGGTATTTATTTCGATGCCATTGGCGATATTGATCGGAACTATTCTCTTTGCGGGGATTGTGATGAATACGGCACAATCATCATTGCCTGCATTAGCTGCGAATTTTTATCCGACAGAAGGGCGTACGACTGGTGTGTCGATGATGTTAGGAATCGGTCGATTTGGGGGAATTGCAGGATCATTTCTTGTCGCATTTTTAATTAGAGAAGATTTGAGTATTGAAAGTATTTTTTATGTTTTAGCATTGCCGGCAGTTATCGCGATGATCTGCCTTTTAGTAAAGTCACGACTTTATCGTTAGCTAGATTACGGATTTGGGAAATACGAGAAATAGTTGGTAACAATAACCGTAATAGTAATTATTCAGGAATTGATTGATGATCAATCTCAGATTTGAGCGTATAAGGTGATGATTATCGGCCGAATAAGCGTATTATTAACCATTCATTTTTAAGAAGTCGAAATTAAAAAAATTTATAAACCATTTAAGGGAGAGATATGGTTCGCCATTTATTAACAACAGCGATTGTTGCGTTGTCTGTTTCAACATCGGCAATGGCGCAAGATGCATTTTCTGTCGCGGATGCGCAGCTCAATCAAAATTATCAAGCGCTGATGAATCAATTGCCGGTATCTGCACAGGAATCATTACGAGATACACAACGATTATGGTTGCGTTATAACGATGCAAACTGTGAGCTTAAATTGATATTGGATGAGAAAGCTTTTACATCTTGTAAAACGGATGCGACATTACAAAGAGCGCGAGAATTGGCGAATTTATTGTTGGTTTTCGCTCAGGATGCTCCGCAAGTATCGCCGGCATTTGTCGCTGAGATGAAAGAGGTTTTAACAAACTTAGAGGCGATTTCAACAAGTCCTGAAGAAGGAATCTATTGGCCGGGGGGATCTGCACACACGATTGTGACACAACTATTGAAAAAAGTTGGGATGAACTATGTTGTACAACAATATGGTCAACCTATTTTTGTAAAAGGCCCGCATACAGAGGAGGTTGTTGATCTGGAATCGACAGCGGAATTTGGTTATTATGATCCGGCATTTTTAAGCTGGCTTAATCAGCAGTTAGACACATTACTAGCTGATCAAGAATTTATTGATAGTACAGAGCCCATGATTGATCGTTATCTCTTAAGTACCGTTGAGCTCTATTTAGCAAGTTTTTACTATTTGCAGCATAACCCGGAGATTCGCGATGGTTTAATGCTGGAATATCTGACGAAATATCAACATGGAACGCTAGATGAGAATCATCATATGGCATTTTTTGTGCCATCATTGCGTAGGGAGAATCCTCGTTGGGATGGAAAAACGACTGATGAGCGATATATTTGGTATTATCCTGAGGCAGAAACACAGTTTGATTGGATCTTAACGAGAATGAATAAGGAATGGGAATATGTGCCGGTCGGATCGGCATTAATGTTCTGGATGCGCCGTGCGATAGATGGTACAGATCAACAGTTTGTGGATCTTTTTACTAAATTCTATCAAGGCTACGATGCTGAAAAATATGAGCGAAATATTGATCAGCGGTTATTTACCGCACCTAAAAATCTGCCATTTGGAGAGATTCAATTTTAAGGAAGATAATCCTTGGGCATTTTTACTCATTCGATGTCAGCTGCCTGATTGAGTTTTAAAAGATCATGTTTAACGCATGATCTTTTTTATTGCACATTAATTTTTTGTCGATAGTGGAGAGCAGGCACTTTCTTAAAATCTTTATTGAGCTGAAATGCTGTGAAGATAAGATTGAGGAGAATCGGTGGAAAAAAGACGTGAGGATTAGCGTCTTCTTCCCCCTTTGATTTGGCGCTCAATGCTTTTTGTGAGGCTATTTTTGATTTGTAAATAGCTATCTAAACGGCGTTGAGAGATTAATCCTTCCTGAATCGCCGATTGATAAGAGCAACCAGGATCATCGCCATGGCTACAATTGCTAAAACGACAAGGTTCGGTAATTGACTTAAATTCAGGGAAACCATTATCGATCGCTTCTAACGGCAAATGTTCAATATTAAAACTGCGAACGCCGGGAGAATCGATCAGGTAACTCTCGCTCATTGGTAGATGATAGAGCGTTGTGCTGGATGTTGTGTGATTCCCAAGTCCTGTAGAAGCGTTAATTTTTTGGGTCTGTAACGCTAGTTCAGGAATCAATTTATTTGTCAGTGAGGATTTTCCAACACCAGATTGCCCCACAAAAATAGAGGTTTTTCCTGCTAATAATGTGTTGAGTTCTGCAATAGATTCTTCATCAAATTTTGATGTGTAATGGATTGCAAGACCGAGCTTTTGGTAATCTTCCAAAAATGAGAGTTCTTCAGGATCGCTGATTTCATCTTTTTTATTGACGATAAAGGCGACATCAATATCAAAATATGTTGCTGCAATAAGATAACGATCGATGAGAGAAGGGCTTGGTTCTGGTTTTGGTGCAATAACAATATAGAGTTTATCGATATTGGCTGCTAAGATTTTTTCAGCGCCACCAAAGGCAATGCGTGAAAAGTGATTATCTCGTGGTAAACGGGTAATCACAACCGGTTCGTTTTGTTCAAGAATATAGTAAACATAATCTCCACAAACAATTGCGCCTAAGCTTTGGCGAACAGCTGCTTTATGAAGATTTAATGCTTGATCTTCTAAGGTAACATGTTGTCCATGTTGTGAGATAACGCGTCCAGAAAGGGCATGATCAAGATCTTCGTTAGAGAGAATTTGTTCACGACGCTCTTCTAAAAGGCGTTTTTGTTGGTTGGTTAAACGGCGACTCATAAGCTTAATTAACGCTCAAGATGTGGCAGTTTATTTTCAACACCATCCCATTTTTCCGCTTCAGGCAGTGGGTCTTTTTGTTCAGTAATCACTGGCCATTTACGGGATAATTCAGCGTTGATATCAATAAAGACGACTTGATCACCGCTTAAATCATCATCTGCAAAGATTGCACCCGCTGGGCACTCAGGCTCGCATAAGGTGCAATCAATACATTCATCTGGATCGATCACAAGAAAATTCGGCCCCTCGTGGAAACAATCAACAGGACAGACTTCAACACAGTCTGTGTATTTACATAAAATGCAGTTATCCGTCACGACAAATGCCATAATTAATTTCTCCGTTTGTAGATTGAATTCAGTTTTGGGGTTCTATTTTACTTATTTTACGATCACATTTGCAATACGGCGTTTACCAACTTGAACGATCACTTCATCGCCTTGGTTGAGGTTGAGACCTTTATCATCAATACGTTCTTGATTGATACGTACCGCGCCTTCCGTAATCATTCTGAAAGCTTCTGAGTTAGAGCTGACTAAACCTGCTTGACGCATTGCATGTGCAATTCCAATAACGCCATCTTCAGATTGGACGATCTTATCTTCGATATTTTCAGGAAGATTTCCTTTTTGGAAGCGTTCAATGAAGTTGTGTTGTGCTTGCTCGGCAGCTTCTTTATTGTGGAAACGTGTGATGATTTCATCGCAGAGTTCAAATTTCACGTCGCGTGGATTACGACCATTTGCCACATCTTCACGAAGTTTTGCGATATCGCTATTTGAGCGGAAGCTTAAGAGATCAAAGTAGTTCCACATGAGGTCATCAGAGATCGACATAAGTTTACCAAATTGATCATCCGGCGTATCGTCAACACCCACATAGTTACCGAGAGATTTAGACATTTTATTAACACCATCTAAACCTACGAGAAGTGGCATTGTAATCGCGCATTGTGGCTTATTATTACCATAAGCACGTTGTAGATCACGTCCCATTAAGAGGTTGAACTTCTGGTCTGTGCCGCCTAATTCTACGTCAGTTTGAAGATGAACTGAGTCATAACCTTGAAGTAGTGGATAGATAAATTCATGAATCGCGATAGGTTGTTGTGATTTATAGCGTTTTTCAAAATCATCACGCTCAAGCATTCTGGCAACAGTGTGACGAGATGCCAATTGAATCATGCCGCTAGTGCCGAGCTCGCCTAACCATTGTGAGTTGAATACCACTTTTGTTAGATCGCGATCTAATACTTTAAAGATCTGCTCTTCGTATGTTTTTGCATTAGCAAGCACTTGTTCACGTGTTAAAGGTTTACGAGTAACATCTTTTCCTGATGGGTCGCCGATCATGCCGGTAAAATCGCCAATAAGGAAGTTCACTTCATGACCAAGATCCTGGAAGTGACGCATTTTGTTGATTACAACGGTATGTCCGAGATGCAAGTCTGGAGCAGTAGGGTCAAATCCTACTTTGATACGAAGTTGACGATTTTCTTTTAATTTAGCGGTTAAATCTTCGATAGAAATAACTTCGTCAGTACCACGCTGAATAATCTCTAGACTCTCTTCAATGGTTGCCATATTTTTTTATCCTAACTTTTTTTCAAAATGGATTTACACTCTCTAATATCGCGCTTTACTTCAAGAGTGCGGGTTGAAGTAAAGTATAGAGATCTCGAAATGACTTAATGATTTGCGATGATTCAATCTCTCAAATAGTTTAGAGATCTCTATGAAATGATGATCATTATTGAATCTTAGAGCCTATATTCATCCTTATTTCTATTGAGAGTAATTTCGGTTGAATAGGGCTTGATTCAAGGTTTTCATATTGTTTTGTCTGGTTGTCAATGATGTGAAATAAGACTCATCATTGACAATAGATAATGTTTAATAGTTGAAGCGATAAGATGAAGGTTCAGGAAACATAACTTCTTCATCTGGAACGCTTTCGGGAACAATAATCGTTGCAGGATCTGGTGTGAGACGGATCTCTTGCTGAATAATTAATTCACCATTCGTTGGAACTTTTTGATTCACTTTTGGTTGAAGACTGATCGATGCGGCTTCTTTTGCCGGCACTTGATGAATGATCTGTTCCACTTTCTCTTGATAAATTGGTGCTGAATGAGTTTCGGCTTCGGTGCTAATTAATACCGGCAATGATTGATGATCAGCTTGCTGCGATACTTGCGGCGCTTGTGATCTTGAAGATGTTACTTTTTGTCCAACAATCACAGGAATACCGCTCTGCTGCTGTACTGCTAATTTAACCATATCGTAGTTTACGCTACTTTCTGGATAAGGTTCGAGATACTTTTCTAATAACGCAAGCGCATTATTTTGCAGTTCTGCGGTTGAAAGCTCATCTTCTTCAAGAGGAGGATGAACTTCAATGAGCAAGTCATTACCTAAAAAACCATATTTCACGGGTTCATTTAAGAAAGTGACCATCGTATTGGTTGGCACCATCTCGTAAATATGTTCGATATGTTGCGGATAAAAACGCATGCAACCGTGAGTGACCCGCATGCCGATGCCAGTTTGTTCGTTTGTACCATGCAATAAATAGCTGGGTAGTGCAAGGCGAAGCACACGAGTTCCGAGGGGATTATCTGGACCTGCGGGAACGACTTTAGGTAATACGCCGCGCCCCATTTCGACGTGTTCTTTACGAATGCTTTCTGGGGGATACCACGCTGGATTCTCCTGTTTGCGAGTAATTGCCCACGAACCAAGAGGTGTTTTCCAATCCATACGACCGACGCCGACCGGATAAACATAAACTTTGTCAGAATCTTTTAAAAAGTAGTAAGTGCGCATCTCTGGAATGTTTGAAACGATTCCAGAACGTTTACCTGCAGGCAAGATAAATTGCGTTGGTAATACAAGTGGTGCAGTATCACTAAGCATCCATGCATTAATGCCAGGATTTGCCCATTTAAGCTCTTCATAGCCCATTTCATAGCGAATCGTCAGATCCACCAATGACTCATGGCGTTTCGGAGTGACATACATGATCTCACCGATCACATCATCTCCTTTGGCAGGTTGGATATATTCAACATGCTTCTGCGCATAGGCAGAAGAGATTAACAAACTCACAGATAATAAGATGCGTTTAAATTTCATGAACGACTCTCTAAAGAAACTGTTTAAGGTAGTTAAAATATGCACATTTAATGCGTTATTTTAACGGGGGTTATTTAACCTTCTTGAAGTTTGTGGAATTTTTCCATTAAATCATCTTCACTTTCAACGTGATCAGGATTCTTAGGAATACATTCAACAGGGCAAACTTCTACGCATTGTGGCGTATCAAAGTGACCAATACATTCGGTACATTTGTTCGGGTCGATCACATAAATTTCAGGGCCCATTGAGATCGCCTCATTAGGGCACTCGGGTTCACATACATCACAGTTAATGCATTCATCAGTAATCATTAATGCCATTGTAATTTCTCCTAAAATGACAGGATAACGCTTGTTGTTATCACAAATTAATCTCGCTTCAATGATAGGTTCTTTCGTTACTTTACCATTAAAGCTTTCTGCTTCAGAAATAAATAAAGGGGCGCCACCAATCAGTAGCTTTCCCCCTTTTATAATTATTTGTTTTTCGGGGGATTAAAGATATTCAATCCCACGCATATATGGTTTTAAAACTTCAGGAACACGAATACGTCCATCAGCTTCTTGGTAGTTTTCAAGAACTGCAACAAGAGTTCTCCCCACTGCTAAACCAGAACCATTTAAAGTATGAATCAATTCAGGTTTACCTGTTTCGGCATTTCTAAAACGTGCTTTTAAGCGGCGTGCTTGGAAATCCTCACAATTTGAGCAAGAAGAGATCTCACGGTATTTTTGTTGACCTGGTAACCAAACTTCTAAGTCATAGGTTTTTGCTGCTGAGAAGCCCATGTCGCCAGTGCAGAGTACAACACGGCGATAAGGGAGTTCGAGTTTCTCTAAGATCGCTTCTGCATGAGAAACTAAACGCTCAAGCGCATCATATGAATCTTCAGGTTTTGTGAAGTGAACGAGTTCCACTTTCTCAAACTGATGTTGACGAATCATGCCGCGAGTATCACGACCATAGCTACCGGCTTCCGATCTAAAGCAAGTGCTGTGAGCCACAAGTTGTGTTGGCATTTCGGCATCTTCTAAAATCTCATCTTGTGCGAGGTTTGATAATGGCACTTCTGCTGTTGGGATCATGTAGAAGTTACGCTCATCTTCCAATTTGAAGAGATCTTCAGAGAATTTTGGTAATTGCGCCGTTCCGTAAAGACTGGTTTGGTTCACAATCACTGGCACGTTTACTTCCGTGTAACCATGCTCTTCAATATGAGTATCAAGCATGAATTGTGCCAATGCACGATGCAGTTTTGCCATGTTTGATTTTAAAACCACAAAGCGTGAGCCACTGATTTTTGCCGCAGCTTCAAAATCCATGCCGGTGGTTTCACCAAGTGCCACGTGATCTTTAGGTTCAAAGTCAAATGCTCTTGGCGTTCCCCAACGTTTGATTTCAACGTTATCGTCTTCATCTTTTCCGACAGGCACTTCGCTATTTGGCATATTAGGCATATCAAGGAACATTGTGTTGAGTTCATCAGTGATCTCACTTAACGTTGCTTCTGCCGCTGAAAGCTTATCACCTAAATCTGCTACCGATGCCAGGATTGCGGATACATCTTCACCTTTCGCCTTTGCCATTCCAATTTTCTTGGAAGTGGTATTACGTTCATTTTGTAATTCTTGGACCGAGATCTGAATCTCGCGACGCTTCTCTTCAAGTTCATTGAAGCGAGCTGTATCCATTGTATAACCGCGTTTTGCAAGCGCATGAACGACATCATCTAAATTCTGTCTTAATAGGCGTGGATCAATCACTTGTATATCCTTCATGAAGTGTAAAAATTAACCCCGTATTATATACGAAAAAGTGATTTTCTTCCAAAGGAAATAGAGCTATTGAAATTTAAGGTATAATTTCGACATTAAACACTTTCAAGATAGGGTCAAGAATATGCAGTTTTCATTCAAAATGATGTTGTCAGGCACTCTTTTATTGCTGTTAGTAGGATGTTCGTCGGTTTTAAAAGAGCAAACAGCCAAGATGGATGATTATCGATCGAAGTTGGATCAAGAGCGATTGATGACAGAAAAAGAGCGAGAAGCACTTTATGCTGACTCATTATGGTACAACCCAGCGTTATGGCAGTTGAATCAGAAACCAGTATCGGCGATCAAGCGCGAGCAGCAACAGCGAGATTTTTTTGCCTGCGTTCAAATCGCGGAAGCTATAGAGAAGGGAATCAGTGAGCAAATCGGTGGCATTGACCCGATTCAAGTGACACATGCAAGAGCGACGATAGAAGTTTGTATGATCAGTAAAAAATATCAAGCGATTGATGGTAAAAAGGCGCTGATTTGTGAATCGCCAGAAAGCGATGTATTGCCGATCTGTACCTTTTCACGTGATGTGATTTTAGATTATCGTGGTTGGGGTTAGTTTTTGGGTTTGAGTATCACTATAACTTCTTTCTAAACTGAAGCTCGGCTGGGGCGAATGCTTGCAATTTTTTATTAATCTCGCGCCAGTAATTATAGTGAAATTGATTTTAGATGATCTTAATTTACTGTCAGAATTAAAAGTTCTTCAAAAAGTGATGCATTATTGGAGTTTTGCAGTCTTTTATCAATCTGATGTTGGCATTTTGCAGCTGTTTTTAGACTGGAACGATAACATTAAGATCTTTTAGCTTTCTAAAAAGCAACTAGTTGATATTTCTGCGCAAGTGTTAAGGCGTTTTGCATCGCTCTTTTTGATTGGGGTTGTAGATAGGCAAAGTTTTCGTGATCTAAATCGAGCTTATTTACAATACGAAGAAGCGATGATAACTGCGCCGTAATTGCTAAAGTCATCATAGATAACGATGCAGAATGAGATTTGTCAGAAAATTGGTAATGTTGATCATAATAGGTGAGAACGTCATTAAAGCTTTTAAGAGCATTGAGACGATCTGGCGTGAATTTTGTGATGAAATCAGCTTCAGGCAGTACAAAGCGCTCTGATCGTTCTAAAAGCATGAGATCCGCTAAATACTCTTGTGTTGAGTAGTTTTCAGAAAATAGATCCACTTTCTTAGAGAAAGAGAGGAGCATAAATTGAAAATGTTGATCAAATAGCTGTCTTTGGATCTCCATTTTTTGCGCTTTTAGCTCTTCACGGTTGTGCGCAATTTCCTCACGGTTGATTTTGAGTTCTTCCCGATTAAGTTGCAAGTCTTCCCGTTGTAAGTGTAGTGAATAGATCACGCCGGTAAATGCAACGCCGGTAAAGAGCGCAACAACGGCATCGAAGAAGATACTTTCATTATTTGGGCTTTGTAGCGTTAAATAGATCGCAATGATCCACGTCATAAAGATGAACGTAATGGTAACGGCAAAAAGCCAACTAAATTCGCGTTGATCTTTTCTATTTTTGCGGCGCATATCGCTTCCTTAATGGCTATATTAATGACGATAAATGAAGAAAACGGAAAGAGAAAGCTATACAACGAAAGCTGTAAAACAGGAATCAAAAAAATAGTGAATAGCGAATGATCTTGTAAAGATTATCACTATTCACTGCCGATTATTGAGTCTATTCTCAAAGCTGTCAATGATATGTCAGTTTTATTGAGAACCCTTCAGGCTTTTTTGATCTCTGTTATGCAGTTTTATCATCTAATTGGGCATTGGGATCACGGAATCTCTCCTGATCTAATAAGCCCAGTTCCTTATCTGTTGCTACTGCAGATGTGAGTGCACCAGAAATATTAGTCATGGTACGTGCCATATCGATCACAGGATCAATCGCTAAAACCATGCCGATGAGTGGGAAAAACTCGCCCATTCCCATTCCTGAAAGCGCAATCGTTGCTGCAATGGTTGCCGTTCCTGGAACGCCGGCAATACCGATTGATCCAATCACCACGACAATAAGTAATGTAATGTAGAATTGAAAATTCATCTCAATGCCGACCATATGTGCCACCATCATCACCAGTAATGCTGGGAAGAAGCCGGCACAGCCGTTCATGCCCATTGTGGTGCCAAGGGAAGGAATAAGGTTTGCGGTTCCGCCAGACACGCCCATGCGCTCCGTTAATGTAGAAATCGTTAAAGGTAATGTTCCCACTGATGAACGGCTTGAAAATGCCATTACTAAAGTATCGCGTGATTTTTTGAGGAACATCATTGGCGATAAACCATGCGCGGCAATAATGATGAGATGAATCATTACCATGATGGCGGACGCAATATAGATCGCAAGTACAAAACTTGATACCTTTTTCACTGCCGGAATCCCGTTAGAGATAATCGTGCCAGCAAGTAGTGCCACAACTGCGTACGGCATATATTTAATCACGGTCATGGTGATGCTCATGACGATTTTATGAAGCGCTTCGATAAATTGTCTGAAGATATTCATCGCTTCCGGCGTTTTAGATTGCATTCTATTTGCGGCAATGCCTACTAATGCTGAGAAGATCACAAGTCCGATGATATTGTTATTATTCATTGCACTGATGATATTGTTCGGCACTAAATTGACAAACGTGTCAACGAGTGTCGTGTATTCACGAATCGTCGCACTTGTTTGAATCACTTCATCGCTTTTCCCTAAGCCCATGATGGATGCTAAAATCATGCCGAGAATTGCGGCAATACCAGTGGTAAAGAGCAGCCAAAAGATGCCTCGGCGAGTCACTTTTGAAAGTTGTTTGTCGCCGCCGAAATCAAGGATCACTTTCACGATTGATACAAAAACAAGCGGAATGACTAACATTCGGATAAAGGCGATAAAGGTTCGTCCAAATAATCCATACCAAGTGCTGGTCTCTTTTAAAACAACGGTTGAACCATCGGGGAAACCTTCAAGTGCTTGAACGCCTAAACCAATCACGGCTCCTAAAATTAAACCTGCAAGCATTCTGATAAAGAAGCTGGATTTACGTTTTTGTAATTGATAAATAATGAAGAAGGCAAAGGCAAGTACGGCTAACGATAAAATCGTTTCGTAACGTGAAATGGCTAAAAAATTCTCAAAGAAAGCCCCGCTGAAAAGCGCGCCATTTGAGTTGTTGAGGGTTTCTGGCATAATTCTGCTCCTTGTGCCAATAAGCGTTCCATCTTTTTGAACGATTTTAAAATCAAATATTGAACATAGTATATATGTTAAGTATGGTAAAAATCCATCCTTCAATTAAAAAAATTCGTCAATGTCAGGGGATTAGGAATTTTGAGAAAGAGAATTATGGATATTCATGGCGCTAAAAAATCGTTTTCTTTAAGAAAGCAAAAAAGAAAAGAAAAATACACAGCACTCGATTTTCACGAACCTGATCTGTGATCGACTAATCATTAACACTACGAAATATTGAAACTATGATATTTTATAGCGTTGCTTTTAGGCGATTATCATCCTGTTTAGAGCCTTCAAAACCCTATAATAGAACCTTATGATTATAAGGTTCATATTTTATAAAGGCTCGATTACTTGAAGGGGATTTTCCATGATTATGGGAGATCTTTGCAATGTTGATAGATAATTGCTGATACGCCGATTGAATAATAAAAAGATCAAATAGAAAAGAAGAATGTATGCGATTAAGTAAGGTTAAACTCTCAGGTTTTAAATCATTTGTTGATCAAACAACGTTTGTGTTGACCGGAAAACTCAATGGAATCGTGGGCCCAAATGGTTGCGGAAAATCTAATATTATCGATGCTGTGCGTTGGGTGATGGGAGAATCTTCAGCGAAGCAGCTTCGTGGAGAATCGATGTCGGATGTGATCTTTAATGGATCAGAACGCCGAAAAGCCGCAGGAATGGCATCGATCGAGTTGATCTTTGAAAACGATGAAGGGCGTTTAGGCGGAAAATGGGCAGAATACCGAGAGATTAGTGTGCGCAGAACACTGGATCGAGATGGCAAGAGCCAATATTTTTTAAATGGAACACGTTGCCGCCGTCGAGATATTACCGATATATTCCTCGGAACCGGATTAGGTCCCCGTTCTTATGCGATTATCGAGCAAGGCATGATTTCGCGGATTGTGGAATCAAAACCAGAAGATCTTCGTTCCTTCTTTGAAGAAGCGGCCAATATCTCTAAATATAAAGAGCGCCGGCATGAAACGGAGCTTCGGATTGAACATACCAGAACGAATCTAGAGCGTTTATCAGATATTCGTGTTGAGCTTGGGAAACAACTTTCGCGTTTAGAGAGACAAGCGGCAACTGCGCGCCGTTATCAACTTTTAAAAAGAGAAGAGCGCACGCTCTGTTATGCGGAGCTTCATCAGCAAAAAACGGGCGTTGAAACAGCGATGCAAGCGCTCATTGATCAGCATGATTCCGAGCATTCTTCATTTCAAGAGATGGTAGAGAACCTCAACGCAGTCACAACGGCACTTTTTGATCAGAAAAAGCAATTTGAAGCGCTGGAAAAAGTGGTCGAACAAAAAAATCAGGAGCTCTATCCTTACAAGCAATCGGTGGATCATCTCGATCATGAGTTAATTCGGATTCGCGCACTTGAAAAACGGGATCTAGAATCACAAGCAGAATGGCAGGAAAATGGGCTTCGTTTAGAAGAGGAGTTTAAAACCAGCAGCACAGAGCTTGCAACGTTACAAACTTCTTTTGAAGAAGCGGCATTTATTCTTGAATCGGAAGCGGATTTGATTTGGCAAAGTGAAGAAACACTCACGAATCAAAAAAATGTGTTAGAAACCGTTCAGCATGAATATACGCAGATTCGAGATGCGCTAAAAACGATTGAGCAGAAGCTTGAGCTTAATCGTCACAGTCTCAAGTTTCAGGAAGAGAAAGCGGCAAACGTGATTGAGGAACGTGCGCGTTTAATAGCAACGACGAAAGAATCAACTTTTACGCCGGAAGCTGATAGCGAAACGATGTTGCTCGAAGAGACGATGATTCTTAAAACAAGCGAAATAGAGTTGCTACAACAAGAGATTCAGACAAAAGAAACATCGCATATTACTTTAAAGCGTGAGCTACAAGCGTTGGAACTGGAGCAACGTAAATTATCCGCTTCTCGCAATCAGCTTGCCGGCGAAGTGAGTATGCTGGAAAAGATGGCGGTTTCAGAAGAGAAAGCTGGCAAAGCGCCGCTCTTTGAACATCTAAAAGTGAAAGAAGGTTGGAATAGCGCTGTTGATACGATTTTGCGTCAACAGCTTTTGATGGATACAGAAAAACGTGTTGGTAAAAGCTATATTTTAGGAACACAATCATTTACTTTTACGGCGGAACATCTGGGCGCGTATATCGATAGCGATCTGGTGCTTGGCTCATTACTGTCACATATCTATATTTATGATGATGCCGGCATTGATCCTTTAGCGATCGAAAAACAGTCGGCATTTATGGCACTTCGGGATAAGCTTGCGCTGCATGAAGTGATTGTGACGAAATCAGGTCTGTTATTTGGTCCTGATTGGGCGATTTATAGTACAGAAGATGCGAATTTCGGAATCTTGGCAAGACAGCGCTCTTTAGAAAATGCTTTAGCCGAAATAGCTGAAATTGATGGGCGTTTGGAATTATTAGATGAAACGCTCTATGAGAAAGATGAAACCTTAAAATCGTTACAATTAACCATCGAAACGGCGCAAAAAACCTTACAGAAACTCTCACGTGAACAATTTGATCTGGAGAAAAAACTCAGTCTTTTGATGCAAGCAAAATCTCATCATGAGAAAGAGCAACATCGCATCGAGAGTCGATTAGCAGAGATTGCAAAAGAAGAAGCGATTACGCAAACACTACTTACTGAATTAAAATCAGAGATTGAAACGCAAGAGATCGGGTTTATCACAGAAAGTGAGCGCTATGAAGCGATTCAGGAGCGTTACGAAGCGCTTAAGGTTGCTTATGATGCCGACAAAAAGAATCTCGATCATCAGCGGAATTTGCATCTTGAGAAAAAACGGCATCAAGATGCGCTTGAGCGCTCTTTAGTACAAGTTCGTGAGCGTAAATTACGTGCAGAATCAGAATTGACAATCCTTCGTCAGCGCATGGAAAGTCAGCAAGATAAGACGAACTATGCCGCGCAGATTCAAGCAGCGGAAGAGGCGAAAATGATCGCCGAAGAGAATCTCATTCAATTTGAATCGGGATTAATCGACATTCGGGCAGAATATGATGCGGCGAAAGAAGCGATTGCGCAGCTTGAAGCGAAGAAAGTCGAGCATGAAGCATTGCTCGGCGGCCAGAAAGACAAGATGATGCAATTCTCGATTCGCGAAGCGGAGCCTAAAACGAAACGGGAAATGTTCCTTGAGAA
>Ga0079226_10002182_pt1 | contig 15065 bp, 12 predicted proteins | sample Poulit2014_FD_76345 | JGI IMG/M metagenome (GOLD analysis project Ga0079226, IMG submission 76345) | Agricultural soil microbial communities from Georgia to study Nitrogen management - Poultry litter 2014 | ecosystem: Environmental > Terrestrial > Soil > Agricultural land | place: USA: Georgia... | reverse complement strand
GTATATTCAGCTTGTCCATTTCTCGGACTCGCAGAGTGAGCGGTTCGAAGTTAAACCCGAAACGAGCCCTGTCTCAAATTAAACTTGTTAAGATCTGCTGGTCTTATTCAATCTCAAGAAATAGAGTGCGTCTGTCAAGTTATCGATTGAGTTACGGTGCCCTGTATAGAGCTAGGCACCATTTCGGATAACTTTGGGCGCTTTGATATGTGCACCATACATTACTGTTCTATTCTTCGGCGTTGACTAGTGCTTCGATGTTGGACGGCTGGGCATCTGGTGTACCTTCGGGGCAATGGCCATTGAGCCGCAGCCCAGTAGTAGCGTCAAACAGATGAATGTAGTCGGTCGAAAAGTGGAGGTAGACTTGCTCGCCCATTTGTGGGGAGCTGCGGCCGTCTACGCGAATGCTCAGTGGTTGAAAAGTGTGTATTCCTTCTAAGGTGCCGTAAATATAGGAAACAGCACCAAGTTCCTCAACGATGTCAACCGTCAGGGGTATTCCAGACCCGTCAGTGGCCACAGTCATGTCCTCAGGCCGGAGACCTAGAATCACTTCATTGTGATTGCTTAGATCCAGGTTAGGAATAGCGATGCGCTCATTACCCAGTAGGGCCTCTCCTGATTCGATAGGCACCTTGAAGAGGTTCATCTTCGGAGAGCCGATAAACTCGGCTACGAACACATTGGCGGGGTTGTCATAGAGACTCTCCGGGGTACCGACCTGCTGAAGGACCCCATCTTTGAGCACGCAGACTCTGTCTCCCATGGTCATAGCCTCAGTTTGGTCGTGGGTGACATAAACGGTGGTGGTCTTTAGGGCTCTAGTTAGGGTAGCAATCTGGGTGCGAGTCTGAGCGCGCAGCTTCGCGTCCAGGTTGGACAGTGGTTCATCCATTAAGAAGACTTTGGGCGCACGTACAATAGCCCGGCCCATGGCCACGCGTTGCCGCTGACCGCCCGAGAGCGCCTTAGGTTTGCGGTCCAAATACTGCTCAATATCAAGGAGTCTCGCGGCTTCGCGGATCCGCTTAGTACGTTCCTTTTTGGGAACCCCAGCGATCTTCAGGGCGAAGCCCATATTGTCGGCCACCGACATATGTGGGTAGAGGGCGTAGTTCTGGAATACCATTGCAATATCACGATCCCTCGGCAATACATCGGAGACGTCTTCATCGCCAATCAAAATCTGGCCCTTGTTGACTTCTTCTAAACCGGCCAACATGCGTAGAGCGGTGGATTTACCACTTCCTGAAGGGCCGACTAAGACTAAGAATTCGCCGTCGTCGATAGTGAGGGAAAGTTCGTTAACAGCTGGCCGGGATCCCGAAGTATATATCCGGGTGGCTTGGTTGTAAGTCACAGAAGCCATGATTTAGTCTCCTTATCATAGGCGGGTACGTGCCAGGCACTCTGGAGTGAAGATTGGGCCTCAAATGAATCAAGTGTGGCGACGCTCACAGGGGCATAAAGGTTAAACCATGCGGTGAGGAAGCTAAGTCCATTCACGGCCGTAATTCAAGCGCTCTGGGTTTTGTTTCGATTGTTATAGAGGCTCAGGCTTGAGCCGGGTCATATGATAGTTGGTTTTTGTTTTCGGCTGGGGTCTGGCATTCCAATGCTTGATTCAATCGGGCGGTCCTCCACCAGAGCGCCCGGTTCAGAGGGGTTGGAGTTCAACTTCGGTGGCTAATGGGCAAATAGAGCAGTTTTGCCTTGTAGAAGCCGTTGACGATCGGCCAACGCATTGTTATAAGGATCGTCGACATTATCGACAGAGGCAGTGAGTTCTGCTTGGGCGCTGTGATTCACAATCAACCGGTCCCCGCCAGGAGACCCTAACTTAGCCCCCCTTTTTTAGACGAGCTTCAGAATGCTCTACTTATTTAATAGACGCCGCTAGTATCATGGCGCCGTTCGAATCGTGTTGTTACAATGCTAAACTCGTTTCTACTCCTTGAAAGTTTCTTTTGTGACGACACCGTGTCGTATGCTGAACTCTGTGACCACGGCCCAGTCAATAATCAGCCCTAAGCCTGGTTCGGGAGGAGCGTCGATGACCATTATCCCATCGGAGCCGCTTTTTGCCGTAGGTGGCTGAACAAAGCGATTGGTGGCATTCCAAAAGCTCGTTTCATGAAACATTTCTATAGGACCACTTTGCGGGTATCCAAAAACCACATGTCGGTGCAGCTCTGGATAAACGTGTGTCGAGATCTGCATCCCTGCGTCGGTTGCAGCGTTGTATAATGATGCGAAACCGGTGATTCCTCCGATGCATGTGATGTCAACCCGCAGCACGTCTACCGCGCGGGTATCAATTAGTGCATGGAGAACTTGTGGATTTGTCACTTCGTCGCCGGCAGCCAGGGGTACTCCGATTGTATTCTTGATTTGACGTAGTCTGCCAACATCATTCCCGTGCACTGGATCTTCGACCCACGCTAGTCGGTGATCCAGCCCATCGAAAACATCCGCTGGCACAACTTCTTCAACCCAAGAATATGCGAGTTCAATCATGAGGTCGCTGTTCTCGCCGACAGCATTGAGTGGGGTAGTAAGCCGTCGTGACAGCTCTTGCTTGTCAGCTGTGGGCGCTTCGATCTTCAGTGCGGAGTACCCTTGATTTGCGCGATTGCGGAGCCGCCTTGCGAAATCCTCGTCATTCTCGCCGGGTATGGGACGCCCTTCTGTTAGCAAGATCGGAGCACTATCATGCTCACCGCCAAGCAGACGCCATACAGGTTCGTCAGCAATCTTGCCCTTGAGATCCCAGGCGGCAATATCGAGTAGAGATAGTCCGCGTTCAACTAGGCCTTCATCCGCATGGTGTGGCAAATTTGCGGAGACGGCTGCTGTTAGATCTGACGGTTCAGTTGAGTCTCTCCCAAGGACATGTGGAGCAAGTAATTCAGTGATAACCACATCGACTGGCGCACCTCTCGAGAGTCCGAATGCTATCCCCTCATGTCCGCCTGTTGTCACCAGCCGGACAATTACGTAGTCGCGTTTATCAACCGCGGTTCCCCCTAGCGTGGACCAAGCGGGAAGTGGAAAGACACACTTCCAGGCCTCTACGCGACTGATACTGGTCATATGTACTGGCGTAGCCATGATTCATCCTTCCGGCGCTAAAGTTGATTGTTTATAAGTTAAAAAGTACTCAGAGCGGAACCTGTCAGACTGTTGTGAGGCCTACTTTTGTCGCTCGTAAAACGAACACTTTATATATTTTGATCGCGAGTGAATAAATTCTTCTTCAGGAAAGCGTGCCCTCAATGGTAAATCCTCCATCGATTGCAATAGTTTGTCCTGTTATATAGGAAGAGCTAGGTGTTGCAAGAAATGTAATGGTCGAAGCAATCTCTGATGCTGTTCCTAATCGCTTCAAAGGTACGCGACGCTTCATTAATTCTGAACTGGTTTTTCCGGATTCGATTAAACCTCGGAGTAAAGGTGTGTCGATGGAACCGGGAGCCACAGCGTTAACTCGAATACCATCCGGGCCCCACTCTGAAGCAAGAGACCGGGTAAGCCCATCTATTCCAGCTTTTGCAGCGCAATAAGAGGCTCGCATCGAGTAGCCAAAGATTGAAGCAACCGAGGAAAGGTTGACGATTGCGGGTGATTCGGCTTCTTTTAGCGCCGGGTAGGCCGACCTGCAGCAGCGGAGAGTGCCGTTGAGATGGACATCGATCATCTGCAGCCAGGTTGAATCATCGAGACTGTGAGTTGGACTGGGATTGGAATAGCCAGCGCTATTCACTAGTACATCCAATCTGCCAAAGTGGCTGAGGGTATCCTCGATCATGCGATCTACGGAGGAGGAATCTGTGACGTCTGTGTGGAGGACCAACGTTGAAGGGACATCGCTTGGCGAGCGATCAGCTGTGTTGGATCCCACGTCAGTTGCTAAGTCGGCAACGACAGCATGATATCCGGTTTCGGTGAGTTGACGTACAGTCGCAGCACCAAGTCCGCTCGCTCCGCCAGTTACTATAGCGACTGGGAGCTCAGCAGAGGATGAATTGTGTGGCATAGAGGCGATCACTTTCTTTCTTGAACGTTGTTTTCTAGAGATAAGAATATCTATTCTGAAAATCAGTAAGCTAATGATTCACTAGATTTGGGAAGTCATGTGAGTAGTTCGGTAAGAGCTTCTCTGCCTTCGGCGAGTGCCTGCGCAGTACTCGCCGACCCCCGCAGGCCCCTTTCAATCGCCTCATCGAACTCGCGCTGTGCATTCGTCGCGATCGAAAATTCCCACAGGGGGTTTCGTCTAACGTTCAGCGTGACGTCCGATGTCCAGCGTCTGTAGAACTCATCGGCAGTGAACCATGAGGCCTCTACTGCTTCGGACGTTGTCGGAGGGTTCCCCAGACCCTCGAACATCGTATGCAGCGCCTTAGTATTAGTGCTTAAGAACCGCAGCGCCTCGACCGTGTGTGGAGCGTTGTCCAAGGCAACAAGTGGCTGGCTCCACAACATATTAGGAGATTTATCGCCGTTGACAGAAGGCCTCGGTAATGGACCCATTTTCGCCGCGATGTCAGGATTACTGGATTGCCCCGGAATGAACGTTATTGCTTGAGGTGCGTCGTCGTAGATCGGCGTGCGCTCCTGCGCGAATATATTACGTGCTGAATACCGATTAACACCAGCTTGTATCAAGTCTTCGTCAAGGAGCATTTTCCAATAGTCGAGCGCTTCACGGGATCCAGCGTCGCCCAGTGTGACCTCGTGACCATCATAGATATTGCCGCCAAATGACCATATCCAGGGGATAAAGTCCTTTAACTGAGTAACTGCGGTGCATGGAGTATAGGGGATGAGTGATGAATCTTCGTCCTTGATGTGGCGAAGCATCTGTGTGAAATCATCAATTGTCCGGACCGATGACGTGTCAACACCTAGATTCTTGAGTAATTTTTCGTTCGAGACAAGCCCGATGGCCGATTGCGCCCACGGCATGCCAAACCGAGCACCCTCATACGTGCCAGCTTCACGTACGACATCAAGGTATTGGCTCTCATCGACTACGGCGTCGAGGGGTTCGATCAACCCAGCTGTGACAAGTGTGCTCATCCACTCCTCGTCAATGTGCACGATCCCTGTCAGACGGCCACTGCGAGCCGAGAGCACCAACTGGTTCAGATACTGGTCATAGGGGTAACGATTGTTTTCTACCGTTGTTCCTGTCGTTTCTGTGAAGAGTTTTGCAGCCGTCTGAACGGGGTCGGAAAAGTCCCACGACGTCAGTGTCAATGATTTGTCTTCGCCAGCGTGACTGGACGGCGAACACCCGGCCAAGAACGCCAGCATCGCGCCTGCACCACCGATCTTCATGAAATCGCGTCGACCAAGTCCGGTCCAGCCCACCCCGCCATCGCCCGAATTGTTTATCCCTAAAGACGTTTTAGTCATTTCTTCCTCCTTCGGTTCGTCGACATCCGGATTATTTTACGGCTCCGGTCAATGCACCACTTACAAAGTGTTTTTGAAAAATGAAAAAGAGGATCACCACAGGCAAAGACGTCATAATGGAAGCAGCCATCATTTCGCCGTAGGCGTCCTGGAACTCGCCGGTGAACATCAGCGAAAGCCCAGCAGGAAGAGTCTGTCGGTCTGTATCTACCAGAGTGAGCGCGAACGGCAGGTCGTTCCAAGCGCGAATAAATGAGAAGAGACCGACTGCGATCATGGGCGTACGTACTGCGGGCATTAACACGCTGAACATGGTCCGAAACTCCCCTGCGCCATCAATCCTTGACGCTTCGATAAGTGCATCGGGAAGCGCGTCAAATGAATTTTTCATCATCATGACGGATAGTGGCAGTGTGAAGGTTGTATACGAAATGACAAGTGCAATATAGGTGTCAAGTAACCCGGCCCGGTCGAAAGCGGAGTACAGGGTCACCAGCAGCAGCACCTGCGGAACCATTTGTGCAGCCAGAATTAAAAACATCAGCGTCATGCGACCGCGGAATCTGAACTTAGAGAATGCGTACCCGGCCCAAAAACCTACCGCGAGGCTACTGAGACAGGTTACAGCGGAAACGAGGAATCCGTTGATAACGAACCTGAGCAATGTTGCATCGTTGAAGACTGACACGAAGTGCTCGAATGTATATTTTCGGAGCAACGACGGGGGGAACTGAAAAATGTCGGCATCTGAAGTCACCGCAGTCACGATCATCCATGTGACCGGAAGGAGTGCGAAGGCAGCGATGATCGAAAGTAAAGTGTAGGGAATACCTCGGCTTTCCTTCGATTTTCGAACAGTAGTTTTACTACGGCCGCCGGACTGAGTCATTCTGATAGTCATTACCGTTTTTCCTCTCTTGACATGTAGGTCAGATAGGTAATAACCAGAGCTGACATCAACACCATCCAAACCACGCCGATAGCCCCAGCCTCTCCAAGGTCAAAGCGTTCGAACGCTGCCTGGTAGAGCTCGACTGCGAGTGTCGTCGTCGATCCAGCTGGGCCACCACCGGTCATCACGTAGGGAATCTCGAAGTGTTGGAATCCCCAGATCGCTTCCAGCAGCAGAGTGAGCCCGATCGCCGATTTGATCTGTGGCAAGATCACGTAGACTTGTTTCTTCCATCCACTGGCGCCATCGACGGCAGAAGCGTCGTGGACTTCTTCGGGCACGCCCTGGAGTGCTGCAAGGAGTAACACTGCCATCCAGGGGAAGGTCATCCAGATCTTGGCTAAGATGACACCGATCATTGCAAATACTGGTGAATCGAGCCAGTTGGTGCCGCCGGCACCGCCAAACCATACAATAACGCCATTTAACAGCCCATAATTTGTATCTAAGATCCAACCCCATAGGAACGAAACCACGACTCCAGGAAGCAGCCAGGGGATCAAGAGTCCTGACCGCCAAATAGAAACAGCTCGGATACGGCTATTTAGCGCTGTAGCCATAGTGAGTGCGAGGACGAACGACCCTCCTGTTGCAACACCTACGAAGATCAGAGTCTGAATGACCACGCCCCAGAATCCGGCGTCGCCAAGCAACGAGATGAGTCCTTCGAGGCCGATGAACTTGCTCTCATCCGTGAGTAGGCTCGAGTTGGTGAAGCCGTAAGCCAACGCCTGTACCAGTGGGTAGGCGATGACAAGAAGGAACAAGACCATGGCGGGCGCAACCAAGAAGTATGCGAAATATCGCTGGTTCGAAGTCACTCTTGTCCGCCGCTTGACAGCGGAACTCGACGAAGTCACAGACCTGCACCTTCCTATCATTTATTAGCAGAGCGATCGTCTGATCATGGTGTGCTTGTGAGGTGAAGCGCGCCTGAACGCGACGCGATTCACAGAAGTTTTGTTGCTGATCCCGACCCCATCAGTGCCATATCCTGACCTCCAGAACATCAGGTTCCGTGGGGAAAATATCTTGAAGCGACGTCTACCTGTGTGTAGACGGGATTGATACGAGAAATGGTAACAATTCTTGTGTTACGCCTGACTTGCACAATTACTGAATCTGGGTGCTGGTTTGGAATATCGTCAGCAATTGGCGGGGGATCAGCACTGTAAATTGGCTTCAGAGGGATTCTGAATGAATCCATATGTAACAGGCCCTGATGCTCCTGCCGGATTCTGGGTGTACTTAGATGCTAATGGGGTAATAACATTTGATGACGCGCCGACGCTGGCCAGACCAAGCAATCCCCATTGGCGCACCTGCTAAATGACTTTTTCTGTTTCATGCGATATGGACTGAGGCGCCCTGAGCATCGCTGGAGTGGTAACAAGCTTCGACGATGCGAGCTACAGCTAGGGCGTCTTCCACGGGTGCAACGTTAGGGGTACCGAATCGCATCGAATCCACCCATCCTTGCATTTCTGTATAAAAATTACTGAGGTTTTCCAGCTCTGGGAGTTCGGAGAATTTGTTCGCTTCGGTTCGAGCAAACGGTTGGGTAAAGTAACTCTCTGTCCACTCCGTCCAGCCTGCTGGCCATCCTTGGCGCCCTTCCTTCAGATAGACACGGAGCTGTTGTGGTAGGATTCCGGCTTCAATCATGCCTGCGGTGCCATAGACGGTGAGTCGGGAACTTTCAAACCATTCCAGGTCATCGTGGCTGTCGAAGCTATAGCTCACTGAAAAGTCCGGGTAGTTCAGGATTGTTGCTGCCGAATCTTCACGACTTGTTTCATCGGATAGCTTTGCAGACTTACGTACTCGAGCATTGATGGTATCAGGGACGCCGAAGACCTTCACCATTACATCGAGCATGTGGCACCCAAGAATCCAAAGCCCGCCACCCATGTCGGCGGGCTGATTAAGGTGTTGGCTAACATGCTCTCCGACCTTCCCGGCTCCACGGGCAGAAACACTAACTACTTCACCTATCGTGCCAGCTTCGATAAGTTCTTTAGTGCGACGAATAGACTCTGCGAGACGAACGTTGTAGCCCACCTGAACTACTTGCTCTCTTTTAGCATTGGTCTTGGCTTTAAGGAGTTCTTCAAGGTCGGTTACCGTTCCGCCACCTGGTTTCTCGACGACAACTGATTTGCCTGCTGAAAGTGCACGGAGAGCATGTGGAACCATGTCCCGGCTCATGGAGTGCACCATGATTGCATTGATCTGATTGTCATCGAGGATATCTTCGATGGCGCGAGCTTCGACATCATACTTATCTGCGAAGTATTTCAAGCGTGGGTCTGCATCAGCAGCCGCGACTACTTCGACTCCATTGATTGTTCGAAGCGCACGAACACGTGCCGAGGCGTGTGGGTGGGTAATTCCCAAGAGGCCTACGACTATAGGCTTCATAGTTATTCTCCTTCTATTGCAAGCCAATGCTTGCTTATGGTTTCTAGTGTCCGAGAGGTAGCGGGTCTGAGGTCGAGTCGAGTGATACTCTATACTTCACCTAGTGGACGCGCGTGCCACTGTAAGGCACCTCACCAAAGATCGTGCCATAAGTCACTGATAACGTCAAGCGGTTTTTCTGTCGCATTTTCTACGCTTCATCAAGCGCACTTGGTTTCTCTTCTGAGGGCGCCCCCAAATTAATTGAGATGGCACGGGCGCCGTGTTGGACGAGTTCTGTTGCAGACACTTCGTCGGTACGGAAGTTGACAATGCCTTCTTGCAGCCCACTCACCGAAAGAGATGCAACAACTTCCCCGCGGTGGTTGTAGATCGGTGCCCCGACTGCAGCGATTCCAGGAGTTACTTCATTGATAACGAGTACATACCCCTGCTGTCGTTCTTCTTCGAGCTCACGGTACAGTTCTGCCCGAGATAGGCCACCGGAGAGTCTATCTGTAGTGTTTTCAGCTGCAGTAGCATACTTCTCCCAGGAACTCCGGTCAGCAAACGCTAGAAGGGCTCGAGGGGCTGCGCCGACGTGCAAAGGGAGTGATTTCCCAACTTGAAGTACTCTGCTGTTCACGCGAATTCCATCAATGCGCTCAGTACATACTGCCCTAAGGCCCTGTCGTACGCATAAGAATGTTGTTTCTCCGAGAGCTTCGTGTATCTGCGACATTACCGGGGCTGCTACCTGACGAATATCAACACGTCGGATCCTTTCTTCAGACAGCGATAGCATGGTTAGTCCAACCCGATAGGGACCTCGCGAGCCGTTCTGCTCCACCCAGCCCATTGCTGTCAGTGTCGATAGCATCCTGTATACGGAACTTAGAGGTTCATCGAGGAGCTTCGCGATGCGTGTGGATGTGGCGATTTTTTCGGTTTCCAGCACCTTCATTAAGGCCGCCGCTTTGGCGATAACAGACGAAGGTTTCTTTCGAAAGTTTACGTTGTCACTGTTGTTTGGGATATAAGTAGTGTTAGATGCATGAAGTTCGGCAATACTCGGGGCGGCAGATTTCAGAACCTCATGGGCTGTTATTTTTTGGGTAAGTACGTGGTCTTGTAGGCCTGACACAGCAACGGCACCCACCAGTTCTCCACTTGGGGTAGTTACCGGAACGGCGACCGTAGCTACCCCTTCAGCTAGCTCACCACTGTCAAAACTCCAGCCTTGCGATAAAGTTTTTTGTAGTCGCGCTTCTAGAGCACGCGGACTAGTTGGGTTTTTTGGGGTTTCTTTATTGAACTTCTTTTGGGTCATAATGGCCTCCCATATTTCCGGAGGTCCGTGTGCTAGTAGAACACGCGATGTCGCGCCCGCATGGAGGGGAAGCTGTTTTCCCGGCATCATATAAGGCAGGTCTACGTCGGATCCGTCAACCCGGTCCAGGCAGACAACTCTGTTCGCCCGAAGTACACAAAAGAATGCGCTCAAGGCTAATTGGTCTCGTATCCATTGGAGCTGCTTTACTAGAGCGGGGCGGTTTATTAGGGCCGAGGCAGCCGCATCTCCAAGCCTCAAAACTGCAGCCCCCAGTTCCAGGTGACCTTCGTCGGCTTGGCGTATATATTCTGCATCTTCCAGTGAGGCAACAATCCGATAGATCGATGATCTAGGTTCGTCGAGCATCCGGGCTAGTTCGGCCGGTGTTGAAGACCCTTTGGCGAGCTCATCTATGAGCATGCCGGCCTTATGGAGTAGCTGGATCACTAGGCAGCCTCACCTCTGCTTCTGTTGGAGTTTTCTGGCTATATGCGCACCCAGGTCAGGAATATTCTCAGACGAATCAGGTGTTAGCGCCGAAAATTTCATAAAAAATGTGAGTGTGGACACAAGATTTTATGTCTTATGCTATCATACGAACATGCTGTCCGCTTGGTGAGAGCATTGATCTTGTTTTGTCCATGGCGGCGGGATCAACCGGGCAGAGCCTCAGAGGTGCGAATGAAGTATTGCACCATCAGGGGCTTTATTGAACCCTACGTCCTGAAAGTTGTTAGTTAGATGTGATATAAAACCTGAACCATCTGTCATGTACTCGAACTAGGCCAAGGCACTGAGGCCAGCTTCTAGACAAAATCTCTCGATGATGTATCGTGGCCGTTATTGGCGGGATTTTTGCTCTTCGGAATATGGGCCGTCTCGATCGACGGCTTACATTCATTATCGGTCTGTCGCTGACCACGACCTTTCACATCCTCATATCAATCGCTAGTAACGTTCTGCCTGCCGGCAACGCGGCACGTCCTCTGGTTATTCTCCTTCTCACTGTCGGATTCGTATTATCCATGCAAGGATTTCTCAACGTGGCGGTTTGGGCATGGCTGGCGGAGATCTTCCCCCTCCAAATACGGGTAACCGCGTTTGGAGTTGCCGCTGCATTTGGATGGGTAGCGAACGGCCTCGTGTCATTGTTCTTCCCATCATTGGTCTCAGGTGTGGGTATGACTCTCACGTTTTTAATATTTGCTGGAATCGGTGTATTAGTACTTGCCTTCGTTATTTTTACGGTCCCCGAAACACGAGGAAGAACCCTCGAAGAAGTAGAGGCAGGAGTCCTAACCGGAACGATATTCCCCCGACGGACGAAGATCAATGTAATTTCACGCTAGACCTTTGCTCCGTGATCTTACGGGGCATTGATTGACAACACCGCTAGAAAAGGAAATCAATGGTAAATCAACCACTCGAATTCATTCATAACACTCTTGCCCAGAAAGTCATGTTTGGTTTTGACCAGTCAGCTCAACATCTTCAAGAAGAGGTGCAGCATCGTAACGCCAAAAACATCATGGTTGTTGCCGGTGAGCGCGAACTAGAGCTTGCTGAGACGGTCGCCTCAAACATTGAAGTTGAAGTATGGTACACAGACGTAATCATGCATGTGCCGCTTGATACCGCTGAAAAGGCTCGGGCCATTGCAGAAGAAAACAATGTGGACCTATTGGTGAGTATCGGGGGCGGCTCCACCACAGGGATGGCGAAGGCCATTGCTTTAACAACTGGTATTCCGATCGTTGCGGTGCCAACTACATACGCTGGCTCGGAAGCCACCAATGTATGGGGATTAACTGAAGCTGCGCGGAAAACGACTGGTGTAGATTCGCGTGTACTGCCGGAAACGGTGATTTACGATTCCCGGCTTACATTGTCTCTTCCAGTCGAGCTATCTGTGGCCTCAGGGCTAAATGGCATGGCTCATTGCGTTGATTCACTCTGGGCGCCTAATGCTAATCCCATAAATGCCGCGTTGGCTGCCGAAGGAATTAGAGCGCTGTCCTCGGGTTTGCCCAAAATAGTACGTGATTCACAAAATATTGTTGGCCGTGATGAGGCACTTTACGGTGCCTATCTATCTGCTGTTTCTTTTGCATCAGCAGGTTCTGGGCTGCATCACAAGATTTGCCACGTGCTAGGAGGTACCTTCAATTTACCTCACGCCGAAACTCACGCGACAGTACTACCGTACGTCTTGGCGTTCAATGCGCCCTACGCTCCTGAAGCTGAAGCGCGCGCCGCTGCAGCTTTCGGAACCGATACAGCACTCGAAGGTTTGCAACGGCTTCGCAGCCAAACTGACGCACCCAAAAAGCTCAGCGATTACGGTTTCACAGCTGACGATATTACTGAAGCAGCTGAGATTACGGCAGAGAAATTACCGGCCAACAACCCGAGACCGATAACTGTGGACGGTCTTAAGACGCTATTAACCGCAGCTCTGACAGGAGAAGATCCTGCAATACTGCACCACGAGCCTATTCGCGCCTGAGAGTTGAAGGGAACATAATAATGGTTAGTAACGACACTACAGCTAAAACATATGGGCACGTCGAAGAGTCTCCGACTTCGCCCAACACCTCTTCTGAACAACAAAGAGTCGAAGAGATACTGACTAGAAATGTACTGACTTCGTTCGAGGATTGTAAGGATCCACGCTTAAAGCAGTTATTGCAGTCGCTAGTAACTCATCTGCATGCCTTCATCCGAGACGTAAGGCTGACTGAAGAAGAGTGGAACAAGGCGATTGAATTTCTTACGGCGGTAGGTCACATCACTGACGACAGGCGTCAAGAGTTTATATTGCTCTCTGACGTTTTGGGGGTCTCGATGCAAACGATCAATGTCAACAACACAGCCTACGGCGACGCTACAGAGGCCACTGTATTTGGTCCATTCTTTGTTGATGACGCCCCAGAGATCCCAATCGGTGGAGATATTGCTGGAGGTGCACCAGGGCAGCCATGCTGGGTGGAAGGGACTGTAAAGGACACCGACGGTAACCCGGTTCCGAACGCACGGATTGAAGTGTGGGAAGCCGACGAAGACGGACTGTATGACGTCCAATACACAGATGATCGGGTCGCAGGTCGCGCACATTTGTACTCGGACGATCAGGGCGAATATTCATTCTGGGGTTTGACCCCAACGCCATACCCTATTCCACATGACGGTCCGGTGGGCCACATGTTGGAGGCCACAGGTCGTTCTCCGATGCGAGCTAGCCATCTACATTTCATGGTATCGGCTCCAAAGCTTCGAACGCTTGTTACACATATATTCGTTAAAGGCGATGAGCTTCTGAAATACGACACAGTATTCGGTGTGAAAGATTCTCTTGTTAAAAGCTTTCTTGAGCAACCGGCTGGTACACCGACCCCAGATGGCAGGGATCTTTCGGATAGAACTTGGGCGAGGGCCCGATTCGATATCGTGCTCGCCCCTGAAGATGCTTGACCTTGCTTGTGATCAATATCGTCCACGATCTCACCGACCGGGGCGTAGGGTTTAAAGTGCTCACAGGCCAGGTGCTGCTATCGATACCACTACCGCCTCAGGTAAGCGGTTCTTTGGCATTTTCGCTGCCCTAGCTGAGTTTGAACGTGAACTGATTTCCGAACGTACGAAACCCGGGCTTGCTTCAGCACGTGCACGTGGTCGCAAAGGTGGATGACCATACAAAATGATCCCAGCCAAAGTCCGGCTCGCCATGGCGTCCATGAGACAATCCGAAACTAAAGTCGGTGAGCTGTGCAAAGAACTCGGAATCACACGCCAACCCCTCTACCGTCACGTATCTCCGACAGGGGAGCTGCGTCTTGACGGGAAAGGTTCTCGGTATTGGCGTATAAAGCTTCGAGCAGATTCACTTAACCAGCTGAGGCCTGAATGAAATTCAAAACAGTTGCTGCTTTACTTGTCGACTGCGGGCATATCAGTGCGCACGTTTTTAGAAGAGGACCGCGAGGGCTTAGAAGCCATGAAGGCGACCATGTCCGGGAACTTTTCCCCTGTCAACGTGGATGTAAACGCAGACCTGTGGAATGCCTTAGTAATGCTTGGACAAACCGTTGGGTACCTTATGGCCACCACACGAAGCTAGCAAGATATCTATGTAGCTTGATAGCTTCTGATGGGTCAGGATGTGTGAATGCTGCGGCGGATGGGTGCCGTATCGATTGGCTACTTTTGGGTTTTGGCTTGTCGGCGTTGTGATGGTGTGAAATTCGGGTCGCGGCGAAGTGCCCTATAGATCGTTGTCCGGCTTACGCCTAAGACCTCCCCGATTTGCGCCACCGTCATCTCTTGCTGTTCGTAGAGCTTGCGGGCCGTAGCCAGCTTGTCTTTGGTCAGCAGGGGAGGCCTGCCGCCGGTGCGGCCTCGTGCCCGAGCCGCCGCCAGGCCAGCATTGGTGCGTTCCCGGATCAGGTCACGTTCAAATTCTGCCAGCGACGCGAAGATATGAAACACCAATCGACCGCCCGAAGAAGAGGTGTCGATATTTTCTTGCAAGGATCGAAACTCAATGCCACGGTCTTGCAGCTCGGACAACTGATCAATGAGATGGCGAATCGATCGACCCAGCCGATCCAAGCGCCACACCACCACGGTATCCCCGGGACGCAACTGATCCAAGAGTTTGTCGAGTTCTGGACGCGACTGTAAGGAGCCGGAGGCGGTATCGGTGAAAATCCGATAACACCCGGCGGCGGTTAATGCATCGTGTTGTAATTGCGCATCTTGGTCTGAAGTCGAGACCCGAGCGTACCCCAAAGCGTGTGCCATGCCTTTAATGTAGCAGTACTCGTGAAACGGGGGAGCATATGCACCACAGAAACTGGCACTGAGTTCTGCAACAGAATGGTTGCCCGGGGACCGGGAGGTTCATTGATGACGGCCAGGAAGTGAGGATGGCGGAAAATAGTGTAGCAAAAACGACCG
>Ga0079226_10002181_pt1 | contig 15065 bp, 15 predicted proteins | sample Poulit2014_FD_76345 | JGI IMG/M metagenome (GOLD analysis project Ga0079226, IMG submission 76345) | Agricultural soil microbial communities from Georgia to study Nitrogen management - Poultry litter 2014 | ecosystem: Environmental > Terrestrial > Soil > Agricultural land | place: USA: Georgia... | reverse complement strand
TTCCACTTGGAAAATAATGTGAAAATTTTCCTTAGTGATTCTTATGCAAAAGCATAACTTTTGTAGTCCTTAGTTCCACTTGGAAAATAATAATGTGCAAATGCAATCAAAAAATAAATATATTGATTAAAGCGCCCAACTACAACTCGTTCGGGCGCTTTTTTAGACCGATCGCTATTACGCCCGCACACAAACCGAAGGCTTCTACCTGTGTATATTTAACAATTCTTGTACTTTATCCCAGAATTAGATTGGAATACCTTTGAATTTATATATCAATATTGGGATAATAGCAATAATCATTCAATAAGTTGGGGGTGTACGCTTGGAAAACAATAAAGATCTAATCACAATGAACGTCATACTACTCACAGGTAAAATTCTCTTATCTTCTGGCGCAGAAGTATCACGTGTTGAAGACACAATGCGTCGTATCGCAATATGTATGGGCTACTATAATAGTCAAGGGTATGTTATAAACGTATTCATCAATTTTTCACTTAGTGAAGAACACGATACACGTATTTTACGTATTAATAAAAATATCACCAACTTATTGAAAATATTTCAAGTTAACGCAATTTCACGAAAACTGACAAGCAATCAATTATCTATAGAAGAAGCTTATGATTTATTGAAAAACATAGAACATAAATCAGTGAATATTCCATTGTGGAAAAAAGTGATGGCAGCTGGAGTAATTTCTTTAAGCTTCCTATATTTACAAGGTGGTACTTGGTCTGATGCTATTACGGCAATCATTGCTGGTGCTGTGGGATTTTTAATTGTAGAATATATGCAAAGTAAGTCACTGACGATGTTTATACCTGAATTCGTAGCTTCTTTTGCAATTGGTTCGATCGTTATATTTGGATCTAATTTATTCAATGTCGAAAATATATTTGGCCCTGCAATGCTTGCTTCTGTCATGCCTATTGTCCCAGGCGTATTAATCACAACATCAATACAAGATTTATTTGGTCGACATATGCTTATGTTTACTGCAAAATTTTTAGAAGCGCTTGTAATAGCTTTTGCGATTGGTTCAGGAATAGCAATTGCTTATTCACTATATTAAGGAGGTTTCAGCTTGACTTTATTATTCACATTTATATGTAGTTTCAGTGCCTCTTATTTCTTTAATGTCATTTATGATTCCCATAAAAAAGTATTTTTTCCTGCGGGATTTGCAGGGGCTATGGGGTATATCGTTCATTTCGTTTTAAGTGAGTATGTGCATATGGACTCGATTTACACTAGTTTGTTAGGTGCTTTAACCCTCGGCTTAATCAGCCACACTATGAGTCGTATTTATAAGGCGCCTGTTGTATTATTTATGATTCCAGGTATTATTCCACTAGTTCCGGGAAGTATCGCCTTCAGAGCAACACAACAACTCGTTACACTTAACTTCACTGATGCAACAAATACATTTATTCGTGCTATTTTGATTGCTGGTGCTATTGCTTTAGGTCTGTTAATTTCAGATCAATTATCTAAAACTCTAAACATTCGAAAATATTTCATCATTAAAAGAAATAGACTTTAAAAAAGACTACACATTTTGTAATACACTTCAAATCTGTCTATAAGAACATGATTTGAATGTAATACAATGTGTAATCTTTTAGTTATAACTCATTTACAAAGTACAATCCTGTTAAAACATTGGCTTCTAAGTTACTTATTTTAAGATTAATTGGACTTTGGCGAATTAAGTGATGTGCTTTAACATACGTCTCTATACTTTCTTTATACGGTAATGGACTTTGAGTTACCCCACCACCTAAGACAATATGATAGATGTTAAATATACTAAATAAATTAGTACAAAGTTGTTGTGTTAATTTTAAAACTTCTTCTATCATTTGCGTAATTTCCTGATTTTCGTTTTTTATATACATCTCAATAGCTTCTTTTGTACTTACATCTTTTTTTAGAATATCACTTGCTTTTTTACTAATAGCTAAGCCCGATATCTCATTCTCAACACAACCATATTGTTCACAAACGGGACATTGGTAACTGCTCTTATTGTTAATTACAGTGTGCCCTATTTCACCAAAGTTACCATCAACACCCGAAACAAGTTGTCCCTGTTTCATATATGCCATTCCTACTCCCGTACTGATCGTTAAGTAAATAAAATCACTCGTTTGAGTTTGGATTGATTGATATTCTGCTAAAATAGCTGCATCTGTATCATTCACAAACTGTGGTTTGAATTTACTATTTTCCTTTATGTACTTTCCAGCATTAAATCCATTATAGTCTTGTAAGTTAGGGGGATTTAAAAACACCCCTTTTGTGTAATCACACGGCCCTGGCATTGCGATGTTTAGAGATTCTTTATCTATATCTTTGAAATCTACCACATATTGATTAGCAATATGTATAATTTGATCAAATTGTTTTTGTGGGTCATTCTTTTCTGTTTTAAATTTTTGACTGGCAATTATATTTAGGCTGTGGTTAATAATACCTACGATTGTTTTCGTCCCACCAATATCGACACAAATTTTTAACATCAGTTATCAACTCCGTTAATTATTTTAATACCTTAATTATGAACAAAAAAAGGCACAGACAAAACTCATTTGTCTTGTGCCGAAATTAAATTTATCGTACTTATAATATTAAACATAGCTAACCACTAGGGTCATGTCACCATTAAATTGAATCTGTTTATCTTCTGTAGTTAATATAAAATGCGTGCCTTTATTTATATTATGATTACTGCCATTCACACTAATTTGTCCACTTCCTTCAACCACTGAAACTAGACAATAAGCATGCGTTTTTTTGTATTCCAGTTCACCACTAATTATCCAGCGTTCTACTGTGAAAAAGTCATTTGATACAAACTGTGTATACCGTTGACCTTGAATCGTTTCATGTGAGGGCGTTGTGTTAGGCGATTGTTCTGAAATTTGAATCACTGACTTACTTTCTTCTAAGTGTAAATCACGCTTGTTTCCGTCATTATCTTTACGGTCATAATCATATATTCTGTATGTTGTATCTGAAGATTGTTGTGTTTCTAAAATTAAAATACCTTCTCCAATCGCATGCACTGTTCCAGCAGGTACATAGAAAAAATCGCCAGCTTGTACCTTAACTGTTTTAAATAGTGTTTCAAACTCTTTCTGATCAATCATTTCATTCAAATCATTTTGAGTTTTAGCATTCACACCATAAATGATTTCTGCACCTTCTTGAGCATCTAATATATACCAACATTCAGTTTTTCCATATTCGCCTTCATACTTTTGCGCATACTCATCATCTGGATGGACTTGTACAGATAATTTATCATTTGCATCTAGTATTTTAGTTAACAAAGGAAACTTAGAATTTCCAGTTTCACCAAATAGCGCTTTATCTTCATCCCATACTTCTTCTAATGTTTTTCCTTTATGTTTACCATTTTCAATTATATTTGGTCCGTTTGGATGTGCAGATATTGCCCAACATTCACCAGTATAATCGTTTGGGATATCATAATTAAATGATTTTAATGCGGTGCCGCCCCATATACGTTCTTGGAAGACCGGTTGTAAAAATAATGGCATAGTTCATACCTCCAATTATATTTCTTTTAGTATATTGTAAATTTGTTTAGTATGTGTCGCATCAATTAGGCTTTGACGAATATCATCATCCATTAAAGCTCTAGATAAGCGTTGTAATAATTTCAAGTGTGTATCACTACTATCACTTGGCACTGCAATTAAGAAGACAATATTAGGTAAAGTGCCATCTAAACTATCCCATTCGACACCTTCTTTATTATTCATCACCGCTACAATTGGCTTTTTCACTGAATCTGACTTAGCATGTGGAATAGCCACATTCATTCCAATAGCTGTTGTAGATTCAGATTCTCGTTTCAATACATCGGCTTTTAGTCTTTCCATATCTGTAATGTAATCTTGTTGATGTAATTGTCCTACAAGATGTTCAATTGCTTGATCTCTTGTTAACTTTGTTTCTGACATTTCGATAACATTTTCTTGAAACACTTCAAGTTCGTTATCCTCTGTTTTTTGTTCATCTGCAAATGTTTTTTCATCATTTTGTTCTACATCTGAATTATTATTTGGTGTATCTTCTGACATCTCAGTATCTGTATTAGCTGTAGCTCCAGCCATCGCTGGTGACTTTCTTCTTAATACTAAGACAGAGAACATCGTCACTGCGCTACCAATAATCACTGCGATAAAGAACCATAAAACCTGATCAATACCACCAAGCACAGCTACGATTGGTCCACCATGAGCTACTCTGTCACCTACACCGCCGATTGCTGCAATGGCTGCTGCAATCATTGCACCTATCATATTAGATGGGATGATACGTAACGGGTCTTGCGCAGCAAAAGGAATTGCCCCTTCTGTTATACCAAATAACCCCATTGTAAATGAAGCTTTACCCATTTCAACTTCACCTTTATTAAATTTACGTTTGTTGATAAACGTTGCAAGCCCTAGACCGATTGGTGGTGTACAAACTGCTACTGCTACCATACCCATAACAGCGTAATTACCTTCAGCGATAAGTGCTGAACCAAATAAAAATGCAACTTTATTCACTGGTCCACCCATATCAAAAGCAATCATTGCACCAATAATTAATGCTAAGATGACAATATTTGTACCTTGCATACCTTTCAACCAAGTTGTTAATCCTTCAAATATACTTGCAATTGGTGCACCAATTAAGAAAATAAATATTACTCCTACAATAAGTGACGAAATAATAGGTATAATTATAATTGGCATAATTGGAGCCATCGCTTTTGGTACTTTAATATTTTTAATCCATTTTGCAATATAACCTGCGATAAAACCTGCTACGATGCCACCTAAGAAACCTGCACCTGCGTCACTGCCATAGAAACTACCATCTGCAGCAATAGCCCCACCAATCATACCTGGCACAAGCCCTGGTTTATCAGCTATACTTACAGCAATATAACCTGCCAATATTGGAACCATAAAGCTAAATGCTAGACTTCCAATGTTTTCGATTGATTTCCAAAATGAGTCATCTGGTATAACTAAACCTTCAGAAGTTGCTTTACCTCCTAAAGTGAGAGCAATAGCCATTAATAATCCACCTACAACGATAAATGGAACCATAAACGATACACCATTCATCAAATGCTGGTAGACCATTTGGGTGCCACTTTTTTCCTCTTCGTCATTTTGGTCAGACTTACCTGTCGCATTCGTATCGTGATGAATGTGAGCGTCTTTATCTATAATACGTTGAATAAGTTCTTTTGGTTTATGAATACCTTCCCTAACACTTTCATTAATTAACATTTTGCCATCAAATCGAGATAAATCTACTTGGCGATCTGCAGCAATAATAATACCGTCCGCTTCTCTAATTTCTTTAGATGTTAAAACATTCTCAGCCCCAACGCCTCCCTGCGTCTCTACTTTAATATCTACACCCATCTCTTCAGCTGCTTGTTCTAATTTCTCTTGTGCCATGTACGTGTGTGCTATCCCATTTGGACACGACGTTATCGCTAATATTTTCATAACATTCACCCTCCTCACTTATAATTGTAAACGCATTCATTCATATAAAAAAAGAATAATTGCCGTTAGTAGTGGCAATTATTCTTTCACTAATTGAATTACTTTTTCTTTTAATACTTGGTCTTCAAGAATTAATAACTTATCTACATCACTCTCGGTTAGATTAGCTATGGTATGAATAATTTTTTTCATAGCTGGGATATCTTGTTCAGCTATTGCTAAGAAAAACACTAATTTCGCCTTATTTTGTTTCCATCCAAATCCATGCACATTTTTAAAAATAATAACATGTGATTTCAATACTTTTTCAGGGTCACCATGCGGGATACTCAGACCATTTCCTATAAAGGTAGAGGCATGTTTCTCTCTTTCTAGTGCGCTTTCTATATACTTATCAGTAACCGAATGATTATTTCTCAGTATTTTTTGTGCTTGTTCAAAGACATAAGAGGCTTCAGTTTGTGCTTATTTCTCTGAATGTATATCAAATTGTATAGACAATAATTCATCATGATTTAATACAGGATTTTGTTTATGTTGGATAAATGATTGAATTTTATTTGCATCTTCGTTGGAAAATAAAGGCGAAACTTCCATCACTTGCAACGTGTCTGGCACCTGAGACTTATGAATTGAATGCGTTGTAACTAAAGCATCGATTCCTGAAAAATCATAATGCGATACATCTTCCAATTTCAGTGTGTCTAGTACATGTATTCTATCATCTAAATTTGATATTTTTGCTTCTAACAAGCTTGAAATTCCTAATCCATAGTAACAAGTGATTACTATATTAAAGTATTTTTTTCATTTCGGTCTATAGATGATTGAAAATGCAGTGCTAAAAAAGCAATTTCATCCTCTACTAAATTTATTTTTGCATCTTTGGATAGATGATTTACCGTTTCATATAATGTATTAAACACGAATGGATAACGTTTTTTAATATCTTCAGTTAGTGGATTATTGATGTAGATATTTTTAGCAATGCGTAGATAAGTTCTACTGAAATGAGAATACACATTTTCCCGTAACTCATTATCTTTACTGAAATCAACACCCACACTTTTTTCCATTTGATAAATCATTCTATCAATATAACTTTTCACAAATACTTTTTCTAAACCTAAATCGTATTTATTGAAGTAATAACTAATAAAAAATGAAAATAGTTTAGCGGTTTCATCACTTAAACCATAGCCTAGTTTAGCATTAATTTCGTCTATGCAATTTTGAGCTATCATTTCTGAATCTTCATCTATAACCCATGAGAAATCATCATCATTTTTTCTTTTAAAAATGATGATAAGGTGTATGAGTAATTGACGAATTCGAATATCAGACGTATCCAGAGCATTTGCATTTAAATTACTTTTAATGATTTGAAGTATCATTTTAATATGTGCTTCTGGAATTTCATTTAAAATAAATTGATCTACTGTTTTATCTTTTGTTGAAAGTTGATTTAAATGAAGTATGGCATTTCTAATATTCATTTCATTGCCGTTAATTGTAATGCCTTGTTTTTGAGTAATATTTACACTTATATCAAATGAAGTAACCCAAGATTGGATTCTAGTTAAGTAATCCTTCACTTCTGACTTTGTTAAATTATAATCCATTTCTAATTGTTCTAAAGTTATAGGTTGTTGGTACATTAATAATTGATATCCTATTTGTAAAAGCATTTCGCCCTCTTTATTCGTAAATGCCTTTACGATTTCATCTAGCTGTTCTGTGCTATATAGGTCATGATTCATTTTATAACCTCTACTTTTTACACTAGTTATTAACTGCTCTACTAAATCACTATTAATGTACTTTATATCACTTCGTACTGTTCTGTTGGAAACATTCAAGTAGTTCGCTATTTCGTTCGCACTTAAATAATTATTACTATTGTTTAGTATCAAACGAATGAGTTTAGCATGTCTTTCTAGCATGGCTACACCGCACTTTCCCATTCTTAAACGCTTTGTAAGTTAGCGCTTTCGATAATATCAAATTCATTGTAGCTATAACTCAATTTATAAGCAAGAAGTTGATAATTTCAATAAAGATCTTACATTATTTCTATAAACGATTTTAGAAAGAAAAAATAGCAACCTATGTATTTTAGGTTACTATCTTTTCTATATTATTTTGTTACTTCTCTTATTGTTTTTTGTATATATTGATGTGCTTCGGTAAGTTGCTCAATTTCTTTTGAGTTTAATTGTATTTCAAATCTTTTTTTAATTCCTTCACGCCCTACTAATGTAGGAAGGCTAAAGGCACTTGCATTTAAACCATATTCATTACTTATTGATGTCAAAGGCATAATCGTTTGTTGATTAAGTTCAATAGCTTGAATTAGATAATTAACCACTTTTGATATTGCTACATTCGTCCATCCTTTTTTATAAAATACATTCATAGAGACTTGGTCAATTTGCTCTGTTATACTTGTTTTATCAATTGGAGCTGTTTGAGTCAATAGTTCATACTCGTTTAGTGTCATACCAGAAATCCTAACCTTACTCCACACCGGCACTGCATGTTGACCATGTTCACCAATCACAAATGCTTCAACATTTTTAGGGTCTATTTGGTAATAATCGGCAATTAATGTTTTAAAACGTGATGTTTCTAGGGCTGTGCCTGTACCAATTATTTTGTGTGAAGGATAATCAAATGTGTTTCCAATGTAAGTAATAGTGTCGACTGGATTAGATACCAAAATAATAATTGCTTCTTGTGTAACTTTGCTAATTTGATTCATTACATCTTCAATCATAATTCTATTACCTTTGGCAAGTAATACTCTGTCGCCTTTATCTGGGTCTGTAGGTACACTTGCTGTAACCACAATAAATGCTGCATCAGTTAAATCATTATAATTTCCCTCACGGATATTTACATGGGTTGAGTTAGGTAATCCCTGTGTGTGCAAGTGATCTAACGCTTCACCTCTTGCTCTTTCTACATTTGAATCGACTAGTACGATCTCTGAAAAAAAATTCAAATTTTGGACGTCTGTGAGCACTTGACTTCCTACTTTACCAAGGCCAATGATTCCTATCTTGCTCATGTTATCCCTACCTTATCTATAAAATATTTACGTTCATGATGTCTTATTTTTCGTATGGAATTACATCTTCTCCATATTCTTTATTAATACATTCTTGCGTATCTTTAGATTGCAATATCTTAATTAGTGTTTGATATTTTTTATCATCTTTATGCCCTTTTTGTACAGCAACAATGTTAGCAAATGGGGATGATTTACCTTCTACTGCAATCGAATCTTTATGCGGTGTTAAACCGTTATCAATAGCGTAGTTAGAGTTCATAATAACTGCGGCACCTTCTTTGCTGTTATATGTCTTCGGTAAAAATTCCGCGCCTTGTTTATTATTAAATTTTAAATCTTTCTTATTTTCAATGATATCATCAAATTTAGCATCTTCTATGTCCACACCTTTTTTGATTTTAATCAAACCTTCATTCACGAAAAATGATAGGAAGCGTCCTTCTTCGGCCGGGTTGTTCGATACATATATTGTCGAGCCTTTAGGTATGTCGTTAATGTCATCATACTTTTTACTATAGACACCCATTGGCGTAGTTAATACTTTTCCAACTTCTTCTATATTATAGTTATGGTCTTCTTTTTCAGCTTTCAGATAAGGTACATGCTGGAAAAAGTTTGCATCTACATCGCCTTTATCTAACAGTTTATTGGGCACTTTATAGTCATTCACTGTCTTGATTTCTAAATCATAACCTTCTTCTTCCATAGCTTTTTTAGCGTGTTCTAATACTTCTCCATGAGGTGCTGGAGATGTTGCTATAGTGATTTTTTTATCTTTATTTTCACCCTCCGAATTACCACACGCTGACAATAGGACTACTAATACTAAAACAGAAACAATACTTATAATTTTCCTCATCTTATTACACTCCTTAAAATTTTTGAAATTACAATTAAAATTATGTATAAAAAAATACTTTCCCTTAATATTTAAGAGAAAGTATTTACCTTCTCTCATCTTTGAAAGTAAAATCACTTTCTGTGAATTAGCACCATTCCAAAATCGACGGTTGCTGGGCTTCATCGGGCACATCCCTCCACCACTCTTGATAAGAGTAAATCATATGTAATTGATTGATTTAATCCTAGCATTACACTCGTAATTAGTCAATAAAAATTTAGAAAATTCTAAATAATATGATTTTTAAAAATAACGCAATTTCGTTCCATGTGAAACAAATATGTTTACAATGAATTAAACACTATATTTATCATAAATTAATGAAATTTTGGGTTTTGAAGTATGAAATTATAGAATAATGGCTAAAATTAATATATGCCTAAACTATAATAGTATAAAAAAATATAAAAATATGCGTATTCATTTGAGAAAGTGGTATACATATATTAATTGAAAAACGATACATAATATGAGGAGTTGTAATTTAATGAGAATTTTAGTCTTAGGAGCTGGTGGTATCGGAGGTTATTTTGGTGGCCGTTTAGCTGAAAGTGGTCAGAATGTTACGTTCTTAGTCCGATCAAAACGAAAATCATACTTAGAACGTAATGGTTTAGCAATCTATAGCGAAAAAGGTGACTATCATTTTAATCCACAGCTCATAACGAATAAAGATGTCGTTAAACCATTTGATGTAGTCCTCTTATCTTCTAAATCTTGCCATCTTGAACAAGCAATCCAAGATTTAGCACCGTTTGTTAATGGAAATACAGTCATCATTCCATTACTTAATGGTGTGGCGCATTTACCTATATTACAATCTGCTTTTGGAGACAACAAAGTGATGGGTGGTTATTGTGTAATAGAAACGACTGTTAATGCTACGGGTGAAATCGTACAAACAAGTCCATTCGATAAACTCTTCTTCGGAGAACTTGATGGCAAACAAAGTGAACGTTCTGAACAAATTGCACAAGCTTTTTCAAATACAAAAGCCGAATTTATCCTAAACGCTAATATCAAACAAGGTATGTGGCATAAATATTTAATGATTACGGTATTATCAAGTATTACAACATTAATGCATGCACCTATCGGACCGATTCGTGATAGTGAAGGCGGTGTCAATTTCATTAAATCTTTATATAATGAAGCTGCTACTATTATGCGCGCAGACAACGCACCTATCTCAGACAATATAGTTGATCAATATATGGAAGCATTACCTAAATTATCCTATCACTTCAAGACCTCTATGCAACGCGATATGGAAAAAGGATTAAATATAGAAGCAGATCATTTACAAGGTTACTTACTAGATTTAGCAGAAAGTTTTAATATTAGTGCACCTTTAATGTCAACCGCTTATCAAAACCATAAAGTCTATAAAGAAATGCTAAGATAAAATATAAAAAACCGCTCATTTTATAAAAAGATGAGCGGTTTCTTTAAATTATTTTTGTAATTTCATTTTTTTAATTCCTTTGATAAATAACGGGTAGAATAGTGCTAAAATAGTCATCAATGTTAATACGATACTAATGGGTGAAGCTAAAAAGATATCTGCTACATTGTTATTACTCACAATCAAGCTTTTACGGAAATTCTGCTCCATATCCGAACCTACAATTGCAGCTAAAATTAAAGGCGCTGCTGGGAAGTCTAATAACTTCATAACTAAGCCGATAATGCCAAAAATAATTAAAATATAGAAATCAGTGATACTGTAACCTAATGTGTATGTACCGATAAACGCCAACACCAAAATAATAGGATATAACACTTTGGGTGGGGTTCTTAGTATCTTCAATAGTAACCCTATTAAAGCGATGTTCAAAATAACTAGGAATATATTACCAATAAACATACTATTAACAAGTGTCCAAATTGTTTCAGGTTCATTTGCGAATAGTAAGGGGCCTGGCTGTAACCCTAACATGACAACTGCACCTAAAATAACAGCTGTTGTCCCTGATCCTGGGACACCCATCGTTAATAATGGAATTAAAGCACCTACTGAAGCCGCATTGTTAGAGGCTTCCGGTGCAGCGACACCTTCTATCTGTCCTTTCCCAAAGTTCTTGCTATTTTTAGACATTTGCTTTTCAGTAGAATAACTCAACATTGCCGCAATAGAGCCGCCGGCCCCTGGTAAAACACCGATTAAGAAACCAATAGGACTTTGTCTAAACATAGCGCCTCTGGTTTTTTTCCAATCTTCCTTCGATAATTTCATTGAGCCTACTTCAGCTTTAGGCGGTTTCAATGCGTGTAAATGTAAATAATTATATAGTACTTCTGCTACGGCATACACCCCGATGATGACCACTAAGAAGTTGATGCCTTCACTTAAATGGGGTAAATCAAATGTAAAACGATAAATACTTGTTTGTAAATCTACGCCTACAGTACTAATAATTAATCCAATACTTGTAGCGATAAACCCTTTGACCAACTTGCCTGATGATAAAGTCACGATGGCTGAAAGTGTAAATAAAAATAGTAAAAAGTACTCTTGAGGACCAAATTTCAAAGCAAAGGCAGATAACGGTTTCGCTAAAATAATAAAACCAATCACCGCTACAATACCTCCAATTAACGAAGCAATCGCTGATATTGTCAGAGCTTTACCAGCTTCTCCATTCTTCGTCATTGGATAACCATCAAATGTTGCCGCAATCGCTGAGCCATCACCTGGCGTATTGAGTAAAATTGAACTCCTTGACCCACCATACATAGCTCCATAATAAATTGATATCATTAAAATGAGCGCACTAACTGGCTCCATACCGAATGTTACTGGTATGAGTACGGCCACCGCAGTCGCAGGACCTAATCCAGGTAACATACCTACGACCGTACCGAGAAAGCCACCGATAAGGACCCATAAAAGGTTCATCGGATGAAACGCAGTTGTTAATCCTTCTAAAAAACTGCCTGTATCAATCCCCATTTAAATCACCCTCCTTAAGGTAAACTGACATTCAATAATTGTGCGAATGTGTACCATGCAATGCCAGAAAAAATAACCGTAACTAAAATATTTTGTAACCACCGCTTATATCCATTAATTAAAAACATAATGGCACCTAAAAATATAATTGTTGAAATTAAAAATCCAAGACGTTCGAATATTAAAGCGTATATTATTGTAAGTACAATAGTTATTACAATGCGCATAAACGTTTTTCTTTCTAACAATTGTGAAAATGCGGTAAACGTTTCGTTTCTCTTTTTAAATTCTTGAAAGAAATAAATAATACTCATTATTAAAAGCAATAAGCCAACTAACATTGGAAAATACATTGGACTATTAGGATCGCCAATGTTCGATTTAGGTATATTTAAAGTTAATACTAAATAAATAACGCCAAATAATATTAACAATACCGGAAAGATAAGTCGTGACATATATACTCCCCCTTTATTTCAGGCCTGAATCTTTGACTAGTTTTTTATATTTCTTACGTTGTTCTTTTAAAAATTTCTCACTTTCTTCACTATCTTTGTAGAAATTTTCCCAATCATTATTCTTTCGTATTTCTTGCCACCTATCCGATTTCACCACACCTTGCATCGTTTTATCCCAATAGGCAATTTGTTCTGGAGTCATATCTTTCGGTCCCATGACACCACGCCAGTGTGGAAAGACGACATCCACACCCTGTTCTTCCCAGGTCGGTACATCTTCAATACCTTCAACTGGTTTATCAGAAGTGACTGCTAACATTTTTAACTTTCCAGTTTGATGTTGTTCTTTTACCTCAGAGACAGCAGTAGAAGCAACATCTACGTGTCCTCCTATTAGAGCGGTTTGTAAATCTCCACCACTTTTATATACGAGAAAATCAATTTTATCTACATCAACGCCGTATTCCTTCGCTGCCTGTACAAAAGCTAAGTGATCATTATTGCCTAATCCTGGAGCAACGCCAATTGTTAAGGATTCTGGATCATCTTTTAATTTTTCCATTACTTCTTTACCAGATTCTAAATTCGAATGATTTGAAGCAGTTAAACTAATCCATTCGGTAGCTAAAATAGCAATAGGTGTAAAATCATCTGTACTTAAATCACTTAACCCTAATTCATTGTTAGATAATAATAAACTTGAATTAATAGCAATCGTATTCGGCGAACGTGATTTTAAATACTGCCAGCCTACTTCTCCGCCACCACCAGGTTTATTAATCACATTGATGTTTTGTTTAGTTAAATCATCATCAATCATAATTTTTTGTATTGCACGTGCTGTAGTATCCCAACCGCCTCCTGGAGAAGCCGGTGCCACAATTTCTATCGTTTCATTGGGAAATTGTTTATTCGATGCCTTCGAATCATCTTCTTTACCACAACTTGCCAGTACAATTGAAAAAATGATAATTAATATCCCCCATTTTTTCATCTTAATCCCCCTTCATTGAAAACGTTTGCAAACTAATTTTATATTATCAGATAATTCAAAATATTAAAATGACATTTTATTTTTTTTATACTTTTTATATTCAGATGTTATTATTTTTAAAGTTATCTTAAGATATTAATAAAATACTCAAATGTTATAAATCATTTAAAATACAGTATCACTCTCTATCGTTCTATGGTCTGCTTAAAATCAATGCTTAACGCCAGATAAAACAGGTTATACTATGTATGTATAAACGATTAACTGATCGCAATATATGGAGGGATTAATAATGGGAGAATTTCATCCATTTGATATAGCAACACAATTAACTAAAACTTCCGATTTTTATCACGGACACACATCGGAAGCATATGCAAATATGATCGGTCCATTTGGTGGTATCGTTGCATCTACTTTACTTCGTGCGATTCTAGAACACCCAGAACGTTTAGGAGAACCAGGTGCGTTGACAATAAATTATGCAGCACCTGTCGCTAATGGTGGCTTCGACATCAAGGCTACACCTACCCGAACTAACCGTTCTACTCAACATTGGTACATTGAACTTTCTCAAAACAAAAAAACTGTCATTACTGGTACAGCTGTCACAGCTGAAAGACGAGAGACTTGGTCTTCTACTGACATTTCATTTCCTAATGTGCCATCTGTAAATGAGTTGAAACGTGCATCAATTTCAGCTGCCCCACCTTGGCTAAACAACTATGATATTCGCATTATTAAAGGGGCTCCTCTAGCTTTATTACAATCAAATTTGAACAATAATCAAAATTCTACTACATTGCAGTGGATACAAGATTATCCAAAAAGAAAGATAGATTTCTTATCACTTACTGCGATGTGCGACGCGTTTTTCCCACGCATCTGGGTTAGACGTAAAGAAATGGTTCCTATAGGAACTGTATCGTTAACTATTTATTTTCATGCTGACTCAGAAACACTCAAAGCACATGGTAGTCGTGAAGTCTTAGGCCATACACGAGCAATTAAATTTTATGATGGTTTCTTTGATCAAACTGGAGAATTGTGGAGTCCAGATGGAGAATTACTAGCGACGACAAGCCAATTTGTCTATTACAAGTCATAATGAATATTTAGCATAAAATAGGAATG
>Ga0079226_10002180_pt1 | contig 15070 bp, 16 predicted proteins | sample Poulit2014_FD_76345 | JGI IMG/M metagenome (GOLD analysis project Ga0079226, IMG submission 76345) | Agricultural soil microbial communities from Georgia to study Nitrogen management - Poultry litter 2014 | ecosystem: Environmental > Terrestrial > Soil > Agricultural land | place: USA: Georgia... | reverse complement strand
AATGAAGAATATATAAATAACAAGAATCAGCAGACATAAGACAAAATAAAAAAACCTTGTCAAAAATTTGACAAGGTTGTTAGTGATCACGGCAGGATTCGAACCTGCGACCGTCTGCTTAGAAGGCAGATGCTCTATCCAGCTGAGCTACGTGACCTTATATATAATATTTCAAAACTCATTGAACCTGAGACCGTCCCGCCAAAACGGGATGCTCTATCCAGCTGAGCTACGTGACCTTATATATAATATTTCAAAACTCATTGAACCTGGGACCGTCCCGCCAAAACGGGATGCTCTATCCAGCTGAGCTACGCGACCTTTATTGATGACCTTTTGCTTAGAAAACAAACGGTCTTTTTCAAAATCGTTTGCAAATATAACAAATGAATTTAATTAAAAAATTTTTATTGGTATTTTTTTTAAAATAATCCACGAGATTTTAATTCTAAGTATTTATTAATAGTTGAAACTGTCAGATTTTTTGGGGTAGTCAAAACTGCTTGAATGCCGTGTTTTCGCAGTTTCAAAAGCATTTCTTTTTTATCATTTTCAAATTGATAAGCAATGGTTTGATCATAAATTTCAGCTATATTTTCTGCTTGTTTAACACTCAATTTTTTCAATTCTGTGTTTTCAAAAAACACAACTACCAGCAAATGTTTTTTTGCAATAGCTTTTAAATAAGGCAATTGTCGATTTAAAGAATTGATATGTTCAAAATTTGTATATAAAATCAATAAACTTCGTTGGGTAATTTTTCTTCTAATATGAGCATATAATAAATCTAAACTGCTGTCTCTAAAATCTGTATCTATATGATATAATTTTTCTAAAAGTAAATTCAAATGTGTTTTCCGATTTTTTGCTGGAAGAAAATCAGCTACTTTATCAGCATAAGTCAACATCCCTACTTTATCATTTTTCTTTAAAGCAATATTTGAAAAAGCCAAAGTGCTATTGATGGCATAATCCAATAACTTTAAGTTTTCAAAAGGCATTTTCATCACCCTTCCTGTGTTAATTATCGCATAAATGGGTTGAGATTTTTCATCTTGATATTGATTTACCATCAAGTTTCCTCGTTTTGCAGTTGCTTTCCAATTGATGGTTTTTATATCATCTCCGCTTACATATTCTTTGATTTGCTCAAATTCCATAGTATGCCCAATTCGGCGAATTTTCTTTAATCCCATTTGAGAAATCCGATTATCAATAGCTAAGAAATCATATTTTCTCATCTGAATAAAAGAAGGATAAACTTTTACTTTTTGCTGATTTTGAAAAGAATATCTTCTCTTTGCAAACCCTAAAGCTGTGTTGGCATAAACATTTAATTTTCCGAAAATATATTCTCCTCTTTCAACTGGTTTTAAGTAATATTTTATTTTTGACTGTTCTTTTGCAGCAAGAAAAGTTTTCTTTAAAAAATCTCTTTTTTGAAATTGTATAGGAAGTTCTTCAATAATTTCTAATTGAATTTGAAAAGCATAATCGTTTTCTATCTGTATTTCAACTTTATTTTTATCTGAATTAGAAAATTTTTCTGGCAATATTCTTTTGGCTAAAATTCCTTTTCCAGTAAATAATGCGGTGATATCTCCAAAAACTAAAAGAATAAAAACAAACACTAAAATCCAAGCAAAAGGATAAATTGCATTCCACCAAAAAGAGAGGAAAAACAGCAAAGCGAAGCCGAAAATCACGTAAAAAAAACGTGTAGAAAGATATAAATTTCTTATAAATTTAATCACTTTTATCTTGGAATTTCAACAGATTTAATAATCATATCGATTACATTTTCGGGGGTCATTCCTTCCATTTCTTTTTCAGGAGATAATAAAACCCTGTGTCTTAAAACTGGATTTAAAGTTTTTCTTACATCTTCTGGAGTTACAAAATCTCTTCCTGATATGGCGGCAAAAGCTTTTGCTGCATTCATAATTGACAAAGAAGCTCTGGGAGAAGCTCCTAAAAATAAATGCGGATGATTTCTTGTTTTATGCACAATTTCAGCAATATAATTCATCACTTTATCTTCAATTATTATATGATGTAATAATGTTCTGAACTGTAAAATTTCTTCTGCTGAAAACACGGGTTTTATAATTTCTAAAGCTTGTTTTTCTTTTCTATTATAATGGGTTTTCAAGATTTCAAACTCTTCTTCTAAAGAAGGGTATTCTACATTTATTTTAAATAAAAATCTATCTAATTGTGCTTCTGGTAAAGCATAAGTCCCCTCCTGCTCTATCGGATTTTGCGTGGCTAAAACCATAAAAGGAGGTTTGAAATCATAGCGTTTTCCATCAATAGTGATTTGTTTTTCTTCCATCACTTCAAAAAGAGCTGCTTGGGTTTTTGCTGGTGCTCTGTTGATTTCATCTATCAACACAAGATTTGAAAAAATTGGACCAGGTTTAAATTCAAAATCTGTTTGCTGCGCATTTAAAATTGAAGTTCCTAAAACATCACTGGGCATCAAATCTGGGGTAAATTGAATTCTGCTGAAATCTGTATTGATAGATTTTGCAAAAAGTTTTGCGGTTAAAGTTTTCGCAATTCCTGGCACTCCTTCTATCAATACATGTCCATCTGCAAGTAAACCAACAATCAAAAGATTGATGAATTCTTCTTGTCCGATGATTACTTTTTGTAAGCTGTTTTTTAATTTTTCTATGGATTCTTTTAAATTGCTTAAAGGAATTCTGCTGTCAAAATTAAGCTGATCTTGATTTTCTATTGCTGGGTTTTTATCTTGAGATTCCATCAAATATTCTTTTTAAAACGGTTAATCTTTTTATGAAGTGATAGTAATTCTTTTTTAGAAATTACTGACTTTTGTTGAAGATATTTAATTTCTTCAAATAATTCTATGATTTCTTCTTTTGAAATCGCTGTCAATTCATTTAATTGATTGATAATTTCTGAATTTATTTCTTTTATTTCTACTCTTAAATGAGTTTTTATAAAGTCTAAAAATTGCTTTATTTGCTTATGTGTTATCGTGGTATGATCTTTTTTATCTAAATATAATCCTGCAATACTTCTGATATATTGATAAGATTTATTTTCTAAAGGCGTAATTATTGGAATTGCTTTTTGTTTTCTTTTTCCTTCAAAAAGAATGTATAAAAATCCGCCGATTAACAAGAAATAATATCCCCATTTTAAATATTTATTTCCTAAAATCACATATAAAGGAGAATCATAATATTTAGGAAAATTATAATTTCTATCATGATAAACATCATAATTTAAAGTTTTTTCTAAATCTAAATAAGCCAAGATTTTTTCTGCGTATTCATGATTATTTTCTTTTAATAAAAAATAATTTGAAAAAGTTTCTGGGGAAGTATGCAGTAGTAATTTTCCTTTTCCATAAGGAATTTTAAGGAAATTTATTTCTTCTTGATTTTTCTGAATATTTATTTTTCCTAATGCAGTTTGTTGTAAAGTATCAATTTCTTCAAAGAAATTTACGGTGGTATTTCTGTCAAAAATATAAGAAGAATTTGTTTTTAGTTTTTCATTATAAAACTCATAAGTAGTATTTTTAAAAAAATATTCTTCATTATTTTGCTTTGTTTGTAAAGTATCTAAGTTGAAAAAATTAGATTTTTCTGCTGAAATCAATAAAGTATTTCCTTTTTCTATCCAATTTAAAATCAATGCTGTGGTTTCTTCTCCTAAAACTAAATTTTGATTGATAAAAATATAACTTCCAGTAATAGAATCATTTTTCATCAATTCATAAGGAGATTTTTCTACTAATTTTAAATCTTTAGATTGATTTTTTAAATGTTGATAAAAAATATAATTTCCATAAGGAATTTTATCTTTTATAGAATAAGTTTTTTGCCAATTCACAGGCGGTGGTGCACTGGTTTCAAAATAGATGAGAACAGCTAATAAGAACAAAAGAAAACCGATAAAAAACTTATAACTTTTCAGCATTTAATTATCTTTTTAACTGTTTTTGAATGTTTTCAAATTCTTTTTCTGCTTCTTTAAATTGATTTTTATTGACTTGAAAATTTCCATACCAAATAAAATCATATAATGTAGTTATTTTTTTAAACTGAAAAGCTAAAGCAGTATTTTTAAGCTCTTGTTGGTATTGTTGATTGGTTTTTTCAAATTGATATTGTATTAAATCTTGGTCTTTTAAAGTTTTTAAAATCAATAAATAATAATAGCGAATAGCTAAGCGATAATTTTGTTGTGATTTTGCTTTTTCAATGAGTTTTAAAATATCTTTTTGATAAATAATTTCTTCTTCATCAGAAAATAAAACTTTTGATTTTTCAGCAGGTTTCACCAAAGCTTTTCCAGGATTTAAACGCACAAAAAGCCAACCTATAAAAAATATAACTCCTCCAATAATTGAGTATTTAGCAATATTGATGAAATTTCCTATCCAACTTCCAGGTTGAAAATCTCCAAAAATTTTTCGCCAAAAAGAATTCCATAAATTACTGATTTTTCTTTTGAAATTCTCCCACCAGTTTTCTGGATTTCTTTCTCTGGAATAATCAAATTCTTTGTCTTTATAATACTTTTCAAATTGAGATTTATCAAATTCAACAGGAGTTATATTTTCATTTTTATCTATTTTAATTTCATTTTTTATTATAGTAGAATCCTGTTCTTCTTGTGTAAAAACAGAAAAAGAACAAAGAGAAAAAACAATAATAAAAAATACCAATCGCATGGATTATTCTCTTTTGCCTAAGTTTTCTATAATTTCAAAAGCACCGGTTTTATTTAGTTTTTCATCTAAATTAAAAAAGATTAATACGGTGGTGATAATCACAAAACCATATAATAAAAACTGAACTAATGATCCTAAAAAGTTTAAAATCAAATAAGGCCAATCATAAATACTATTTAAAGAAATATCACTTTCTGAAGTTGCGAAAATCATAGTTTTGATAAAAGTATAAATCATCGCTGGAATTTGAAATACTGAAGATCCGATATAATAAATAATGGTAATTAAAAACAAGGTAAAAAAACTGATCCACCAATTTCTTTTTACCAATTTAAAACTATAAGAAATGGAATCTAAAACTCCTAAATTATGAAAAATCATTATTGAAAAAACTAAAGACAGCGGAACAAATAAATAAATTCCGGGAATCATAAAAAATATAAATCCAAAAAACAGCATAATTCCTGCAAGAAGAGCTAATCTGAAAAACTTGGACCAATTCTGTTTTATATTTTCAGTAACTTGATTTTCATCTATTTCTCCTTTATTTTCAACATAAGATTGAATACTATAATTTATAGTTGCATAAAAAATACTGTAAAACAAGATGGTGGTCACCATCATAAAAAGCATTCCTATTAAAAAAGTTATCGCAAATCTTGAAGTGATATCTTCTAAATTTTCTTCAAAAGCAGCAGAGAAAAAACCTTCACTTCCTTTTAAAAAAATCAAGTTATAAACTAAATAAGCAATTAAAGTGACCAGCATTATCGGGCCGACATTTTTGTAAATAACTTTAAAAAGCGTTTTGTAATTGTATTTTACAAATGCAAAAGTATCTGAGATAATTTCTCCTAAATCTCTTTCTTTTCTAAAGTTTATAAATTCAGAATTTTGCTGCATAATTTATTTTTTTATTTAAATAATGAGGGTAAAAAACATAATAAAACACTATTAATAATAAAGAACTGCCGATGATGAAAATTGCTAACCAGTCTGGCATTTCTGTATGACGAGTAACAAAACTTTCTAAAAAACCAGCAATTATAAAAAATGGAATGGTGCTGATTAATATTTTCAATCCATCTTTTATTCCTTTTGTAAAAGCTTGTAATCTGGTGTAAGTTTCTGGAAATAAAATACTTCTTCCCACTACTAATCCTGCACAACCTGCTACAATAATTACAGAAATTTCAATAGTTCCATGAATCCAAATTGTTCTCACAGATTCCCAGAAAAGTCCTTTTTCATAAAAGAAATATTGAAAAGTTCCCAACATTACTGCGTTTGACATCAGAATATAAATTGTTCCTACGCCCAATAAAACACCTAATATAAAAGCAAATAAAGCCACACGAATATTGTTTATCGTGATTCCTAAAAACATATCCATTTCTGTTTGCTGTTTATACACCGCCATGGGATCACCTTTTTCTATATTATATTCTGTCATATCAATATAATTATCTCCTAAAATAACTCTTGCAAAAGTTTGTTCTTCTCCTGCGGAAAGTACGCCAAATATGGAAAAAACAGCAAAAATGATAAAAGCAAGTAAAAGTTGTTTTTGATATTTATAAAAAAACAAAGGAAATTCTTTAGTAAAAAAAGTTATCAAACGACTTGAGGATTCTTTTTTTGTTTTGTAAATTTTCCGATGCGCTTTTTGAGCTAACATATTCAGATATTTTGAAGTATTGCTCTGTGGATAAAAAGTTTGGGCAAAACTCAAATCATCTGTTATCTCAAGATAAAGTTTGGATAAGTCGTCAGGAGAAATTTTAATATTATTTGTAATAATATTTTCAAATTTTATCCATTTAGCCTTATTTTGTTTTATAAAAGCAGCTTCGCGCATCATACAAAAAATCAGTATTCAAATAAAAGCATTAAATGGGTAAAATTCAAATAGAAACTGCACAAAATGTTAAGTTATATCAAAATCCTGCCAGTATAGGAATGAGAATCGCTGCTTATTTTTTAGACACGCTGATTATTATTGCTTATGAAATTTTGGTATTTTATATTTATATTTATCAAATTCAAGCTAATATCAATGGTAATGCAGAAATTTGGGTGATTTTATTGGTTTTTGGATTACCTCCTTTTTTATATCATCTTTTATTTGAAACTTTTAATGACCGTCAATCACTTGGGAAAGCTGCAGCAAAAATAAGAGTAGTCAGTTTGGATGGAAGTCCTGCGCGATTTTCAAATTATCTGATCAGATGGTTGATGAGAATTATTGATTTTAGTTTAACTTCAGGAGCTTTAGCAGTTTTTGTCATTTTATTAAACGGAAAAGGACAAAGATTAGGAGATATTGCTGCAAAAACAGCAGTTATTTCAGAGAAAAAAGATTTCAGCTTAGAACAAACTTTATGGTCTGATTTTGAAGAAGATTATTTTCCTGTTTATACACAAGTCACTGTTTTTTCTGATCTTGAAATGCAAAACATAAAAACCTTGTTTGAAAAAGCAAAAACTGATAATGATGATAAAGTAATTCAATCTTTATCTCATAAAATTGCTTCAGTTATGGAAGTTCAACCTAAAGAAGTTCCTATTAAATTTATAGCACAAGTCATCAGAGATTATTCTTATTATACGCAACAATAAAAAAATAACTCTATTTTTGCCTCGAAATACTTTTTATGGAAATAGATTATATATTCATCCTTGATATTATTGGCGTTATAGCTTTTGCTGTTTCTGGAGTTTTAACAGCAGTTCGAAAACGCATGGATCCTTTTGGGGTTTTCATTGTTGCTTTTGTTACCGCTTTAGGAGGAGGAACTTTAAGAGATGTTTTAATTGAAGCTCCCGTAATTTGGATGCAGAATACGCTTTATATTTATGTGATTATTATCACGGTTATTTTAGCAGTTTTGCTGAGAAATAAATTAGTTTATATCAGTCGACCTTTGATTTTTTTTGATACCATCGGACTTTCAGTTTTTACTTTAATCGGACTTGAGAAAGCTTTAAGAGCTGGTTTTTCTCCAGAAATATGTATTGCCACAGGAACGATGACTGCTTGTTTTGGCGGAGTTATCAGAGATATTCTCGCCAATAAAATTCCGATTATTTTTCATAAAGAAATTTATGCCACTGCTTGTATTCTCGGTGGAGTAGTATATTTCATTTTACATGCTTTTTCAACGCCAAATATCATCACTTCTATCATTACGTTTTTAACAATTTTCAGTCTGCGTTCTTTAGCTGTTTATTTTGATTTAAAACTACCTTCCATCAATTTCAGAAAATAATTTTAGTCTAAAATCTCTACTTTTATTTCTATATTTTTTAATGGAATTTCACTATTTTTTCCTGTTTCTACTTTTGAGATTTCTTCAGCAACATCCATTCCTTTTAAAACTTTTCCAAAAACTGTGTGTTCTTGATTTAAGTGTGGAGCTCCGTTTTTATCCATAACAATATAAAATTCATAAGGCGAAGAAGCTTTGCTGACATTTTGTTCTGAATATTTTGCCGCTGCTAAATATCCATAATCGTTTTTATAATGATTTTTAAATTCTTTAGGAATTAAAAAGCTTCCTATGGCTTTTCGCATTCTTGAAGTGATTTTATTATCACTATTTCCAGCTTGAATCACAAAGCCTTCATCTACTCTATAGAAAAAAGTAGTATCGAAATATCCCAGTTTTGCCAAATAAATAAAATTTGCTCTATGCAAAGGAGTATCTGTAAAAAGCTCAAGTTCTATCTCTCCAAAATCCGTTTTTATCTTTACATGTTTTTCTGGGTTTTCTTCTCCATATTTTTCTAAAAAAGGAATTAATTCTTCTTGTTTTATCTTTTTTATAGCTTTTAGTTTTTCAGCAGAATCATCTATCTCCTCTTCTATCTTAATTTTCTTTTCAATCTGTTTTTCCTTTTGATTATTTTCTGTTTTATGTTGTTTTGTTTTATTATCTTGACAACTTATAAACAAAACTGCAGCAAGCAGAATAAAAACTTTTTTAATCATGGATTTTTCAAATTTTATAGCGTTGATGCCAAAAATAAAGAATTTACCTTTAACAGGTTTAAAAGCTCATCAAGAAATGATTCCACTGGGCAGAGAAATAAAAACTGAATTATCTGATGAAATAAAACCTTTGCACGCAGGCGTTACCGCTTTGTTTTATCCAAATGCTGCAAAAGAAACCATGTTGATTCTGATTTTAAGAAATACTTCTCCTGGCGTGCATTCTGGGCAAATGGGTTTTCCTGGCGGAAGAATTGAAGCAAGAGATAAAAACTTAGAACAGACTGCTTTAAGAGAAACTTATGAAGAAATTGGGGTTTTACCAAGTAATATTGAAATTGTTAGAAAACTAACCAAAACTTATATTCCTCCTTCCAATTTTTGGGTGCATCCTTATCTTGCTTTTGCGAAAAGTACACCAAAATTCAGAAGACAAGAAAGCGAAGTTAAAGAACTTGTTCCCGTCAAATTTGAAGATTTCTTAAATGATGAAAATGTAATTGTAGAAACACTTTCCACCAGTTATGGAGATTATATTGATGTTCCCGCGTTTTCGTTAAATAATAAAATTGTTTGGGGCGCAACAGCTATGATGTTAAATGAGGTAAAATCATTGTTCAAAGAAGTCTTATAAGAATCCTTTTTTATTATATTTGTCCGCTGTTTCAACAAAACTTACCTTATATAAATGGGTTTATTTAAAAAAGATCCTTTTGGTCATTATTTTTTCTTAAAAAAATGGTTAATCCGGACTCTGGGATTATTAACCCATAGAAGATATCGTGGATTTAATGAACTTAAAATTGAAGGTTCTGAAGTCATCACGAAATTACCCGATAAAAATGTGCTTTTCATTTCTAATCACCAAACTTATTTTGCTGATGTTGTAGCCATGTATCACGTTTTTAATGCAAGTTTACACGGCAGAATAGATTCTATTAAAAATATTGGCTACCTCTGGGACCCTAAATTAAATATCTATTATATAGCGGCAAAAGAGACCATGAAAGAAGGTTTGCACACCAGGATTATGGCTTATGGCGGAGCTGTTTCTGTGGAAAGAACTTGGAGAAAAGCTGGAAAAGACATCAAAAGACAAGTAAAAATGAGCGATATTACCAATATTGGTAAAGCTTTAAATGATGGTTGGGTAATTACTTTCCCGCAAGGAACCACAACTCCTTGGAAACCCATCAGAAAAGGAACAGCTCATATCATCAGAAAATATAAACCCGTTGTTGTTCCAATTGTAATCGATGGTTTCAGAAGATCTTTTGACAAAAAAGGAATGCGAATTAAAAAAAGAGGAATTCTTCAATCTATGGTAATCAAAGAACCTCTTGAAATTGATTATGAAAATGAATCTGTGGAAAGCATTATCGAAAAAATGGAATATGCAATAGAACAACATCCTTCTTTCTTAAAAGTAATTCCTGTTGAAGAATTGAAACTTCAAGAAGAATTAAACCAAATGAGAAGATATAGTTATAAAGAAAAAGAAGAGAATCCTGAAGAAAAAGAATAGTTTTTACTTTTCCTTAGTTACAAATTGAATAGTTCCACGCGTTCTTTGTTCTAATAAAACACTTCTGTTTTTTCTGATTCTTTCAATCGCTTTTTGATCAAAATGTCTGATGGTATAAAGATTTACATTTCTATTATAACTCACTTGAAATTTTTGCTGTAAATATTCAATTAAAACAGCTGCATTTCTGAATTTATTATCAATACAAACAGAAAAACTTATCGCTGAATTTTGAATCAGATGAACTTTGGTTTGATATTGATGAAATAAGGCAAAAACTTCACTGATATTTTCTTCTACAAAAAAGGAAAAATCACGTGTTGAAATCGACAATAAGATCAAATCTTTTTTGACGATATAACAAGGAATTTTAGGAATAATTTCTTGTCCTTCACAAACTGAAGTTCCTTCATTTTCAGGATGATAAAAAGATTTTACAAAAAGAGGAATTTTCTTTCTTTGTAAAGGCTGAAGCATTTTAGGATGAATTACTGAAGCGCCATAAAAAGCAAGTTCTATCGCTTCTTGATAAGATATTTGTTTTAATAATTCTGTATCAGAAAACTCTTGAGGATCTGCGTTTAAAACGCCTTCAACATTTTTCCAAATACAGACTTTTTCTACGTTTAAACAATAAGCTAAAATCCCTGCTGAATAATCACTTCCTTCTCTTCCTAAAGTGGTGGTATTCCCCACCAAATCTGAAGTAATAAATCCTTGTGTTAAGCTCAGTTCTTTCGGATTTACTATGGTATTAATATTGTTTTCTGTAATTTTCCAATCGACTTTTGCATCTCTGAAAACAGAGTCTGTTTTGATGAGTTTTCTTGCGTCAAGCCAAGTGTTTTTTATATTATTTTCTTTTAAATATTCACTGACAATAGTGGTGCTCAACAATTCTCCGAAAGAAACAATTTGATCATAAACAAAATCGTAATGATCTGAATTATTTGCGGATAAAAAAGTTTTTATTTCTGTTATAAAGCTTTCAATTTTTTGAAAAATCAAATGATTTTCAGGAAATAATTCAACACAAATCTCTTGATGATAAGCTTGAATTTCTTTGATTTTTTCTAAATAAACTTCTTGTTTATCAAAATAAAAATCAACTACTTCTTCAAAAGCATTTGTCATTTTTCCCATAGCAGAAATGACAATTACTTTTTCTGTCGTACCATTTAATTTTAAAATATGAAGAAGATTTTTTATGCCTTCAGCATTTTTGACAGATGCGCCACCAAACTTAAAAATTTGCATAAAGAAGAATAATTTATGCTGAAAAAGCGTATTAAATATAATTGTTGATTTCTTTTATTAAATTTTCCGCTTGTAATAAACCTGTTTTTCTCCAAACCATTTCGCCATTTTTATAAATCACTAAAGTCGGAAGTTCTTCTATTTTTAAGGCTTCAGAAAGTTTTTTGTTTTTATCAATATCAATTCTAACTACTTTTGTTTTATCTTTCATCTCTTGTGCAACTGTAGTTAATATGGAATGATATGAAGATGATTTTTTATGATCTTTTGCATAAAATTCAATTAAAACAGGAACAGTGTTATCAATAAGTTCTCCAAATTTTGTCATGTAAATTAGTTTAGTTGAAAAAGTAAGATTGAAATAAATCTATAAATTCCAAAGATAAAAAACCATTTAAAATCCATGCTTATTTCTTTCACTTAAAAACAAATTTTATTTTAATTTATTTTTAAATATAATTATTTTTCTTACACATTTCGTTTTTTCTTCAGTTTAATAACTGTTATTTCTGGCCACATCCCTACTCTTCCTGGATAAGCTAAATATCCAAATCCTCGATTTACATTGATAAATCTTTGGTTTTTCTCATAAACTCCTGCCCAGTATTTGTATCTATATTTCACTGGACTCCATTTTACCAATCCTGGAATTTCTATTCCAAACTGCATTCCGTGGGTGTGTCCGCTTAATGTTAATTGATAATTTCTTTTGTCTTCTTGTATTTTTTCTGCCCAATGAGAAGGGTCATGACTCAATAATATTTTAAAATCTTTTGCGGTCAATCCTGCTGCTGCTTTGTCTTCATCTCCATATTTTGGAAAACCACCATTTCCCCAGTTTTCAACACCTACAATATGTATTTTTTCTCCTTTTCTTGCTATGCTTCTTTTTTCATTCAACAATAAATCCCAACCCATTTCTTTTTGAAGATTTTTTAAGTTTTGAAAATCTTGTTGTTTGATTTCTTCTGATTCCCATTGGTAATATTCTCCATAATCATGATTTCCTAAAATAGAAAAAACACCATCTGGCGCAGAAATAGATCCGAATAAATCTTTCCAGTTTTCTAATTCTTCAGATTTATTATTCACTAAATCTCCTGTAAAAACAATAATATCACTTTTTTGCTTTTTGATTAAATCAACTCCGTAAGCAATTTTTTCTTTGTTGTCAAAGCTTCCACAATGCACATCGCTAATCTGTGTGATTTGATAACCATCAAAAGCATCTGGTAAATCATCAAATTCAAGTTCGTATTTCAACACTTTAAAGTTGTATTTTCCTTTATACATTCCATAAATTAAAGAAGCAAAAGGAATGGCGGCAACTCCTAAAGCCAACTGACTTATAAATTTTCTTCTTGAAGGTAGAAAAGAACCTGTTGCTGATGAGTTTTTTTGTTTGAAAATTCCTGCTAAAACTCTAAAAATATCTTCTGCAAACATAAAGAGAATCAACACGACTTGAAAAGCTAATAAAGCCAGTAAAAATCCGAAAGCATAAGCGCCAACGCCTTGTAAAACATTTTCTCTTTCGATAAAGATAAATCGGATAAAAAAGTTGAAATAAATCACTACAGAAATCAACAGAAAAGCATAATGCATCCATTGATTTTTTGTTGCAGCTTTTAAAGCTTGATAAGCATAAAAACCTATGAAAAAAAGCAATATCAAGAATATGGCTATACGCATAAATTTTTCTTTGTTTGCGAAATTAATTTTTATATAGAAAGCAAGCTGTTTTTTTATAGAAATTTAACGCAAAGAGATGATATTTTTTGAAAACAATGAGTTGCTATAAATTAAATAAATCTCACAATAATATAATCCTATAAAATAAAGTGTTTTTGCTTTAAAAATTAATTAGATTTGCAAGGAACATTAAAAAAGAAAGTTATGGCTGTAGAATTCACAGATGCTAATTTTGAAGAAAAAGTATTAAAAAGCGATAAACCTGTAATGGTAGATTTTTGGGCAACTTGGTGTGGTCCTTGTAAAATGGTTGGACCAATCATTGAAGAGATTGCTGAAGAATATGAAGGTAAAGCTGTTGTTGGAAAAATGGATGTTGATCAACATCAAGAATTTGCTGCTAAATATGGCGTTCGTAATATTCCTACTGTTTTGGTTTTTAAAGATGGTGAAATGGTAGGTCGTCAAGTAGGAGCTTCTCCAAAATCAGCTTATACTAAAGCTTTAGACGAGCATCTATAAAAATTTTATTGTAAAAAAATAAGAAAGAAGGTTTGGCTAAAGTCAAGCCTTTTTTTATTTTTAAATATTCTTAATTTAAAAATATGGATTTACAATCTTCTCTCTATAAAACTGCGGGATTTGAAAACCTGGATTTATTGGCTCAACAAATTGTAGAGGGTTTTATTTCTGGAATTCATAAAAGTCCTTTTCACGGATTTTCTTCAGAATTTGCAGAACATAAAATTTATAATAAAGGAGAAAGCACTAAACACATCGATTGGAAATTATTTGCAAAAACAGAAAAACTTTACACCAAAAGATATGAAGAAGAAACCAATTTGCGCTGTCATTTAATTGTGGATAACTCCGTTTCTATGCACTACCCAATGGTTTCAAAATTAAATATAGATTCTTTAAATAAAATCGGTTTTTCTGCTTTGGCTTCAGCTGCTTTGATGAATATTTTAAAAAAACAAAGAGATGCGGTGGGATTGAGTATTTATGGCGAAAAGTATGAGTTTTACGCTCCGGAAAAAGGAAGTGAAAGACATCATCATATTTTATTGCACAACTTAGAAAAAGCAGTTAAAAATCCTGCTGAAGGATCGGATACAAAAACTTATACTTTTTTACATCAAATTGCAGAAAAATTAAAACGCAGATCTTTAATATTTTTATTTACAGATATGTTTCAATCTTCCAAAAAGGAAGAAGAATTATTTGAAGCTTTGAGACATTTAAGATATAATAAAAATGAAGTTGTTCTTTTTCATACTTATGATCGAGAAAAAGAAATGAATTTCAATTTTGATAATCGTCCTAAAAGATATGTAGATATAGAAACCGGGGAATCCATAGATTTATATGCAGATAATATTAAAGAAAATTATGAAAAAGCTATAAAAGCTTTTTTTGAAGATTTAAAAATGCAGTGTCTTCAATATCAAATTAAATATGTTCCTGTGGATATCAAACAAGGTTTTGAAAAAGTTTTGACAACTTATTTAGTAGAAAGACAAAAATTTATTTAATCTTTTGTAACTGAAAATCAACCACTTGAAAATTATCTTTAAAATTCTTTGAAAATATTTTAAAAAAACGCTTGCAGAAACAATAAACTCATGTATATTTGCCATCGCAATCAGGAAATAAGTTTAAAAACTTGATCTGATTTCAAGTTCTAAAAATTATTGGTCTGGTAGTTCAGTTGGTTAGAATACCTGCCTGTCACGCAGGGGGTCGCGAGTTCGAGTCTCGTCCAGACCGCTTTTTAATTGCTTATAAATTAAAAACAATGTTGTGTTGAAGTGTTAATTCACTTCGGGTTTATTGTATAATGAACCAGTGAAGAGCTTTTTTGCATTTGGCGAAAAGGCTTTTTTTGTTT
>Ga0079226_10002179_pt1 | contig 15071 bp, 11 predicted proteins | sample Poulit2014_FD_76345 | JGI IMG/M metagenome (GOLD analysis project Ga0079226, IMG submission 76345) | Agricultural soil microbial communities from Georgia to study Nitrogen management - Poultry litter 2014 | ecosystem: Environmental > Terrestrial > Soil > Agricultural land | place: USA: Georgia... | reverse complement strand
GAAATGTATCCTATCTCAATTGAATAAAGTTGAATAACTACATTCGTGATAGTTGTTTGAAGCGGAGGGCCGTTAACCCTGCGGGAACAGCACTTAGATGAACGCAGATTAAGTACGCCACGTCAATAGCAACATCTGCGCTAGCACATCCTGTGCGTCGGAAGACCCCGCAGTAAGTATAAAAGTAAGGAAGGCCGACTAAAAACGTCCTTTGCGGACAATGCCGGCATATCACTTGCCGTGGCAAGGAGGCTGAGGTGCGAAGAATAAACTTCAATTCTTCGTGGCCCGCGGAAAGCAACGGTCCATAGCGGCAAACAACTTAGCACTTACTGCGTAGTATATTTAAATTGTGAAATAAAGCTGCCTATTTTCAATAAATAATTACCAATTTCGACATAGAAAAAGCTTCTTTTTACGTTTGTAAAAAGAAGCTTTTTTACTTTAAAATTACTTAAGTACATTCAAAACATCTTTAACAGATTGAGCTGATTTATCAAGTGCTGTTTTTTCTTCATCTGTTAAGTCTAACTCAATCACTTCTTCAATACCATTGCCACCTAAAATAGTTGGAACACCTAAGTATATATTAGAATATCCATACTCACCTTCTAAGTATGCAATTGCTGGAAGTACACGGCGTTGGTCTTTCAAAATAGCTTCTGCCATAACTGTTAAGGACGCTGCTGGGGCGTAATAAGCACTTCCATCCCCTAGGAGTTCTACGATTTCCCCTCCACCTTTTCTCGTCCGCTCAACAATTGCATCTAAACGATCTTTCGGTATTAATTTTTCTAGTGGGATACCACCTGCATAAGAATAACGAATAAGTGGAACCATGTCATCACCATGTCCGCCTAAAACAAAGCCGGTGACATCTTTAACTGATAAATTAAGTTCTTCGGCTACAAATGTTCTAAAACGTGCTGTGTCAAGAACACCGGACTGACCAATCACACGTTCTTTTGGAAAACCGGATTCTTTAAACACTGTGTAAGTCATCGCATCAACTGGATTTGTTAAAACAAGAATAAAGCAATTTGGTGAATATTTGACGACTTCTTTTGTCACAGATTTCATAATTTGCGCATTTGTGTTAACTAAGTCATCTCGACTCATACCAGGTCTACGAGCAATCCCAGCTGTTATAATAACTAAATCGGAATCTTTTGTATCTTCATAATTCGCTGTACCTCTAATACTTGCATCAAAACCTTGTACAGGACTAGCTTCAAGCATATCTAGCGCTTTACCTTTGGTTGGATTTTCCATATCTGGAATATCAACAAGCACAACATCTGCAAGTTCTTTTTGGGCAATCATAAGAGCTGTTGTTGCCCCTGTAAATCCAGATCCAATGACTGAAATTTTATGTCTTTTAATACTCATGGAAATCCTCCTTCCCCACCATCTACATATTTTTAATTAATTCATCAGCAAACTCAGAGCACTTTACCTTTGTCGCACCATCCATTAAACGTGCAAAGTCATAAGTAACTACTTTTGACTGAATTGTTTTTTCCATTGATTTTGTAATGAGTTCTCCAGCCTCTCTCCAACCGAGATGTTCGAGCATGAGAACGCCTGACAAAATAACAGAAGATGGGTTAACCTTGTCAAGTCCAGCATATTTTGGTGCTGTTCCATGTGTTGCTTCAAAAATAGCATGACCTGTATCATAGTTAATATTAGCGCCAGGTGCAATTCCAATACCGCCTACTTGAGCAGCTAAAGCATCAGAAATATAATCACCATTTAAGTTCATTGTTGCAACAACATCATAATTTTCTGGACGTGTTAAGATAAGCTGTAAGAAAATATCAGCAATTGCTTCCTTAACAATGATTTTTCCAGCTGCTTCTGCCTCTTCTTCAGCCTTATTAGCAGCATCTTGACCTTCTTCTTCAGCGATTCGATCATACTGACCCCACGTAAAGACTTTATCACCGAACTCTTCTTCAGCTACTTCGTAACCCCACTCTTTAAAGGCACCTTCTGTAAATTTCATAATGTTTCCTTTATGAACTAAAGTAACGCTTTTACGGCCTTCATCAATTGCATATTGAATAGCTGCACTAACAAGACGCTTTGTTCCTTCTTCTGAAACTGGCTTAATTCCAACACCTGAAGTTTCTGGGAAACGAATATTCTTAACACCCATATCATTTTGTAAAAAGTCTACAACTTTTTTAACTTCGTCTGTTCCTTTTTCCCACTCAATACCAGCATAAATATCTTCTGTATTTTCGCGGAAAATAACCATATCAACATCTTCTGGGCGTTTAACTGGTGAAGGTACACCATTAAAATAACGAACAGGTCTTAAGCATGTAAACAAATCGAGTTCTTGACGGAGTGCTACGTTCAATGAACGAAATCCTCCACCGATTGGTGTTGTTAATGGTCCCTTAATAGCTACCTTGTATTCATCAATTGTTTTTAGTGTATCGTCTGGGAGCCATTCCCCTGTTTTATCATAAGCTTTTTCCCCAGCATATACTTCTTTCCACTCGATCGCCTTCGCTCCATCATAAGCTTTTTCTACAGCTGCATCGAGAACGCGCTTTGCAGCTGCCCATATATCAGGCCCTGTTCCATCCCCTTCGATAAATGGAATAACCGGACGATCTGGTACATTCATTTTACCATTGTCTACTGTAATTTTTTCACCTTGTGTCATGAATAAACCTCCTAAAATTTCTCATACAAGTATATCTTACCATATATTTTTTAAGCAGCAAAAAGTTCGAGGTAAAGCTTTACACACAGAAGAAGCCCACCCTCAAAAAAAGAGGGGAGCTATGTATATTTAGCGGTTTTCGATTGGTACATATTCTTGTGTAGATGGTCCTGTATAATCAGCTCTTGGGCGGATTAAACGGTTGTTAGCATATTGTTCCATCATATGAGCGAGCCAACCGGAAACACGGCTAATAGCGAAAATTGGTGTAAACAGATCATGCTCAATACCCATGCTGTGATAGACAGAGGCTGAATAGAAATCAACATTTGCTGGTAAGCCTTTTTCCTCTTTAATATATTCCTCAATTTTTACAGACATGTTATACCATTTAGGTTGTTCTGTTAGTTTAGTCAATTCCTTGGACATCTTTTGTAAATGTTTAGCTCGTGGGTCACCTTGACGATAGACACGATGTCCCATCCCCATGATGAGCTCTTTATTGGCTAATTTTTTCTTAATATATGGAATGGCGTTTTCTTCTTCTCCAATTTCCATTAACATTTTCATAACTTGTTCGTTTGCTCCTCCGTGAAGGGGTCCTTTTAATGTTCCAATGGCTGCCGTTACTCCTGAATATAAGTCAGATAAGGTAGCTACACATACACGAGCCGCAAATGTGGAAGCGTTTAATTCGTGGTCGGCATGAAGGACTAATGCTTTGTTCATCGCTTCTACCTCAATATCATCAGGTTCCTCACCATTTAACATATATAAGAAGTTAGCTGCATAACTTAAATCTTTCTTAGGCTGAACAGGCTCTTTCCCCTGACGAATCCGAGAAAAGGCAGCAACGATTGTAGCGATTTTCGCTTGTAAACGAATCGCTTTACGTTTGTTTGCTTCTTCGTCCATAATATCTGCTTCCTCATCGTACAAACCGATCAGCGAAATGGCTGTTCTAAGCGCTGCCATTGGATGAACTGTTGATAATTCGTATGAACGTAAATGATCAATAATTGCTTGTGGTATATCCATATGGTCAGCTAAATCCGCTTTTAACGCTTGGAGCTCAGATTTTGTTGGTAGCTCTAAATTCCACAATAAATAAATGACTTCTTCAAAACTTGAATGCTCAGCTAAGTCGTCAATCTTATATCCTACATAAGTTAACTGATCATCAATAATTGAGCTAATAGATGATTGGGTGGCTACAATCCCTTCAAGTCCTTTTGTTGATGTCATCTTTAACCCTCTCCTTTTCTATAAAATATTTCATCAAAGCATATTAAAAGATAGCTATTATTTGTCTACAGTTTAATTATAGAGCATTAATAAAGTAATGTGAATTGAAAGCGTTTATTTATCCTATGACAGTTTATCAAAATAAGTAAAGTCATCTATTAGTTTGAACATTTATTGACCTTAACAAGGACAATTTGATTTAATTTCAATGTCTATTTTATCCAATTTTAACATATATATTGATCATACAAGCATTATTTAAATTCCATTTACTATTGGGTGTATGTTATTGAGGTGGATATATGTATAAAGAAAGAATTTATCAAGCCATAAGATTATTATTAGTTGCGGGTGGGTTCATAGGTGTTTACTTTATCGTAAAGTATTCACTCATATTTCTTTATCCATTTTTACTCGCTATTTTATTTACTTTCATGATACACCCATTTGTTACATGTCTAGAAAAAAACTTAAAATTCCCTCGACCTTTAGCAACTTTAGTCATTATGATGACCGTATTTATCGGGATTGTTAGTATAATCTTTTTTCTAATGACCGAGTTAATTCACGGGACAACTTATTTAGCGGCGATTATCCCTGAACATTTTTATGTATTCGTTAATTATATTGAACATATCATTTATAATAAACTTTTGCCACTTTATGAAAGAACTTTAAGTCCTGAACAACAACTAACTGTCAATGATAATTTGAAACAATTTATTGGACAAATGGCATCCTCAGGTGCAACGGTTATACAAAATATATTTTTAAAAATACCATCACTTTTAACGATGCTTCCTTATTCTATAACAATTTTTATTTTTATTGTTATTGCCACATTTCTTATGACAAATGATTGGCCATCTTTAAAGAGACTAGCTACAAGTTTAATACCTCATGCTGTTAACGTTCCAAGCCGACATATGTTTATTCATTTTAAAAAATCACTCGTCGGCTTTGTAAGGGCTCAGTTAATGATTGTTGCAATTACAGCGCTTATACTTTGTATTGGTTTATTCTTATTCCGAATTGAACATGCATTAACTATTGTACTTATCGCATCAATCGCAGACTTTTTACCATACATTGGAACAGGTATTGTGTTTATTCCGTGGATCATTTATTTATTTGTAACAGAAAACTATTCATTGACGATTAATTTATCGATTTTGTATATGTTCGTCATTATATTAAGACAAATAATCGAACCAAAAATTATTTCTGTGAACATCGGACTAAAGCCTTTAACAGCTTTAGTCGCCTTATTTATAGGGTTTCAATTATGGGGTGTTGTAGGAATTCTTATTGCTCCCATATTACTTATGTTTGTACATGCGATGCACCAAGCTGGCATCATTAAACAGCTATGGTCATTCGTTAAAGGCTCATAATGTTTACTACCACCGACGATAAATAAACGTACCTCTGCTCAACATATGTCTAATTAACCGATGTATATATGTCTTTAGCCATTGACGAGGCCATGGCAGGACAAACATAAATCCGAGCACATCAGTAATAAAGCCGGGTGTAATTAGTAATAAAGCACCAACTAAAATACATATCCCATCCACAATTTGCTCCGTCGGATATTTCCCTATCTGTAAACTTTGTTGTGCTCTTTTCCACGTTTCAATCCCTTGCTGTTTTGCTAAAGCTATTCCAATTAATCCTGTTAGGACAATGAGCCCAATCACCCACCACGCGCCAAACTCACCACCTATCCAAACAAATACGATGATTTCAAGAATGGGAACAATTAACAAAGTTAGTACCAACCAGCGCAAGTCGAATCATCCTCTCTAGCTGTTTCCTTATAAAACACTAGCATGGCCATCATAAATATCGCCTTTAGACCCGTCGATCGTAATATCTTGACCATCTTTAATCATCTCAAGCGCGTCATCTACGCCAACGATCACAGGAATACCTAAACTTAACCCAACGACAGCTGCATGAGATGTTAGTCCACCAGCCTCTGTCACGAGACCTCCTGCCTTCTCAATGGCAGGCATCATATCTCGATTTGTTCCATGAGCGACTAATATGTCACCATCATTTACCTTCTTAATAGCTTCTTCAGTATTCTTCGCAATGACTGCTTGTCCATAAGCACTTCGTCTTCCTATGCCTTGACCTCTAGCAATGACATCCCCAATAACATGTATTTTCATTAAGTTAGTCGTTCCACTTTCACCAATCGGTACTCCCGCAGTTATGACTACTTTACTGCCTCGGTCAACTAAATCTGTTCGAAGTGCCTGATCAATAGAAATGTCAAATAATTCATCAATTGAATGTGCTTGACGACTAATAACTGGGTGAACCCCCCATACGAGAGAAAGCTGACGGCTAATAATATCAGAAAATGTTACAGCAATAATAGGTACCTTTGGCCGATACTTTGAAATCATTCGAGCAGTGTAGCCACTTTCAGTTGGTGTAATAATTGCACTGGCACTTAACGTCATAGCGGTTTGTTTAACCGAGTGACTAATTCCATCCGTTATCGAAGTTTGCGACATTTGCGAGTTATGACGTGCCATCATATCCTCATCTAAATTTGTTTCTGTTTTTAATGCAATAGTACTCATTGTTTGAACAGCTTCTACCGGATAGTCACCGGCCGCTGTTTCACCTGATAACATAATTGCATCAGTCCCATCGAAAATCGCATTAGCGACATCAGATGCTTCGGCTCTTGTTGGTCGTGGGTTTCGTTGCATAGAATCTAACATTTGTGTAGCAGTAATCACTGGTTTTCCAGCAAGATTACACTTTCTAATAAGTTGTTTTTGAACGAGTGGAACATCTTCAGCAGGAATTTCTACACCTAAGTCACCACGTGCAACCATCACACCATCACACACTTCTAAAATGTCGTCAATATTATCGACACCTTCCTGATTTTCAATTTTAGCTATGATTTGGATGTGAGTTGCATGATGTTTTTCTAGTAATTCCTTTATTTCTAATACATCAGATTGACGCCTGATAAACGAGGCTGCAATAAAATCAACACCTTGTTCAATACCAAATTCAATATCTTGAGCATCCTTTTTTGTCATTCCTGGTAAATTGACCTTGACATTTGGCACATTGACACCTTTATTATTACTAATGGTCCCCGAGTTTAAAGCTTTTGTTTGGATGACTTGCTTCTCTTTATGAATTGCCACAACTTCTAATTCGATGAGTCCATCATCAAGTAAAATTTTATTACCAATCACGACGTCATTAATTAAACCCGGATATGTTACTGAAAACAAGTCCTTAGTTCCTTCAAGCATGTCCATAGAAATGTCGATACTTTGTCCTTCTTCAATATGTGCCATGCCATCTTTAAATGTCCCAGTTCTAATTTCAGGACCCTTCGTATCTAATAAAATAGCAACAGTCTTCCCAGTTTTCTTCGCTGCTTGATTGATACTTTTGATCCGTTCGCCGTGTTCATTAAAATCACCGTGGGAAAAATTTAAGCGAGCGACATTCGTACCAGATTCAATTAATTTTGTTAAAATTTCAGTTGATTCAGATGCTGGTCCAATTGTTGAAACAATTTTTGTTTTTCGCATCATTTAATTCCTCCTATTAAACCATATTATATGGACAACTCTTGTGACAGTTTATACATCCCTTCATCCAACGAATGCTTTCTAGTTAATATATGATGCAGTGGATGATAAGCAAGCTCATTTTTCTCCAACCCAACCATTATTCCATGTTTGCCTAATAGTAATAAGTCAACAGCTTGTGCACCTAGACGACTTGCCAATACACGGTCATATGCAGTTGGTGATCCGCCACGCTGTATATGACCTAAAACAGTTACACGTGTTTCAAATTTAGTCGCTTTCTGTATGCGTTCTCCATATTCAATCCCACTTCCAACACCTTCTGCTAATAAAATAATACTATGCTTTTTACCTCGAGCCACTCCCCGTTTCAAACGGGCAATCACATCTTTAAAATCAGCTGGACGCTCAGGTAAAATAATACTTTCTGCTCCATCTGCTAATCCTCCCCATAACGCAAGGTCACCAGCATCACGTCCCATCACTTCAATGACATATGTTCGCTCATGAGAAGTTGCAGTATCTCTTACCTTGTCAATGGCATCGATAATTGTGTTAAGAGCGGTATCAAATCCAATCGTAAAGTCTGTCCCCGCAATGTCATTGTCAATTGTCGCTGGAACGCCAATACAAGGAAAACCTTGCTTCGATAATTCTTCCGCTCCACGTAGCGACCCATCTCCTCCTACAATAATTAAACCCTCGATACCTTTTGCTTTTAATTGCTTGATAGCCTCTGCCTGGCCTTTAGCTGTTTTAAATACTTCACAGCGTGCTGAAAAAAGCATCGTTCCACCTCTGTGAATAATATCCCCAACAGAGCCTAATTGTAGTTTTTCTATTGTGCCATCTATAAGACCTTGAAATCCATATTTAATGCCATAAACATCAATATTATGGTAAATTGCTTTTCTTACGACTGCTCGAATAGCTGCATTCATTCCCGGTGCATCCCCACCACTCGTTAGTACACCAATTTTCTTCATCGTTAGCACTCCAGTTGTTTTTTGTATATTTTTCCTCTCTTTTATCAATTTCATAGCCGATTTGACACTAGACTACTACCATATAGTTTGGTTGAAGCCTTCTAAACCTTATGTAGTAGTGGTATAGTTGTTTTTGTAATGATGAAATTGATTCCTCTTCATTAAACATAATCATAAAAAATTAAAATCTCAACTTTTATGTGTGAATTTGTAATTAATCTTTGCTTACACCCAAATGATTTGTATGAGAGGTGCAAACATTTAACGCAACTATCTTGAGTACTCGGTTATTCTAAGACATTTCCTGTCGATTGAAACGGACAGATCCACCTGAAAGTGAAAATTAACTTTTCTATGGACATTATCTTTGTTTGAAGTTTGAATGGGGGCTCTTATAAATGCGAATAGAGGTTGACACGTCTGTCAACCTCTAAATTACTTTTACATATTCTCTTCATACGTACCAATTTTCTTATATTTTTCCCAACGATTATCTAGCAATTGTTGCGGAGTAAGCTTGCATAAAGTAGATAATGATTGCGTAAGTATATGTTCGATATTTTCTGCTTGCTGTTCGATATTACGATGGGCACCACCACGTGGCTCTGGAATAATTTCATCTAAAATTTGTAATTCTTTTAAATCATATGACGTTATTTTCATAGTTTCTGCTGCTTTTTGGGCTTGTCCAGCATCTTTCCATAAAAGAGCAGCAGCCCCTTCAGGAGAAATCACTGAATACGTAGAATTTTCAAGCATGTGGATATGGTCACCGACACCTAAAGCAAGAGCACCTCCACTACCGCCTTCTCCGATTACAATACAGACAATAGGGACTGTCAAACCTGCCATTTCCATTAAATTTCTAGCAATTGCTTCGCTCTGTCCACGCTCTTCTGCCGCTTTACCTGGATACGCACCTTTCGTATCGATAAAGCAAATGATAGGTCTACCGAATTTCTCGGCTTGTTTCATATGCCGTAAAGCTTTCCGATATCCTTCTGGATGTGGCATACCAAAATTTCTTCGAATGTTCTCCTTTGTATCTTTACCGCGTTGGTGGCCAACTATTGTTACTGGTCTTCCATGATATGTAGCAATCCCAGCTACAATCGCTGCGTCATCACCAAAGTAGCGATCACCGTGAAATTCAATAAAATCTTCAAAAAGCTTTTCAACATAATCTAATGTCGTCGGACGTTGCTGGTGCCGTGCCATTTGCACTCTGTCCCATGGTTTTAAATTACCATATATGTCATCTTCAAGAACTGCGAGTCTTTTTTCTAACGTTTTAATTTCTTCTGTTAAATCAATGTCACTGTCTTTTGTAATCTCTTTTAATTCTATTATTTTGTCCCTCAGATGAATAATTGGTTTTTCAAAGTCTAATAAATGTTTCATGAAACGGTCCCACCCTTCTGATGAACCTTAAGTAATGTTGTGAGAGTTTGTTTCATGTCATGTCTGTGAATGACTTTATCGAGTTGACCGTGTTTCATTAAAAATTCTGCCGTTTGAAAGTCATCAGGCAATTTCTCACGAATCGTTTGCTCAATAATTCGCCGACCAGCAAATCCAATAAGAGCCCGTGGTTCTGCAAAGTTATAGTCTCCAAGTGACGCAAAACTAGCAGACACTCCTCCAGTTGTTGGGTGAGTCATTACTGAGATCATTAAACCGCCTGCTTCAGAAAATCTTTTAATTGCAACTGACGTTTTTGTCATTTGCATTAAACTTAAAACCCCTTCTTGCATACGTGCTCCACCCGATGCTGTAAAAATAATGAATGGAAGTGATTCATCTTTTGCTCGTTCGATCGCTCTTGCTATCTTCTCACCAACTACAGATCCCATGCTTCCCATTCTAAACCTTGCATCCATTACAGCAAATGAAGTTGGTTGTCCATCAATAAGCCCTTTACCTGTGACGACAGCTTCTTTTAAATTCGTTTTTTGCTGATCACCTTTAAGCTTCTCCTCATACTCTGGAAACTTAAGTGGATTATTAGATACTAAATGTTCATCCCATTCTTCAAATGTATGTTCGTCAAATAAACTATCAATTCTCTCCCAGGCATTTAACTGGTGGTGATAGTCACAGTTTGGGCATACATGTATATTTTTTTTCATTTCCTTCCGGTAATAAATTTTATGACATCCATCACACTTTTTCATTAAACCTTCAGGCACATCTGCTTTTGACTGTTCATTAGGAATGGATGCATACTTTTTCCTTCTCGCAAAAATATCTCTCAGCAAGGTTACTCCTCCTTTGTTCAGCACATACATTGACACATATTAGTATCATTAGAATGCAACCGATTAAAGCAAACTACTTATTAGATAGATAGTATCATATATAATTCCATTTGATTTATTCGTTTGTAATTTGTGCGAGGTTCCTAGTCTTTTCAGCGACTTCTTCTGGATCTACTTGTATGCGTGCTACCCCTGTTTCCATCGCTGCCTTAGCTACACTTGCTGCAACAACTGGAGCAACCCGATCATCAAATGGTGCTGGTATAACATAATCAGCGTGAAGTTCATCTTCAGAAATTAACGATGCAATAGCTTCTGCTGCCACTACTTTCATTTTTTCATTAATTCTTGTTGCTTGAACATCTAATGCTCCACGAAAAATACCTGGAAATGCAAGAACGTTATTTACTTGGTTAGAAAAATCTGATCGACCTGTACCAATAATTTTAGCTCCTGCTTGTTTAGCTTCATCCGGGTGTATTTCAGGGTCTGGATTTGCCATTGCAAAAATAATCGGATCTTTATTCATCTTTTTAACCATATCTTTTGATAAGATACCACCTACTGACACACCAATAAATACATCAGCATCTTCTAACATAGCTGTTAAATTTCCTTGTTTCTTTTATACATTTGTAAACCGAGCTACTTGTTCTTTAACTTCGTTCATGCCTTCTCTTCTACCTTGATATATCGCACCTTTTGAATCACACATAATGATTTCTCTCACACCAAAATTATGAAGTAACTTAATAATAGCTATTCCTGCAGCACCTGCACCATTGGCAACAACTTTTATATCTGAGAACGATTTCCCAACTAACTTTAGGGCGTTAATGAGTCCAGCAACAGTAACGATAGCTGTTCCATGTTGGTCATCATGAAAAATAGGTATATTCGTTTCCTTTTTTAATCGCTCTTCAATAATGAAACAATTAGGTGCAGCAATATCTTCTAGATTCACCCCGCCAAATGTCGGTTCCATTAATTTAACCGTATGAACAATATCATCAATATCGTTTGTATTTAAGCAGATTGGAAACGAGTCAACTCCAGCAAAGCTCTTAAATAATACAGATTTTCCTTCCATCACAGGAAGTGCAGCTTCCGGTCCTATATTTCCTAAACCTAATACCGCAGATCCATCACTTACTACTGCCACCATGTTACCCTTCATAGTATAATCATATACTAATTCTTTCCTGTCGTATATTTCCTTACATGGTTCAGCTACACCTGGTGAATATGCCAAGCTTAAATCATTAGCATTTCTCACAGGTACCTTTGATTGAATTGATAACTTCCCTTTATTTACTTTATGAATATGTAAGGCGTCATTTCTTAAATTAGTCATACGGAAAATCTCTCCTTCGGGTCCTTATATTTATGCTTTACGTCGTTTTTTCATAAAAATCAATGATTTAAGATAACTACTTAATTATAACAAATCGAATGTGTGTGTAAAGTGTCGTTAAATACTAGTTTCGTTTGACTGTTTCAATACGACATGTTTTTCTCCAAATGATTTATGCAACATTTGTAAACATTTTTCATGTGGATTGATACTGTATTTACTTGATAATTTATATGTTTTTTGCATTTCTTTATGATGTATATAAATGGGTACATGCCCTGGATACTGCCGTGAAACTTGATGAATGACCGCTAACGCTTGATTACGTGTGTCGTTTGTCACCTGAATAAATAGTTGCTGATTAGTTATAGTAATTTCCGGCATTTCAAAAGGTTGAATATCATTTAAAATCCATTGCAACCGATTGTTCCTTTTTTCTATACTTCCTCTAATTGTAATGATCATTTCTTCCTGAAGCCACCTATTAGTCATTCTGTACAGTTCGGGAAATACTACGGCTTCCATATCCATATGTTCATCACTTAGCGTAAGAAAGGCCATCGGATCACCACGTCGTGTGCGTATCTTTTTAATTGCTTGTACAATGCCAACACTTAATAAGTCCCTTTGCCCGATACGGTGCTGCACATCATTCATTGATAAGTATCCACGATCTGTCAGTGCTCTACGGTACTCACTTAACGGATGACTTGATATATACATTCCGAGCAATTCTTTTTCATCAGCTAACTTTTTCATTTGGCTAAATTCATCCATTGGCGTATATTCAGCTTTTAATTCAAGATGGTCTTCAAGTAAACTTGGTTGGTCATGGAACTCGCGAAATAACATACCTTGCTCAATCGCTTGATCAAGAGACGCTAATAAACTTGCTCGATTATTATACAAATCATCAAATGCGCCTGCCATTATAAGATTTTCGATGACTTTACGGTTGACAATTTTTAATGACACGCGCAAACAAAAATCAAATAAATTTTTAAAGTTACGTTCTTTACGCGCACGAACAATTTCTTTAACTACTTGATAGCCAACACCTTTAATTGCAAGCAATCCCATCCGAATCTTATTGTTTTCGACTGTATATTTACCAAAGCTCTTATTAATGTGTGGTGGTACAATTGATACATTTAATTGTCTCGCTTCTTTTATATAAAGGTAGACCTTTTCGTGTTGATTAGCAACAGAAGTTAATAATTCAGCAAAAAAGTGTGTCGGATAATGAGCTTTTAAATAGGCAAGTTGATATGAAATTTTACTATATGCGACAGCATGACTTCTGTTAAACCCATAATTGGAAAACTTTACAATCCATTTGAAAACCTCTTCCGCTACTTCTTTAGTATATCCGTTAGCCAAGCACCCTTGGATGAAAGCTTCTTGTTGGTTAGTAATCGTTTCTCTTTTCTTTTGACTAATAGCTCTTCTTAATAAATCAGCTTCTCCTAAGGAAAAACCGGCAAATTGATGAGCGATTTGCATAATTTGCTCTTGGTAAATTAAGACTCCATATGTTTTTTCTAAAATCGGTTCTAAATCTTTATGTGGATAAGTTATATGTTCCTCTTTAAATTTACGTTTAATATACGTAGGAATGTAGCTCATTGGACCAGGCCGATAAAGCGCATTAACAGCAATAATATCTTCTAATGTCGTTGGTTTTAATTGTGTTAACACTTGTTTCATGCCTTGTGATTCTAACTGGAAAATACCGTTTGTTTGACCAGCTTGTAATAATTTAAACGTTTTAGTATCGTTGTCAGGAAAACGTGTATGTACATAAAGACTTTTTTCCTGAGTTGAACGATTAATCGACTGAACAATCCGCTCTATTAATGTTAGATTTCTTAATCCTAAAAAATCCATCTTCAAGAGCCCGATTGCTTCCAAATCATTCATGGCATACTGTGTCATATATGTATCATGCGAACCGACCGTTAAAGGCACGTGTTTCGTTAACTGCTCATCACTCATGACAACACCTGCTGCATGTGTTGATATATGACGCGGTAATCCTTCTAAAGTCGTTGCAATTTTAAATAATAACCGCAACTTTTTTGATTGCTTAATATACTCTCTTAATTCATCAGATGCATAAATATGTTCAGCAATTGTTTTATTCGATTGGCTAGATATATGATTTAAAATAAAGTATACATCGTTTTGATCGATACCAATCGTTTTAAATAAATCTCTTAATAATGACCGGGCAGCAAATGTACCAAATGTGATAATCTGTGCAACGTGTTGTTCACCATACTTTTTGCGAACGTAGTCAATAACCTCATCACGCCTATGATCAGAAAAGTCAATATCAATATCTGGCATCGATACTCGTTCAGGATTTAAAAACCGCTCAAATAATAAGTTGTATTTAATCGGATCAACATTTGTAATACCTAGTATGTATGCAACTAATGAACCTGCTGCAGATCCTCTCCCAGGACCAACAAAGATATTTTTCTTTTTAGCATAACTGACGAAGTCCCATACGATCAAAAAGTAATCACTAAAATTCATTGAATGAATAACATCAAGTTCATATGTTAGTCGTTCTTCAATTTCTGGTGTTACTTCTTTATACATCTTAGACATATTTGTCCAACAAATTTCTTTTAGATATGTATGGGCATCCTTCTGATCTGGAACTGGATATGAAGGTAATACAGGTTCATTAAATTCAAAAGTTACATGACATTTATTTGTAATTTCCTTCGTGTTTGTAATAGCTTCCGGTAAAAAGTGAGAAAAAATAGAGGTCATTTCTTCAGCAGAACGTAAATATCGATGTTGATTATGTGCTTCAGAAGTGGTTGACCATCTCTTACCTGCTTTTATTGCTTGTAAACAATTATATGCTAAATAGTCTTGTTCATGTAAATAAGCAACATCATTTGTAGCAACAACTGGAATGTCATAAGTGTCGTGGATTATTTTGATCGCTTGATG
>Ga0079226_10002178_pt1 | contig 15073 bp, 13 predicted proteins | sample Poulit2014_FD_76345 | JGI IMG/M metagenome (GOLD analysis project Ga0079226, IMG submission 76345) | Agricultural soil microbial communities from Georgia to study Nitrogen management - Poultry litter 2014 | ecosystem: Environmental > Terrestrial > Soil > Agricultural land | place: USA: Georgia... | reverse complement strand
GATTATGCTTTGTTGTTGAAATATCCTTCAAAAACCTTAAAATGTGATGGACAGAGAGTTTTTGAAGTTAAACAGAAAAGTGCTTAGTTATTTACGAGAAATTTCAATTTTCTTCCAAGCTAAATTATTATCACTCACAACTTTATCTACTAAATCCCAATTTTTATTTTCTTTGATTTTATCTTGATCAGAATTTATTTTTACCAATAAATGAAAAGAATTAGGATTTTCTGTTTTTCTATATTTCCTTGGATTTGGAGTTTTCCAAGGAATTTCTAAAACCACTTCTTCTCCTGGTTGTAAAACAGGAATTTTCTCAGTTGTTATTTGTTCTCCCAACAAAAGTCTTTTTTCTTTATGCGTTTGATTTTTACTTTTTTCAGTTTTTGCTAAATCTTCTTGAGATTTTCCCCAAAATAAATTTATTTCTTCCTCTCCTGTTGAAGTTTTACAACTATTATTAGTGATTCTTACATAAATATACTTTTCTTCTTTTCGAGAAAATTTTATTGTTTCTTCATAATCATAAACTTTTCCATCGTTTTTATTTCTTATCCAAATATCAGGACTTTGCCAATCATAATTATTTCCTTCATAAGGTTCAACTCCAAAATCATCTACAGCATCACGAATAATTAAATCCAATTTTCCATCAGATTCTTTCATACATTTTGCAGTTAATACTGCGCGATAAGCATTTAATCTTCCTTTTCCTATAAGTCCTTTAAACTTTTCATTACAAGGTAAATGATAAATATCATCAGCTGTGTTTAGTAAAATTTCTTTCAGCTGTTTTGCAGTTAAATCTGGATTTACAGAAAGCATCAAAGCTGCTGTTCCTGCCACCATAGGTGCTGACTGAGAGGTTCCCCAATGACCAGAAGAGTATTCATTATTTTTCTTAAGAATATTCACTTTAATTCCAGGAGCTGCAATATCTACTTTATCATTATGTGTATGACAATTATCTGGAATATTATAACCTGAAAAAGGATGGTGTTCATGACAATCTCTCCAACCTGCTTTTTTAGTAATTTCTGTATAATGTCCATACGGAAATTTATTTCCCACGGAAGTCACAGAAATTACATTATCCATATCATATGAAGCTGGAAAATGATATCCATGTACTTTTTCTTCCTCATCTAATGTACATCTCATTTTTATTCCATTTCCTGCGGCTGCCACCACCAACACATCTCGTTCTCTCACTTTTTCAATAATGCTGTCCAATCTTTTAAGTCGTTGACTTTTTGTAGATCCACAAAATCCCCAACTCGCATTTACAATTTTAATTCCAGGAATTTTTGAAATAGAATCCAAACCTTTTTCAAGAGAATAAATTCCAGTTGTCATTGCCATTTTTGTATGATATCCTATACTTGAAAAACCTTTTCCATTATTGGTTATTGCTGCCAAAGATCCTGCTACTGTGGTTCCGTGATCTGATTTACTTTTATTGCCTAATTCAATTTCTTTGACAATTTTTCCTTTTAAATCTTCATGGTTTTTATCATATCCTCTATCTACAATTCCAACAACTATTGTAGAATCTCCTTTTGTAATTTGCCAAGCTTGTGGAGCTTTTATCAAGTCTAAAGCTGTATTTGAATTCCCGTCTTCATCAAAATAATCATTGGGATAAGAATTTCTCAAATCTGGATAATCAACAGCTGAAATCATCTTGATTTCTTTTTTATTTTTAAAGTTTTCAACAAAAGTAGAATCTCTTAATTTTAATTTATAAATTCTTTGTAAACGTTCTAAAACAGCATTTGGATAAGCTTTTTCTATTTGAAGAATTTCATTTGAATTTATGAAATCTGAAAACTCACTTGAAGTAGATCGATAGGTTTTATTTGATTTTTCTATTTCAATATTTTCTTTGCTTTCTGCTGTTAATTCAAAGAAAAAATTATAAGAATTTTGTGCATAACTCAAGCTTGAAAAGAAAAAAATTATACTTATTAAAAAGCTTTTCATCTGTTTTAATTTAGATTGATCTTCTCAAATTTAAGGAAAATATTTTTATTTAAATGCAGTTAGTTTTATTCCTAATTTTTCAAAACCACTTTTTACTTTAATCAATGACTTTAAAACTATTTTATTTTGCTTTAATAAAAACTGTTGTTTTGAATTTAAATTCTTCAGATTTATTTTTTGAAAATTTCTTTGAAATCCTTTTTCATCTCCATTGATTTTTGCAAAAATCGCCAAAGAATATCTATTTAAATCTAAGAATTTTTTTAATGCTAAATTTTCTTTTCCATATTTCTCATACTCCTCAAAATCAGCTTTTTCAGAAAGGCTTTTCGTACTTCTAAACAAGCTGTTTTCATAAATAATATATTCCACACAAACTCGATTTGAAAAAACAACTTTATAATTTAATCCTATTCTTACATATAAATCTGTGTCTTGACCGCTTCTATATTTAAGATTATAAACGCCTACTTTTTCAAAAACTTCTTTGTGAATTACAATGCTTGAACTATGTAAAATTGAACTCTGAAAACTTGATTTGAAATAATTTAAAAGTTTTGGAAATTTTCCGTTTTTATCTATAGAATAATCTTCTACAAAAGCTTTTTCTCCTATTCTTTTTTGTTTAGCTGTACTAAATACTTTTTCTTTTGGAAATTTTTCTATAGATTTTTTTTGTTCTTCTAAATAAAAAGGAAACCAATAATCATCTGCATCTAAAAAAGCTATAAAATCATTTTTTGCCTTATTAATTCCAGCATTTCTCGCTCCTGCTGCCCCTTTATTTTCTTGAAAATAATAACGTATTCTTGAATCCTCAAACTTTAAAATTTCCTTTTCACTATCATCTGTTGAACCGTCATTGATAATAATAATTTCAAAATCTTGGTAAGTTTGATTTAAAACACTTTTCAAAGTATTTTTAATCTGTTTTCCCTTATTATAAACTGTAATGACAACAGAAAACTTCATTTTTGTAAATTACATTTTACTTTTTAAAAACTCTTGAAAATCTCTAATATAATCTTCTTCTGAAAAAACCTCTGAAGCAAAAACCAAGCAAACTGCTCCTGAAGAAAAGTTTTTTAACTCTCTCCAAATTCCAGGAACAATATGTAATCCTAAATTAGGTTTATTTAAAAAAATTGTTTTTTCTTCTTTTCCATCATTTAAAACCACTTCAAAACTTCCACTGATTGCCACTAAGGTTTGATGTAGTTTTTTATGAGAATGTCCTCCTCGTTTTGCTGAACTGGGAACATCAAATAAATAATAAACTCTTTTTACAGGATAACCAAAAACTGCTTTTTCAACTACCGCTAAATTCCCTCTATAATCTTCTATTGTAGGAATCTTCTTAATTTCTATATCTGAAAGTTTACCCATTATTATATTTTATTATTTAAATTTTCTAAATATTTTTTCCAAATTTCAGAAATCTTAGAAATTTGAAGATGTTCAATACTTTTTTTAGCATTTTTCTTACATTCATCATACAAATCCTCTTCTTCAATCATCCTGCTCATCGCTTTTGCTAAAGCATTTGGATTATAATTTTCTACTAAAAGTCCATTTTTCTCATGTTGAATTACCTCTCTCGGACCTGAATCACAATCTACAGAAACCACAGGAGTTCCCACAGATAAAGATTCTACTACAACCATAGGAAATCCTTCAAATTTACTGGACAACCCTAAAAACTTTGCTTGTTGTAAATAATAACCCACTTCTGGATTATAAGGCAAAACCTCAACAAAATCAGTTAATCTTAATTTCTTTATTTCTTGTTGTATTTCTGTGATTTCTCCACTTCCCATCAAAGCCAAAGTAATGTCTTTTTGAGGAAGTATTGATTTTTTATAAGCTTTTAATAATAAAGGTATATTTTTTACATCAGAATCTAACCTGCCTAAAAAAAGTATATATTCTTTTTCTTTCAAATAAAAATCACTTGGTTTTTCTGTTGATAATTTTTCTACTGGATTATAAATAGTTTGAAGATTAATATTTTCATATTCAGCTTTTAACTTATCTGTTATAGCTTGTGAAACAGCAATCATCCCTTTTGTTTGCTGCATCATTTTTTTTGCCATCCATTTTTTATTTGTCAAATAATTCCAAGTCATAAAATTATGAATGACATAAACCAAATCTTGATTTTTATAAATATATTTCAGATAAAAATATTCTTTTATCCAATTATTTCTTGAACGATGATCAATGATAAAGTCAAAATTTTCTTGCTGAAGAAATTTTTTCAGTTTTCTAAATCTTATCAATCGGCTTATAAGTAAATCTGGAGATTTCTTCAGTTTTCCAAGATTAAACATTTCACCAGAAAAATCATAATCAATTTCATCTGTTAAAATTACATTTGTCACTTGAAAACCTTGCTCAACAAGCATTTTTGAAAGTAATGCTGTTACTCTTTCTAAACCACCTTTTCCATAAGAAATTGCTATCAAGCAAATTTTTATCTTATTTTTAGTTTGCGTTTCAAGCATTTGGATAGTTTAGTTTTAAATATGTTTGTAAAAATATAATTTTTTATGCGAATTTTATTGGTTGGTGAATATAGCAGATTACACAATTCTTTAAAAGAAGGATTGACAGCTTTAGGACACCAAGTTTGCTTAATCAGTACAGGAGATTATTTTAAAAAATTTCCTGCAGATATTCTTTTAAAAAGAAAATTTGACCAAGGAATTAGCAAAAAAGCAAAAGTAGGTTTTTACAAGTTATTCAAAAAAGATTTAACCAGTCTAAATGTTTTAAAACAGTTTCTTTCCTATTCTGAGAAATTAAAAAACTATGATGTTGTTCAGTTTATCAATGAATCTCCTTTAGGAATTCAACCTGAAGAAGAAAAAAAAGCTATAGATTTTTTAAAAAAACACAACAAAAAAATATTTCTTTTATCTTGTGGAACAGATTTTAGCAGTGTTTCTTTTGCAATGCAGAAAAAAATCAGGTATTCTATTTTTACCCCTTTATTAGAAAATCAAGTTGGGAAAAAAAATTATTTACCAGCTTTAAAATATTTGCAAGAAAACTATAAAGAACTTCATCAATATTTATTTTCTGAAATTATTGAAGGGGTAATTTCTTCTGATTTTGATTATCATATTCCTTTAAAAGAAAATCCGAAATATTTAGGATTAATTCCCAATCCTATAAATGTAAAAAAACACAAGTTTTTACCTTTTGAAACTCATCAGAAAATAATTATTTTTTTAGGAATCAACAGCAGTAATTATACTCAAAAAGGAATTGTTTTTTTCGAAAAAGCTTTGGAAAAAATTCAAGTAAAATTTCCTGATAAAATTGAAATCATCAAAGCTGAAAATTTACCTTATCAAGAATACATTAAAAGTTATGAAAAAGCTCATGTTTTATTAGATCAAATTTTTAGTTTTGATCAAGGGTATAATGCTTTAGAAGCTATGGCACAAGGAAAAGTGGTTTTCACAGGAGCTGAAAAAGAATTTTTAAAACATTATAATGTAAAAGAAGATGAAGTTTGTATTAATGCACTTCCCAATGAAAATTATTTAGTAGAAAAGCTTTCTTTTTTAATTGAAAACCCTGAAAAAATCAAGCAAATCAGCTTAAATGCAAGAAGATTTGTAGAAGAAAATCACGATTACATTAAAGTAGCTAAACAGTATTTGAAATGTTGGAAAAATGAAAAGTAAAATCAAACAAATCATAAAAACAAAACTTCAGCATTTTGGATTTTTTATTCAATTAATTCCAACGTTTAAAATTCAGTTTTTTCCTACTGCAAAATCTTTATATAAATATCTGCTTCAACAATCTTCTGAAAAAAGAATTACAGAATTTAAAAGATTAGCAGATTTTATTGCAAACGCAAAAAACCATCAACTTTATCAAAATTTATTAAGAGAAATGTATCCTGAAATCCCTAAGAATTTTCAAGAAGTTTATTTCCTTACAAAAAAATCAAATCTGGATAGAAACAGAAAAATAAAATGGAAAAATAAATTTTATTTTGAAAAGAATTATTTCTTTGAAAAACATGAATTAGAAAGCATTTTATGGGTTGATAAATATTTATATCCTATTCTAAATAAACATTTTACCATCCCTAAAATCTTAAAAAAATATGAAGGAGAATTTTCTAATTTAATTTATTTTGATTTTCTAAATCTCTCTCCTATAAATCAAGAAAAACCTGAAAAACAATTGATAAAAACTACTCAAAAATTATATGAAATCAGCTTAGAAGAAAAAGAAAAATTAACTACTTTAAACTGGTCTTCTATTGTATTGGATTTTGAAAAACTCTTTTTTGAGGAAAACATTAATTCAGCTAAAAAAGATTTAAAAAAACATCAGATTTCTTCAGAAATAATCTGGAAAAAAGTATTGAATTCTACTTATGTTTTAACCCATGGAGATTTACATGCTGAAAATATTTATCAAAAAAATCATCTGATTGATTTAGATAATTTTGGATTTTATCCAATTGGTTTAGATGCTGCTTTTATTTATATGTTTTATTTTGAAAAACAAGATTTGAATTTAAGTTTTAAAAACTGGATAAAAACACATTTTTCTGCAATTATAAAATCTGAAAACTGGAAAGAATTTGAAAGAAATACAGTTTTCTATTGTTTTATTTTTCTTCACATGAGAAAAGATAAAATGAAACATAAAGAATTTCATAAACACCTAATAAACAACATCAAAGAATTATTTCTATAAACTTTTATTCTTTATTAGATTTTCTTTTATCCATAAAGTCTTGTACAAAAGATTTGAATTCAAGTTTATTGTTTAATTGATGATAACAAAACCAAGAAGTAATTAAAAATACTATCGCCAGCAAACTATATTTCAACACTGCTGATTCTATATAAGTCAAGCCAAAAGCAAGTATGCTAAAACTTAAGCAAACCAGAAATATCAAATAAAATTCTTTGGAAAAATAAAATAAATATTTCTTATAAGTAATGATATAAATTCCAATTAAATAAATGAAATTATAAACTAAAAAACTGATTCCAAGTCCTACTAAGCCACCGAAATAATATCCTAAAATATTTACTGTTAATTCTAAAATTCTAAAAGAAACATTGGTTTGAATATAAAGTTTTGTTTCTCCTTTTGCAATGATGATATAAGCCATGGACCAAGAAGTTGCTTTTAATAACAAACCCAACATTCCCCAAGAAACCATGGTTTTTATTCCTATAAATTCTGATGATAAAAGCAGCTGAATAAATTGTGGTGCTAAAGCTAAAAAAAGCACGACAAAAGGCGTCATCAAAAGCAAAGCTATAAAAGCTTGATGCTGAACAGTATGTCTTACTCTTGAACGAAATTTGGAAATTCCTGCTAATCTTGGATAAAAATCTTTTGCCATTGCAGAAAAAATCAATCCGCCATATCTATCTAATATTAAAAATCCTGTGCTGTACAATCCCACTTGGGCAACCCCGCCTAAATCATTAATGTAAAGTTGTAAAAGGTAAGCTGTTAAAGCAGAAATCAAACTGCTAAAACTTAAAGCTAATCCTAATTTTAGCATACCTACTCCTTCTTGAAAAGTTTCTTTTTTAGTGATTTTTTCCTTAGGAATTTTACTTTTTCTAAGAAAATAATTACTCAATAAAAGATTGGTAATTGCAGCAATTAATATAGCAGGTACAATTCCTTCTTCTCTTAAAAAATAAAAAATTGGAGCAGAAACAACAAGCCCCCAAATACTTCCTAATAAATTGGCTTTTGCAAGGTATTGTAACTTCCGTAAACTTTGAAGAATACTCACTCTTCCATCTGCTAATTGATGAAAAAGAACAGCTAAACTCAACCAAATTATAGAATAAGTATAAGCGTTGGAATCAAATAAAAGTTGACTGATAAAAGGAGCTGAAAAAGCCAAAATTAAAGCTCCAATACTTCCAGAAATCCATAAAAGATTTTGAAGCACTTGAATTATTCTATAAGCTTTTTGTTCATCTCCGCTGGTAAATTCTTCAGAAATAAACTTTACTGAACTTGCTGAAAGTCCAAAACTTGATAATTTTCCTGTGACTTCAACTGTGTTTCTCAGCAAATTGTAAATTCCCATTCCAGATGGACCAAGGAAAAGTGCAATTACTTTAGATTTTATAGCAGAAATAACAATTTGAACAAACTGAACTCCTCCAAAAAGGGAAGTTGCTTTAAAAGCTTGTCGATATTGTTTTTTTTCTCTACTCATTATCAATAAGCGTTGAGCATTGCTATAATTCTTTGAATTTCTTCCTCTTTAAGTCCAATAAATAAAGGAATACTAACTACTTGTTGATGAATTTTTTCTGTAATTGGCAATTCTAATTCAGCGTATTCTTTTAATGCTTTTTGCTGATGAGGCGGAATTGGATAATGTATTAAATATCCGATTTTATGTTTTGCTAAATAATCACAAAATTCTTTTCTGTTTTCTACTTTTACTACAAAAAGATGAAAAACATGATTTTCAGTTTTATCCCAAAATGGAAGTTTTATTTTTTCATTTTTTATTTCTTCTAAATATCTTTTTGCAATAGTTCTTCTTTGCTGATTATGCTGATCTAAATCTTTTAGTTTTTCTAATAAAAATCCAGCTTGAATTTCATCTAATCTTGAATTATAGCCTATAATTTCATTTTTATATCTTTCTATAGATCCATAATTTCGTAAAGCGCGAATCATTTCTGCTAAGTTTTTATCATTTGTGGTCACTGCTCCGGCATCTCCTAAAGCTCCTAAATTTTTGGTGGGATAAAAACTATATCCTGTGGCATCTGCAAAGTTTTCTGCATTGTTTTCTGAAAATCTTGCCCCATGCGATTGTGCAGCATCAGCTAATAAAAGTAAATTATTTTTAACAGCTATAGCTTTTAATTTCTCCATTTCAGAAAGCTGCCCATACAAATGTGTGGTTAAAATAGCTTGGGTTTGTAAAGTAATTTTTTCTTCTACTAAATCTGGATTTAAGTTGAAAGTTTTTTCATCGGGTTCTACAAAAACAGGTTCTAACCCCACTTCTTTTACCGCTAAAATCGTGGCGATATAAGTATTTGCTGCAACTATTACTTCATCTCCTTTTTGCAGTCTTCCCAATTCTATATAAGCTCTTAAAATTAACTTGAGCGCATCTAAACCATTTCCTGTTCCTACACAAAAATTTTCTTGACAATAAGCAGCAAATTCTTTTTCAAATTCTTTGACAAATTCACCAAGAATATAATTTCCTGAATTTAAAAACTGGTTAAATTTCTCTCCAAAATTTTTGTGGTATTTTTGGTTTAATCTTTGTAAATCTAAAAATGGAATCATGAGGGCAAAATAAGAATATATGTTGTGATCTTAGAAATTATTTTACTTAAAAAATGATATAGAAAATCCTTCTTTCAAGAATTATTAAAGCAAATTAAAGAATTTTTCTATTTTGCTCCCTATTAAATATTATTTATGTCGAAATCTCTTTTAATTTTTAAACTTTTAGCTTTTTCACTTCTTTTAGAAAGCTTTTCTTGTTCAGCTCAAGTTTGTGTGGAAGAATTTAATCTTCACACAGATATAGCAAGTTTAGAAGAAAAATATCATCCTTCAGCTGAAAATATTTCTCGATTAGATACAGTAATTTCCAAAGTAAAAGTTGTCAGAGTTTCTGATGGAGATACTGCTGAAATTTTATATCACGATTTTTATTTAAGTGTAAGATTTGATCATATTGATGCGCCAGAAATCCGTGGTGGACAAGCTTTTTCTAAAGCTTCAAGAAAATATTTAAAGAAATTAATAGAAGGAAAAGAAGTGTTTTTAGTAAGTCAAAGAAAACCCAACGGCGGATTTGGAAGAATTTTAGGAACTTTTTATACCGAAGAGGGATTAAACGTAAATAAAGCTATGTTGGCAAAAGGTTATGCTTGGCATTATACAGAATATTCTAAAGATAATTCTTATGCAGTATTAGAAAAATGTGCAAAAGAAAACAAAATAGGATTATGGAAAGAACCCAATCCTATTGCGCCTTGGGAATGGAGAAAAGGAAAAAGAGAATAAAAAAACCGATGAATTTCTCATCGGTTTGTAGATCTTGATAAAATTAAATAAGCTGATTATTTTTTCAGCATTTTTTTAGTGGTTATTCCTCCATTTTTATCTGTAATTCTTATAAAATAAGTTCCATAGGATAAATCTGAGATTTCTATATTTTCTGTTGAAGTAGTAGAAATTAATTGTTGTCCTATAATATTATAAACAGAAATATTTTCAACTTCTATTTCTGAAGGAAGCTGAACAGAAACAAAATCTTCAGCAGGATTTGGATGAATTTTTAATTCTGCTTTGCTATAATCTGGCGTGCTCAAATCTCCTGTTCCCATAATAATATTATCATAATAAGCATCATGTCCATAATTATTATGCAACATATTAAATCCGTGAATATCTAATTGAGAAAAATTTGGAATCGTGTTTTCTAATTCACCGTTTATATAATATTTTATTTCCTCTTCTTCTACTTCAATTTTGATGGTAATCCATTGGTTGGGTTCCCATTCTGCTTCCGCATAATCAAAATCGTAATTTTCATCTTTTATAAGATAAAACATTCCTCTGTTTTCTACTCCTACACCAGCAACAGGAATCCATTCTTCATACTCATTAATTCCAAATAAAGTAAATTCAAAATCAGATCCTAATTGATCGGTTACTAAAATATCATAAGAAAGAGAAAATCCTTCTGTAAAATCTATGGGTTCATCAAAGAGTTTCGCCGCTCCAAAAATGGGCATAAATTGAAAATCAAAATCGTCTTCATGACCATTTTTAAAAGAAAAATTTCCATCACTTGCTTTTTCATCAGTAATGATTTGATTAGAAATTATTTCTCCTTCTTGGTCTTCAGTTACTTCCCAATCGTTTTGTTCATGAAGATTTCCCAAAACAAACCCTTCCTCTTCTTCAAAAGAAATGTGCTCTTGAGAGAAAGCAATAAAGGAAATCAATAAAAATATAATAGTAAGTTTATTTCTCATCATCTTGTTAATTAATATTTGAAAATATGAAAATAGAAATTTCCTGACAAATTTCTATTCTTATTTTTCTACTTTTAGTAAAGTTTAACCTTATTTCTTTTCTTAAAAAAACAACTATTTAACTGCTTAGTAGCATTTTATTTATATAATTATTATAACTTTAATTTTTATTATACCTTAGTGGAAAATAAATTTCAATCCGATGAAAAAAATAATATTTACCAGTATATTTTTACTTTTTAATCTGATTCTTTTTGCCCAAACTCCGTTGGGAACTTGGAAAACTATTGATGATGAAACCAAAGAAGAAAAATCTTATGTAAAAATTTACGAATCAGAAAATGGAGAATTAGAAGGAAAAGTTGTCAAAATTCTTACGCCAGGAAAAGAAGATTTAACTTGTGAAAAATGCAGCGGAAAAAATAAAAATCAACCTATAAAAGGAATGGTAATTTTAAGAGGACTTAAAAAAAGCGATGCTGAAAACTGGAAAGGCGGACATATTTTAGATCCTAATAATGGAAAAGAATACAAATCTAAAATTAAATTAAAAGATGAAAACACTTTAGAAGTGAGAGGATATATTGGTTTATCTGTTATTGGAAGAACTCAAACTTGGTATAGAGTAGAATAATTTAATTTTATTAAAATCTATATTTATTAACATTTATACTTCTGTTAATAATTCTTTTTATTTATATTTGGATAACTAACAAAAGTTGGTTTACTTAAATAATTCTTTCAACTTATAAGCTTTTCTTTGAAAAACTTATATTCTTATTTAATTTAAAACAAGATGAAAAAACTACTTATATTTCTTTTGTTGTTTTCCCCTATTGGTGTTTTTGCGCAAGCTTATCAATTAAATTTACAAGGAACTCGACAAATCGGAAAAGGAAGTACAGGACTTGCTCAACCCACTGATGCAACAGCTTTATTTACCAACCCAGGAAGTGCAGCTTTCTTAGAAGAAAATGATGCTACGGTTGGTTTAACAGGAACTTTCACCAAAGGAACTTTTACAGATGCAAACTCTAATGTAGAATACAAAACTGATAATCCTGTGGAAACTCCTTTTAACGCAAGTGCTGTATTTGGAAATAAAGAAGGAAAATGGAGATATGGATTAACTGTTTTTACGCCTTTTGGAAGCTCTAACAAATGGGAAGAAGGTTCTGCTGGGCGATTTGATACTAAAGAAATTTCTTTGCTTTCTATTTCAATTCAACCTACAGTGAGTTATAAAATCAACGAACAATGGGGGGTTGGTGTAGGATTAGCTTATACTTACGGACAAGTTGATATCAAAAGAGATTTACCTGTTCAATTCAGCAACGGAGCTTTTGGAGAAAGCCAAATAAAATCTGGTGCAAATGGTTTTAATGTAAACGCTGGAGTTTATTATAAACCTTCAGATGAAATTGCTTTAGCTTTCACTTATCGTTCGCCTTTAAAGATGAAAGCTTCTGGTGGAGATGTTAATTTTGATGTGCCTACTTCTTTAGAAGGAAATTTCCCTTCACAAGGCATCAAAGCAACTTTACCACTTCCACAAGTTTTTGGAATTGGAGCTTCTTATAAACCTCATGAAAATTGGGTCATCAATGCTGAAGCTTATCTTTCTGATTGGAATGATTATGATATTATTGATATTGAATTTGAAGAAAGTCCAGTTGCTGGAGAAAATTCAACCCAATTGATCAGACATTATGGAACAGGATATAGTTTTAGAGCTGGAGTAGAATATTTACCTGCCAAGAATTATGAATTACGCGCTGGATTTATTGTTGGAGTTAGCCCGATAAACAGCAGATATATGAGTCCAGATGTTCCTGATGCCAACAGATTTAATCCTTCTGTGGGCGGAAGTTATATTTTCTCAGAAAATTTCCGTGTAGATGCAGCTTTGCTAATGGAATTCATCAACAGAGAATCTCATAATACAACTTCAAATATAGAAGGAACTTATAATTTTGATTTATTCCTTCCTTCAATTGGTTTGACTTATAACTTTTAATTTTTGAACTTTTCAAAATAGATAAAAATGAAAAATTCTTTAAAATATATCACTACAATTATTCTCTCTTTTGCACTCATGACAGCTTGCACCACAAGAGATGAAACTTTTACGCCCACCAAAGGAAATGCTGATTTTTCTAATTATGTAGCTTTTGGAAATTCCTTAACTGCAGGATATGCAGATAATGCTTTGTATTATGACGGACAAATAGTTTCTTTTCCCAACTTATTAGCAGAACAAATGGAAGAAGTTGGCGGTGGAGAATTTAACCAACCTTTGGTTGATCCAAGTTCTGTTGGAATTGGAAGCGATGGAAATGCACGTTTAATTTTAGGAGCTGAAAACGGAGATTTAGCTCCAGTTCCTGCTGCAGAACAAGGAGATTTATCCATATTTACCACCAGTGTGGCAGCTGAAGGACCATTCAATAATATGGGCGTTCCTGGAGCAACTTCACAAACAGCTGTTTTCCCAGGATATGGAAATCCAGCAAATGGAGAAGGAAATTACAATCCGTTTTTTACCAGAATGACCACAGATCCTGCTGATGCTTCTATGCTTTCTGATGCAGTTTCTCAAAATCCTTCTTTTTTCACTGTTTTTATTGGAAATAATGATGTTTTAGGATATGCAACAGCAGGTGGAGCAAATGCTTCCATCACTCCTACGGCTGAATTTTCTGCTGCTTATGACGCTATAATTGATGCTTTTACAGCCAATGGCGCGCAAGGAGCTGTAGCCAATATTCCTGATGTAACCACTACTCCATTTTTTACTTATATTCCTTGGAATGCTTTGGTTTTAGAAGCTGAAGAAGCTGCACAACTCAACGGTGGAATTGAATTAATGCTGATGAGTTTAGGTTTAGATGCAGAAGATTTAGCTGCTATGGGAATTGTTCTTCCTGAATTTGAAGAAGGTGCAAATCCTTTATTTGTTTATGATGAAGATCCTAATAATGTATTAGGAATTAGAGAAATGCAAGAAGGTGAGTTAGTTTTATTAACTGCTCAAAACAGGTTGATGGAAATTCAACAAAATCTTGCCAATGCACAAGAAATCTTAGAAGATGTAGCTGAAGCTTTAGCACAAATGGATTTTGATGCAATAAAAACTTCGATGAGAAAATTAGCTTTAAAAGATGAAAATGCGTTAACTTTTGATGAAATTGAAGAAATTCAAGAAGCTACAGAAAACTTTAATCAGAAAATAAAATCCGCTGCGCAACAAAATGATTTAGCGCATGTGGATGTAAATGCTTTTTTATTAAAAGTTAAAAACGAAGGATTTATCCTAAACGGAAGAGAAATTACACCAGAATTTGTGACTGGTGGAGCTTTTTCTTTAGATGGAATTCATTTAACGCCTGTTGGAAATGTTTTATTAGCTAATGAATTTGTCAAAGCTATTAATAAAACTTATGATGCACAGCTTCCGAAAGTAGATCCTACAAATTATGGAGGAGTTGAATTTCCATAAATTATAAAAACAATATTTTATAAAACCTGTTTCTAAAGTTTTCAATTAGAAACAGGTTTTTTTATTTTTATTTAAAACTTTTTACAATGAAATTAAAAAACAAAACCGTATTTATAACTGGTGGTTCGCGTGGAATTGGAAGAGCTATTGCTTTAAAATTAGCTTCTGAAGGCGCAAATATTACCATTGCAGCAAAATCTGTAAAAGAAGATCCAAGATTAGGCGGAACTATTTTCTCTGTAGCAGAAGAAATTGAAAAAGCAGGCGGAAAAGCTTTACCTATACAATGTGATATTCGTTTTGAAGAGCAAATCAATTCTGCTGTTGAAAAAACAGTTGACACCTTTGGAGGAATTGATGTTTTAATCAACAATGCCTCTGCAATAGATTTGAATAACACAGAAAAATTAAATTCTAAAAAATTTGATTTAATGCACCAAATCAATATTAGAGGAACTTTTTTAACAGGAAAAGCTTGTTTACCTCATCTTAAAAAATCAAAACAAGCACATATTTTAACCTTGTCTCCTCCATTAAATTTAGATCGAAAATGGTT
>Ga0079226_10002177_pt1 | contig 15075 bp, 14 predicted proteins | sample Poulit2014_FD_76345 | JGI IMG/M metagenome (GOLD analysis project Ga0079226, IMG submission 76345) | Agricultural soil microbial communities from Georgia to study Nitrogen management - Poultry litter 2014 | ecosystem: Environmental > Terrestrial > Soil > Agricultural land | place: USA: Georgia... | reverse complement strand
GGCGGGCCAGGTCGAGCACGGCGGCCGCCGCGGCAGGCGCCTTGACCTCCACCTGTAGGTCGATCTCGGAGAACTCCTCCCAGATCTGCTCCAGACGTGGGACCCGCTCCCCCTGCCCGGCGTCGAGCTGGCGGATCTCCTCCCACGTCTTGTCCGCGATCGCGCCGGTCCCGTCGGTGGTGCGGTCGACGGTGACGTCGTGCATCACGACCATCTGACCATCCCGACTCAGGTGCACGTCGAGCTCCAGCTCATCGGCGCCGTCGGCGACGGCGCGGCGGAACGAGCGCAACGTGTTCTCCGGCTCGACCGCCATCGCACCGCGATGGCCGGTGATGACGAACGTGTCGGACGATGGGCTGCTGGCCACGGGGACTCCCTGTCGGTGTGTGGGTGTGGTCGGGTCATGCTGTGGTCGGGTCATGCGGTGGGCGGGTCATGCGGTGCTCCGGTGGTGGTACGGCTCAGCGGCCGCCGGGGCCCTGCGGCCCGAACATCTTCTTCAGCTCGGGCGGCAACTGCCCCATCGCCTCCTCGAGGGCCTTCGGATCCATGTCGGCGGGCTGGCCGCCACCGGCGCCGAACGCGGCCGCCGGGTCGACCGGCTGCTCGGGCGCGGTGTCGCGTCCCCGGGCCTGTGCGGCGCGCTTGGCCGGGTTGCCCGACACCTTCTTGCCCTTCTTGTTCTTCTTCGCCTGCTGCTTGCGACCCCCACCGCCTCCGCCGCCACCGGGCATCCCACCCATGCCGGGCATCCCGCCCATGCCGGGGAACTTGCCGTTGTCCAGCGAGTTCATCATCTTGCGAGCCTCGGTGAACCGACTCACCAGGTTGTTGACGTCCGACACCTGGGTGCCGGATCCCTTGGCGATCCGGGATCGGCGTGACCCGTTCAGGATGCTGGGGTCGTTCCGCTCGGCCGGGGTCATCGAGTAGATGATCGCCTCGATGCGGTCGATCTCGCGCTCGTCGAAGTTCGCCAGCTGGTCCTTCATCTGGCCAGCCCCCGGCAGCATGCCCATGATGGACGACAGCGGACCCATCCGCCGCACCGCCTGCATCTGCTCCAGGAAGTCGCCCAGCCCGAACTCGTTGCCCTTGCCGCCGGCGATCTTGGCAGCCGCCTTTGCCGACTGTTCCGCGTCGAAGGTGGCCTCGGCCTTCTCGATCAGGGTGAGCATGTCGCCCATGTCGAGGATGCGGCTGGCCATCCGGTCGGGATGGAACAGGTCGAAGTCGGCCAGCTTCTCCCCGGAGCTGGCGAACATGATCGGCTTGCCGGTCTCGCGCGCGATCGACAGCGCCGCACCGCCGCGGGCGTCACCGTCCAGCTTGGTGAGCACGACCGCGTCGAAGCCGACGCCGTCGGAGAAGGCACGGGCGGTGTTGACCGCGTCCTGACCGATCATCGCGTCGACGACGAAGAGCACCTCGTCGGGGTCGACGGCCGCCCGGATGTCGGTGGCCTGCTGCATCAGTTCCTCGTCGACACCGAGGCGACCCGCGGTGTCGACGATGACGACGTCGTACAACTTCTGACGTGCGTGGGCGACCGAGTCCCGCGACACCGCGACCGGATCACCGACACCGTTGCCGGGCTCCGGGGCGAACACGTGGATCCCGGCGCGCTCCCCCACCACCTGCAACTGGTTGACCGCGTTCGGGCGCTGCAGGTCGGCCGCGACCAGCAGCGGGGCGTGACCGCGCGACCGCAACCACTTCGCCAACTTGCCCGCCAGGGTCGTCTTGCCGGCACCCTGCAGGCCGGCGAGCATGATGACGGTGGGCGGCTGCTTGGCCATCCGCAGCTCGCGGGTCTGGCCGCCGAGGATCTGCACCAACTCGTCATTGACGATCTTGACGACCTGCTGGGTCGGGTTCAGCGCACCGTGCAGCTCGGCGCCCTTGGCACGCTCCTTGACCGCAGCGATGAACTGCTTGACCACCGGCAGGCTGACATCGGCCTCCAGCAGGGCGATCCGGATCTCCCGGGCGGTCGCATCGATGTCGGCGTCGGTCAGGCGTCCCTTGCCACGCAGGTTCTTGAAGGCGGCGGACAGCCGGTCGGACAGGGTGTCGAACACGATGTTTCCTCGCAACGTCTGGCGTCGATCTGGGCGGACCGCCCCATGCTACCCGGCGGCCGCCGAGCACATCGGGACCCGGCGAGATCCGGCCGCGCCCGGCCTCCGGCGTCGTGGACGACCTCGCCGTGGGAGTCACGGGGTGACCAGGGCGCAGTGGTCATCCGTTCCCAGTCCACCGTGGCAGCGGGAATCTCCATCAGTGCCTCAGTCGGTCAGCAGTGCGTCGACGAACCCCTCCGGATCGAACGGGGCCAGGTCGTCGGCCCCCTCCCCGAGACCGACCAGCTTGACCGGGACGCCGAGCTCACGCTGCACCTGCACCACGATGCCACCCTTGGCGGACCCGTCGAGCTTGGTGAGCACGATGCCGGTGACGTCGACGGCCTCGGAGAAGATCCGGGCCTGGGTCAGGCCGTTCTGCCCGGTGGTGGCGTCGATGACCAGCAGCACCTCGGTGACCGGCGCCAGCTTCTCGATCACCCGCTTGACCTTGCCGAGCTCGTCCATCAGGCCGGTCTTGGTGTGCAGTCGGCCAGCAGTGTCGACCACCACCACGTCGGACTCGCCGTCAACGCCGGCCTGCACTGCGTCGTAGGCGACGCTGGCGGGGTCGGAGCCCTCGTCCCCACGGACGGTGGGCACCCCGACCCGCTCGCCCCAGGTGGACAACTGTTCGGCCGCCGCGGCACGGAAGGTGTCCGCGGCACCCAGCACCACGTCCTTGTCCTCGGAGACCAGCACCCGGGCAAGCTTGCCGACCGACGTCGTCTTGCCGGTCCCGTTGACGCCGACGACCATCACCACGGCAGGATGCTCAGCCGAGGCGTCGGTGCCCAGCGACCGGTCCAGGGACGGGTCCACCAGCGTCAACAGTTCGGCGCGCAGCGTCTCGCGGGCCTGGTCGCTGCCGGCGACGCCCTCCACGCGAAGCTTGGTGCGCAGCGCTTCGACCAACTCGGTGGTGGGGCCGATGCCGAGGTCCGCGGTGAGCAGGGTGTCCTCGAAGTCCTCCCAGGTGTCCTCGTCGATCTGGTCGGTCGAGATCAGCTTGAGCAGGCCGCGGCTGAGCGCGTTCTTCTGGCCGGCCAGTCGGCGGCGGAGCCGTATCAGCCGCGACTCGGTAGGTTCGGGCTCCTCGACGACCGGCTCCTCGACGACCGGCTCCTCAGTGACCGGTGGGGTCTCCGGCTCGGCAGTCGGAGGCGGTGCCACCAGGGTGTCGGATCCGTCCTCGTCCTCGTCGGCCGCCCGCGCCGGTGCCGGTGCGGGCTCCTCGGGCTCCTCGGGCTCCTCGGTCGGCTCGATCTCGGGACGGACGCGCCCCTTGCGCAGCTGACTGCGATAGCCGAGCGCTCCGACACCGAGGGCAACCAGGGCAACGGCCCCGATGATGATCAACAGCAGAATGGTCAGATCCACGGCGGCCATCCTAGTGGGGCGTACTCCTGGTGGGGCGTACGCAGTACCCGTCACCGTCGCCCAGCTCCGGGCTCCGGGCACTCCGGAACCGCCGTCAGCGCCGGTCCGGTGCGGTGCCGGGACTGCCCGGCACCAGCGTCAGTGCGGCAGCATCCGCTCCAGCCGGGACGGCGGCTTGCCGTCACCGTTGAGGTGCTTGGCGGCGCGCGCAAGACGATCGGCGAGCTCGGGGTGGCGGTTGCGCCCCCGCCCCTCGATCCCCATCGTGACCACGAGGAGCACGGCGGCCGCGAGGCCCATCACCAGAAACATCGCCAGGAAGACCATCCACACGATGACTCGCGCCTTTCTCGAAACAACGAAGGGAAGTGCGGCGGGGTCACCAGCTGCGGTGATCACCGACATCGTCAATGATGGCCTTATCACCCGCGCCCGCCCAAGCCGGCACCGGCTCGTGTCGTGGGATCTTGATCACATCGTGACTCAGGTGGTGGTTCAGGCCGATGCGGACTCGGCCAGCCGTTGGCTGATCACCGTCGACACCCCGTCGCCGCGCATGGTCACGCCGTACAACGAGTCGGCGATCTCCATGGTGCGCTTCTGGTGGGTGATCACCAGCAACTGCGAGCTGGCCCGCAGTTCCTCGTACAGCTCGAGCAGCCGCCCCAGGTTGGTGTCGTCGAGGGCAGCCTCCACCTCGTCGAGGATGTAGAACGGGCTCGGCCGTGCGATGAACAACGACACCAGGAATGCCACCGCGACCAGGGACCGCTCCCCACCCGACAGCAGCGAGAGCCGCTTCACCTTCTTGCCGGGCGGACGGGCCTCCACGTCAACGCCGGTGGTGAGCCACTGCCCCGGCTCGGTCAGCACCAGTCGGCCCTCACCGCCCGGGAACAACCGGGAGAACACCCGTGCGAAGGCGGTCTCCACGTCGGCGTAGGCCTCGGCGAACACCTGCTCCACGCGGGCGTCGACCTCCTCGATGATCCCGGCCAGGTCGGCGCGGGTCTTGCGCAGGTCCTCCAGCTGCTCGGCGAGGAAGCCGTGCCGCTCGGTCATCGCGTCGAACTCCTCCAGCGCCAACGGGTTCACCCGCCCCAGCACCTTCAGCGCCCGTTCCGCCTTGCGGAGCCGCTTCTCCTGCTCGGCCCGCACGAACGGCACGGGCTCCGGCTGCTCCGGGTCGTCCTCGGCGACCGGGCTGCCGTCGTCGTGGGTGAGCACCGGGACCAGTTGGTCCGGGCCGTACTCGGCGACCAGTGTGCCGGCCTCCAGTCCGAGCTCCTCCATCGCCTTCTCGCCAAGGGCGTCGACCCGCATCTGCCGTTGCGCCCGGGCCAGCTCGTCCCGGTGGGCCGAGTCGATCAGCCCCTGCAGTTCCTCGGCCAGCCCTCGGCCCCGGGTACGGGTCTCGGCGAGCGACTGCTCCGCCGCGGCCCGCTCCTGCTCGGCCTCGGTGCGCTGTCGCGCCGCCTCGGCGAGCGACGACTCGACGTGCCGCAACAGCACCCCGGCACCGGCCTCCACTGCGCGCGCGGTGCGGGCCTCGGCCAGCAGCCGTTCCCGCCGGGCCGCCGCCTTCGCGCGGGCCTCTCGTTCATGTTGGGCCGCCCGCCGCAGTGCATCGGCGCGGCCGTGCAGGCCCCGGGCCCGTTCCTCCACGGTCCGTAGCGCCAACCGGGCCTCCATCTCGGCCGACCGGGCGGCGCGGGCCTGGTCGGCGAGCTCGTCGCGGGTGGTGGCGTCCGGCTCCTCGTCGGGTTCCTCGCTGGCCATCGCGAGCCGCTGCTCCAGCTCGGCGAGCCCGGCGACGTCGGTGCTGTGGGACTCCTCGGCAGCAGTGATCTGACGGGAGAGCCGTTCAGCCTCGTCGGCGGCTCCGGTGGCCACCGAGTTCAGGTGACCGAGCTCCTCGGCGATGGCCGCCATCTCGGCATCGGACTCGTGCAGTCGGGCCAGTGCCACGTCGACCCGGTGCTGGGCCTGCTGGTGGCGTTCGGCGACCTCGGAGCGTCGGAACTGCAGCCGGTCCAGCTCGTGCCCGGCCTCGGCGAGCTGCTGTTCTGCCTCGTCGAAGGCGGCCTGCGCCTCGATCAGGCTCTGCCGGTTGGCCGATCCGCCGGTGACGAACCAGCTGCTCACCAGGTCGCCGTCCCGGGTGACGGCGGTGACGTCCGGCACCGCGGCGACCAGGCTGCGCGCAGTCTCCAGGTCGTCGACGACCGCGACCTTGCGCAGCAGCCGGGCCAGGGATGGACGCAGGTCGTCGCGGCAGGTCGTGACGTCGATGGCGTAGCGAGCCCCGTCGGGCAGCGTGGGCCACGGCACGTCCTCATCATGGTCGCCGGCGGCCAGCAGCAGACCGGCCCGGCCGAGGTCCTCGGACTTGAGGAAGTCGACCGCCTGCACCGCCGAGTCCAGCCCCGACACCGCGACGGCCTCGACCGCCCCGCCGAGCGCGGCCGAGACGGCGGACTCGTAGCCGTGCTCGACCTGCAGCACCGCGGCGACCTGGCCGAGCAGCCCGGTGACCCGGTCGTCGGCGGCCAGCAGGGCCGTACCGGCATCCTTGCGGTCCAGTCCCAGACGCAGCGCGTCACGGCGGGCCGCCAGCGCACTGCGCTCGGCCTTCAGCGTCTGTTCAGCAGTCTCCAGCTCGGTGAGCTCGGCCGCCACCGCAGCCAACTGCTCGCTCGCCTCCTCGTGCTCGGAGTCCAGGCTCTCCTCACCGGAGTCCAGCCCGGCCACCTTGGTCTCCAGGGCGGCGAAGTCACGTTGGGCGGCGGCGGCACGGTCCTGGGCGATCGCGCGCGACTCGGTGAGCCGACCGATCTCCTCGTCTGCCGCGGCGGCACGGGCACGCAGGCTGTTGACCTGGCCGGTGAGCCGTGCCAGTCCCTCCCGCCGGTCGGCGGCCGCCCGGACCAGGCCGGCGTAGCGCTGTTCCTCGGCGCGATGGGCCTCCTCGGCACCGGTGCGCTGCTCGGTGGTGCCGGCCAACCGCTCGGCGGCGGCGGCCACCTCGGCCTCCAGCCGCGCCTCCTGTTCGGCGACCTGCTCGGCCTCGGTCTCCAGCTCCTCCGGGTCGCGACCGGTGTGCTCCTCGGTGGAGATGTCGGCGGCGTTGCGCACCCGCTCCTGGGCGATGGAGATGGTGGTCGCCACTCGTTCCCGCAGGCCCGCCAGCCCGTACCAGAGCTCCTGGGTACGGGTCAGGCGCGGCCCGGAGTCGCGAACCTCCTGCTCCCCGGCCGCCTCCGACTCGCGCACCGATTCCAGAGCGGCCTCCACCTCGGTGCGGCGCCGCACCAACGCCTGCTCGTCGGCCCGTTCCGACTCCAGTGCCAGTTGGGCCTGCACCAGGTCGTCGGCCAGCAATCGGGCACGGGCGTCCCGGACGTCGGCCTGGATGGTGGCGGCCTTGCGGGCCACCTCGGCCTGTCGGCCCAGCGGCTTGAGCTGGCGGCGGATCTCGCCGATCAGGTCCTCCAGCCGGTTCAGGTTGCCCTGGGTGGCCTCCAGCTTGCGCAGTGCCTTCTCCTTGCGCTTGCGGTGCTTGAGCACCCCGGCGGCCTCCTCGATGAAGCCGCGGCGCCCCTCCGGGGTCGCCTGCAGGATCGAGTCGAGCTGGCCCTGGCCGACGATGACGTGCATCTCGCGGCCGATGCCGGAGTCACTGAGCAGTTCCTGCACGTCCAGCAGACGGGCGGAATTGCCGTTGATGGCGTACTCGGATCCGCCGTTGCGGAACATCGTCCGCGAGATCGTCACCTCGGTGTAGTCGATCGGCAGCGCACCGTCGGTGTTGTCGATGGTGAGCACGACCTCGGCGCGGCCCAGCGGCGCCCGACCGGAGGTACCGGCGAAGATGACATCCTCCATCTTGCCGCCGCGCAGGCTCTTGGCACCCTGCTCACCCATCACCCAACTCAAGGCGTCGACGACGTTCGACTTGCCGGATCCGTTGGGCCCGACGACACAGGTGATGCCCGGCTCGAAGTCGAGGGTGGTGGTCGATGCGAAGGACTTGAACCCTCGCAGGGTGAGGCTCTTCAGGTACATCAATGCCTCCCGTCGCTGAGTTCGCCTGCCTGTTCGGTGGTGCGCTCCGGTCCGGGTGTGCGTGCGGGTCCGGAGGTGCGTCCCGGTCCATCGCCACGCAGCGCGGTGTCCACGGCAACGGCCGGCTCGGTGCTGCGCGACGGCTCCCGGCGGTCCGCCGGCTCCACGCGATCGTCCGACTCAGCCTCGTCGAAGGTCTCCTTCACCCCGCGCACCGCGCGGAAGGTCCACAACTTGTTGACCACGAACGAGACCGGCACGGTGACCAGCACCGAGATCAGCTGCGCCCAGTAGTAGCGGGTGCGGAACCCACTGGAGTCGTCGAGCACGTCGGCGGGCAGCGCGATCGGTGAGGTCGGGTTCATCAGCGAGGTGATGAGACCTTGGCCGATCACCATCGTGATGCCGCCGACGACCAGGAACGGCAGGTACTCGGTGACCCAGCGGGCGTGCCTGGCGCTCTTGAAGGTCCAGAACCGATTGAGCTGGAAGTTCCACAGGTTCGCGATCATGAAGGAGACCAGGAAGTACAGGTGGTACCAGCGCACGTTGTACTCGGTGGGCCCGAGCGGGAACATCACCGCGTCGTTGTGGGGCCCCACCTTGTTGCAGATGATGCCGACGAGCAGGTTCACGAGCACGCCGGAACCACCCACCAGCCCGAACCGGATCAGCAACAACCAGTTGTGGCGGTGGCGGACGAACAGGAAGTCACTGATCCGCTTCATTTGGCGCCCACCCTAGCGCGGATCGGTCCGGTTCCCGGTGCCGCGGTGCGCGGCTGCCGACCGTGGCAGGGCCGCCCGCAGCTGGTCCGGTGTCAGGGTGCCGGGTGCCCAGCCCTGCTCGGCGGCCCGGCGCGCCAGACCGGTCAGAGCGGTGTTCACCGGCGCGCGCCGCCCCAGCCGGTGCGCCAGCAGGCTGATCTCACCGTTGAGGTAGTCGGTCTCCAGGTTGCCGGTGCCCCGGGCCAGCGACTGCCAGGTGGAGCCGCCCGGTCCCGGGGGCGTCCCCGGCACGTCGACCACGTCGAAGGTGGACTCCCGCCGTCCCCGCTCCACCTCGTCGGCCACGTGGGCCAGGCCGGACGCGTCGAGCACGGCACGACCCTCCTCCTGGGCGGCGACCACCACGTCGCTGCCATCGGCGTCACCGACCAGTGCAGTGACGATGTTGCCGAGGTTCTGCAGCAGCTTGTTGTACTTCCACGGCATCACGTCGTCGGGCAGCTCCACCCGGAACGTCGCGGCCGTCCAGTCCTCGGAGACCTGCTGCAGCAGCACCCGGTCGCGGTCGTCGGTGAGGCCGGCCGGCACCCGGCCCACGTGCAACACCCCCGACAGCGGGGCGGCCCGGACCAGCACCTCGCCCGGCGCCAGGTGCACCGCCGGGGACCAGACGCACACCCCGTACGCCCGGGCGAAGTGGCGCAGTGCCATTGTCTCCCCGGCCACCCCGTTGAGCGCGAGCAGGACGGGCAGCAGGTCACCGGCGGTGCCGAGCACGGCGGCATCGGCCCCGGCGCCGTCATGCACCGGGCGGCTCGTCCACGTGGTGAGAGCCGCCTCCAACTGGTGGGCCTTGGTCGCCATCACCAGCACGTCGTCGGTGGTCAGGTGCACCTCGTCGGGACTGGCCGGCGCCGCCACCGGCAGCCGCAGGTCCTCGGTCGGGGTCCGCAGCCGCAATCCACTGGTGGCCATCACTCGTTGGTGCTCACCGCGGGCGACCAGTACGGCGTCGCGGCCGTGTTGGACCAGTCGGCCCCCGAGCGCCCCGCCGATCGCGCCCGCGCCGACCACCACGTACCTCGCCATGACGGATCAGCCTAACGGGATGCGACCCGACCGCCGGGGCGTGCCCCCACCAGGTCGCCGGGCCGAACCGGTGTGGCGCTCAGGCGCACACGACCGCATCCGGGTCCCACCGGTTGAAGCGGCCCGGCGGCATCCTGGCGACCGCGTCCCGAGCGGCGAGCCAGGAGGCGGCCCAGGCGTCCGGGTCCCGCAGCTCGGCGGCGGGATCGGCCGCGCTGCGCGCCACGAAGCCGGGGAACACGTCCCGGCCGGACGGTTGGCCGATCGGCTGGTAGCGCAGGTCGAAGCTCCAGCGCAGGTGGTCGCTGGTGTTGCGGTGCGCGGCGTGCGGGGTGCGGCGATGCATGAACAGCACGTCGCCGGCCGCCATCGGCAGGTCCACGGTCTCGCCCTGCAGGTGGACACCGGGGATCGCCAGTCCGCCAATGCCACCGCGGCGCTGCCCCACCGGCGAGTTGCCCGGGCAGTGCGGCAGCACCCCCTCGGTGTGGCGGCGCGGTTTCACCATCAGGCAGCCGTTGGCCGGGTCGGTGTCGCCGAGCGGCAGCCACACCGTGATCATCTCGGTGGCGTCGGCGTCGGCGGTGATCACGCCGTTGTCCTGGTGCCATGGGGTGGCAACGTTGCGGGCCCGGCCGGTGTCGGGGTCGGGCGGCATCAGGTGCTCGGGCACCTTGAGCCGGACGTGTTGCACCGGGTTGGACCAGATCTCGGGCCCGATGATCGACTCGATCACGTCGAGGATCGCCTCGTTGCGTAGCAGGGCGAACACGGCCGGCCCGACCCAGATCGGGGTGTCGGGCGTGGTCGAGGCCTGCGGCAGGGAGAAGTCGAAGTGCTGGGTGTGGTCGCGGCCACTCTCGGCGAACACGGCATTCACCCGTTCCGGGAACGGGAGCCCGGCGTGGGTCGAGGAGATCACTCCCTCCCGGTGCAGCCGGTCGGCCAACCGGTCCAGTACACCGGCGTACTCGGTCAGGATCGGGGCCAGGTCCACGTCCGGGTCCAGCAGTCCGCGCCGGACCAGATAGCCCTCGGTGCGGAAGTGGTCCAGCTCGGCGGCGGTCAACGAGGCCGTCATGGGTCACCCTCCTGATGATCCGTCCATGGTAGACGGTCACGAACGCGCAGTGCGCACCCAACCCCTGGTGGCCGGCTGCCACAGGGTCCTCGAGGAGTGGTCCCACGTCGGACTCGGCGCTGCATCGCGGCCAAGCTCGCTGACCCCGGTGCGCCGCGCCGCGACGTCCTCGACCCAGAGGGCCAGGTCCGGGAAACCGTCCACGAGACGGCCGTGACCGCGCACGCCACCGAAGACATTCACGGCGGCTATGGCCGCATTCAGTCCGCGCGTCTTCCGAGCGCACACGACCGCTCATAGCGTGAATGGAACGCAGTCGCACCTGACCGCGTGCTCACCCCATCACGAAAGGAGCCGAACATGGCCTACCTGGAGATCACCCTGACCATCGACGAGGCCGACCGTGAGGCCGCCGGCGGCGTCTACACCCAGTACAAGCAGCCGTTCCTCGACACCATCCCCGGGGCGACCAGCAAGGAGTTGCTCGTGCGCGACGAGGACGTCCAGGTCCTCCACGGCTTCGACACCGCTGCGCACGCGCAGGACTACCTCGCGACCGAGCTGTTCACCAAGGATGTCGTCGGCGGCCTGTCCCCGCTGCTGAAGGCAGAGCCCGAGGTCCGCATCTACGAGACCGCCTGAACCCGAGGGGGCTCGCCGTCTCCATGGGGCCAGCGAAGAGAACTCCTCAGGTCCTGTTCGCCCGCCCCCGCCGCTGGCACCTCGGGCACGAGAACGAACTGCGGTTCATGGAGGATTCCCGTCGGATCGGCGTGCCGCACCGCTTGCAGGGCTGGCCCTCCCGGCCGTAGGCGGCGAGTCCCCGTTCGAAGTAGCCCGACTCCCCGTTCACATTGACGTACAGCGCGTCGAAGCTGGTGCCGCCCTGGTCGAGGGCCTCGGCCATCACCGCGCGGGTCGCCTCCAGCAGTTGGTACGCCTTCGGCCGCGGCAGGGCGTCGGTCGGGCGGGCCCAGTGCAGCCGGGCGCGCCAGAGCGCCTCGTCGGCGTAGATGTTGCCGATGCCCGACACCAGGGTCTGGTCGAGCAGGGCGCGCTTGACCTGAGTCCGACGACGCCGCAATCGCCGCACGGCGTCGTCCGGGTCGTACTCCGGATCGAACGGGTCGCGCCCGATGTGTCCGATCTCGGTGGGCAGCTCGGCGCCGTCGTCGGACACCAGCAGACCGCCGAACATCCGTTGGTCGCAGAAGGTGAGCACCCGGCCACCGTCGAGGTGGAACACCACCCGGCTGTGCCGGTGGTCGGGCAACGGCGCACCGTCCGCCGTCCGGTCATCCAACCGGAACTGACCGCTCATACCCAGATGGGTGAGCACCGCGTCGCCGTCGGCGAGCGGCAGCCACAGGTACTTGCCGCGCCGTCGCGGGACGGTGAACCGTTGGCCGGTCAAGCGGTCGGCGAAATCGTCGGGGCCGGCAGCGTGGCGGCGGACCGGCCGTGGGTGGCGCACCTCGACCGCCTCGATCCGGCGACCGGCGATGCCGGTCTCGAGGCCGCGGCGCACGACCTCGACCTCGGGGAGTTCGGGCACCTCAGATGCGGCCGGCGGGGTCGGCGTCCGCGGCCGCGTCCGGGTCGGCGACGTCGGTCGTCACTGGGCCGGCGTCGTGGGAGGTCTGCTTGTCGTCGGCCTGCTGCTTGATGGCGTCGAACGCCTCCTGGGCAGCGGCCTGCTCGGCCTGCTTCTTGTTGCTGCCGAAGCCGGGACCGAACACCTGCTCGCCGATGTGCACGACGGCCTCGAACACCTTGGCATGGTCGGGCCCCTCCGACGTCACGGTGTAGTGCGGCACGGGCAGTCCGGCGAGCGAGGCCTGCTCCTGCAGGCTGGTCTTCCAGTCGAGCCCGGCGCCGAGAGTCGAGGCGTGGTCGGCAAGCGGGTCGAACATCCGGTGGATGAACCGGGCCGCAGCATCGAGGCCGGCCCCGATGTGGATCGCTCCGATCAGCGCCTCGGTGGTGTCGGCGAGGATGGAGTTCTTGTCGCGACCACCGGTCGCCTCCTCGCCCTTGCCGAGCTTGACCAAGCTGCCGAGCCCCAGTTCGCGTGCCACCACGGCGAGGGCGCGCGAGTTCACCACCGCGGCACGCAGCCGGGCCAGTTGGCCCTCCGACAGGTCGGGGTGGCGTCGGTACAGGTACTCGGTCATCACGACGCCGAGCACGGCGTCACCGAGGAACTCCAGTCGCTCGTTGGTCGCCAGCCCACCGTTCTCGTAGGCGTAGGACCGGTGCACGAACGCGAGCGCGAGCTCCTCGTCGGACAGCGTGATGCCGAGTTCGGTCAGTGTCTCGGAGAGGTGACCGGGCATCATCGCTGTGCTCAGTAGGTCTCGACGACCTGCCGGCGGTCGCCGCGCGGGCCGTACTGACCGCACGACGGGCAGGCGGTGTGCGGCAGGTGCTTGGCGCGGCAGGCCGCGTTGGCGCAGGTCACCAGTGAGGGCGCCTGGGCCTTCCACTGCGAACGGCGGTGGCGGGTGTTGCTGCGCGACATCTTCCGCTTCGGCACTGCCATGTCAGTTCTCCTTGCTGTTGCGACCCGTCGGGCCGGGACTGCTGCGGTGACCCTGCGGGTCAGACTCCGTTGTGCGCAGCCGGGCCAGTTCGGCCCAGCGCGGATCGATCGGCTGTTCGTGGACGTGGTCCGGCGACTCGTTCAGGTTGGCCCCACACTCGGGACACAGGCCCTGACAGTCCTCCCGGCACAACGGCTGGAACGGCAGGTCGAGCACCACCTGGTCACGGAGCAACGGCTCGAGGTCGAGCAGCTCGCCGTGCAGACGGCTGGTGTCCTCGTCCGCGTCGCCCTGGTCGGGATGGACGAACAGCTCCTGGAGGTCGATCACGATCTCGTCGTCGATCTCCACCAGGCACCGACCGCACACTCCGCGCAGCTGCGCCGTGGCCGTACCGGTCACCAGTACGCCCTCACCCACCTCCTCGAGCCGCAACTCCAGCAGGACGGGGTCACCGGGTGGCACGCCGATCACGTCGCTGCCGAAGTCCGCCGTGGCGGGCGCCTGCCGGGAGTGCTCCTTCATCGCGCCCACCCTGCGTCCCAGCTCGTGCGTGTCGAACACGAACGGCGAACGCGGGTCGGTCACTGAGTCCGAAGCCATCTCCAGTCCCTTCACCCACACACCACGGTCCCGACAGGGTCGTGACCGACTGGCAATCCTACCCCGCGGCCCCGCGGCGGCCAATTCGGGCCCTGCTGGCGGCTGCGGTCACTCCTCGCCGCGGTCCAGGCCGCTGCGCTCCGACAGCCGGGTCCGGGCCAGCTGGACCTGGCTGAGAGTCTTGTGCAGCACCGACTCGAACGAGGCCATCCGCTGGTCGACGAAGCCGTCGGTCTCGGTCCGCAGGCCCTCGGCCTCCTCGCGCGCGGCGGCGACGATCCGCTCGGCCTCAGCCTTCGCCTCGGTGACGATGGTGCTGTGCGAGACCATCGTGGCGGCGCGTTCGCGGGCGTCGGCCAGCACCGCCTCGGCCTCGCTGCCCGACTCGGGGCCGGCCGCCTCCTCCTCCGGTACGGCCGCGATCGCCGCGTCCACCAGCGCGAGGGCCTCGGCGCGGTTCACCACACAGGACGCCGACATCGGCATCGCCTTCGCCCCGGCCAGCAGATCCTGCAGGGCGCGCAGCTTGCGGTGCACCTCGGCGTTGGCCGGCTCTGCGGGCGAGGTGAGGTCTGGCTCGGTCATGGGCCCAAATCTACCGGGCCGTCTCACCCCTCCGCACGCTGCCGGGCGCGGGCGGTGACGCGGGCCGCCAGGGCCTCCGGCACGAACGGGGTGATGTCGCCGCCGAGCACCGCGATCTCGCGGACCAGGCTCGACGACACCGACCCCCATTGCTGGCTGCTGGGCAGGAAGATCGTCTCCAGCCCCGACATCTGCCGGTTCAGGTGGGCCATCGGCAGCTCGTAGTCGAAGTCCTTGGCGAAGCGCAGCCCCTTCACCACCCCGGCCGCCTCGCGGGCGGTGCAGTAGTCCACCAGCAGGCCGGTGAAGGTGTCGACCTCCACGTTGTCCCACGAGCGGCAGGCCTCGACGAGCATCTCCACCCGCTCATCGATGCCGAACAGTCCGTCCCGTTTGCTGGTGTTGGCGCCGACCGCCACGATCACCCCGCCGAACAGCGCTGCTGCCCGGCCGATGACGTCCAGGTGGCCGTTGGTGACCGGGTCGAACGAGCCGGGGCAGACGACACGGGTGCCGGGTGCAGTCGGGAGAGCCATGGCGCCCATCCTGTCACCGCCGGTCCCGTCGGCGCGTCAGGACCGCCCGTAATGGATCACGGTCTCCCCGTACGTCTTCGACCACGCGTCGGTCACCGCCGCCGGCCAGGTCGGCGCGGCCGCCCGCCGCGACCGCTCGACCACGAACAGTCCGTCAGCGGCCAGCCAGCCGCGGGTCGCCAGCTCGGTGAGCACGGTGTCGAGGTGGTCGGAGGCCATGTCGTACGGCGGGTCCAGCCAGATGATGTCGTACGGCGTTGGCGCCGGTTGGGCTGCCAGCGACTCCACGGCCGCGATCCGGATTTCTGCGGTCAAGCCGAGCGCGCCGGCATTGCGCCG
>Ga0079226_10002176_pt1 | contig 15078 bp, 11 predicted proteins | sample Poulit2014_FD_76345 | JGI IMG/M metagenome (GOLD analysis project Ga0079226, IMG submission 76345) | Agricultural soil microbial communities from Georgia to study Nitrogen management - Poultry litter 2014 | ecosystem: Environmental > Terrestrial > Soil > Agricultural land | place: USA: Georgia... | reverse complement strand
TGCAAATTAGCTGATATAGTCATAGCCGTACAAGGGAGTATCCCATAAGCCCCGCAGACGTCAGCACGTCGAACATCGGTGTTCGGCCGGATGCGGGCCCCGTATTCTACGTCGGGGGAGAGACTTGTGGTATTTAGGTTTGCTAAAACTAGGAAGGACTCCCTGACATGGAGATCACCGGGTTAACCTGGGGTATCACGAGTGCCGTCATCATTGGGCTCATTGTTTTTGATTACTATGCCCACGTCAAAAAAGCTCATACTCCCACCCTGAAAGAATCTGGTATCTGGTCCGGCATTTACCTGGCCATTGCACTTGCCTTTGGTCTGGTGTTTTTTGCCTTCGGAGATTCGGGCCACGCGGTTGAATATTATGCCGGATTTATTACTGAAAAAGCGTTATCGGTCGATAACCTTTTTGTATTCATGATTATCATGACCAGCTTTAATGTGCCGCGAAAATTTCAGCAAAAAGTTCTCTTATTCGGTATAACGTTTGCCTTAGTAAGCAGAACAGTGTTTATTTTGGCTGGAGCTGCCATCCTGGAATGGTGGTCTGATGCTTTCTATATCTTCGGGATTTTCTTGCTCATCCTGGCCGGCCAACAGCTCAAATCAGAATTTTCTTCGGCCGAAGAAGCCGGCGCAGAAGCAGACAATTTCATGGTCCGTTTTGCCAAGAAAATCTTGCCGGTCACAGATCACTATCAAGAAGATAAATTAACCACCAAAATCGATGGTAAACGTCTCGTGACCCCGATGTTATTGGTGATGGTAGCCATCGGGGCCACGGACTTGATTTTCGCCCTGGATTCAATCCCAGCAATCTTCGGGTTGACACAAGAACCGTATATTGTCTTTACGGCAAATGCTTTTGCGCTATTAGGGTTGCGTCAGCTGTACTTCCTCATCGATGGGCTGCTCGACCGCTTGGTATACCTGGGTTACGGTCTGGCTGCAATCCTGGGCTTTATCGGTGTCAAATTGATGCTGCACGCCCTAAGCCAAAACAACTTACCATTCATTTATGACGGACAAGACGTACCGGTACAAGAACCTACTACCGGCATCTCACTATTAGTCATCCTAACGATCCTAGTTGTGACGATCATCTGGTCGTTGGTTAGTCCACGAGGGAAAGCTCTCAAAGCACTCCAAAACGCTGAGAAATTTGCCTACCGGTACACTCAATTACCAGAAGACTGCACTATCGAACAGCGCAGAACAGCAGCTCAAAAAATGGATTTTTGGACCCAACAGGCTGAAGCGACTGAACACCGCTACCTGGAGGAACTGATTGACCACAAAGACCGCTGGTCAGCAATTATCCGCGTTGCTCACGAAACCCGTTTAGAAGACGCCAACCGTCAAGGGATACCAGCGCTTGTCTCACAGAAGATCGTAACCACCGACGGGCCTGTCCTTTCACCAGACACCAATGGTAAAACAGCTAATGGTCAGAAGACGGATAGCGAGCTGGAATAGTGTCTAGGCGACGTTAGGCGCGGTTAATCATGTAGTGTAGGCGCCGAAAGATTTCCGCGCCGGCTTCACCAATCCCATCGTGGTGCCACGCATCAGATTCCCATATCTGTAAGTTATTGACTTGCTGAGCTGAAGCAATTGATAGGTCACGATCTACGAAGACGTCGTCGGTATATACCAACGCGGCCACCGGCACGGAGTTTTCAGCTAGCTGATCTAAATCATATAGTCTGTCCCAGTTAGAGTATTGAGCAAGTATCTCGGTGGCTTCCGCCATGGGTTGTAGAGCCGGATCTAGGTCCGGGTACCAGTCGAAACACATTTCACCGGTCAGTAGGGGCGTAGTAGTTTTCTTTGGGTCAAAATCCGGGTGCTCAGTCAATACTCGTTGTGCCGCCCAGGCAGTCGGCTGAGCTCCGGGTTGTGCATAAATAGCTTCATGCAGAACAAGGTAGAGGGGATTGGTTGCCCGTGAAACTTGGTTATATACGGCTTCTAAAAATGTATCTGCCAGACGCTGCGTTCCGGGAATGAACGCTTCTTGCAGGAGGTAGTGCAGCGCATCGATGCGTGTGTTACCACCCAAAAGTATACCCAAGGCTTGCACCCGGCCAACCGTCAATGGTGATCCATCCGGCAGGACCACGTCGCCTTGCCGAACACGCCGATAGATTGCGCTCAGCGTTTCAAAATCAGTCGGATAGCGATGAAAATATTCCTGGTTGCGAGCACGCATACGCTGATAGGTTGCCTGCAAGACCTGATCGGCGGGGCCTTGCAACGGTGGAATACCGCCGGTGATCATAGACCCAGCAAGCCCTTCAGGAGCAAAGGATAGATACGTCAGAGTACAAAAGCCACCAAAGGATTGCCCCAGCGTCACCCACGGTCCCGAGCCTAGGCCCTTACGAATCGCTTCGGCATCAGCCACGATATCCGGAGCCCGGAACTGTCGGAGATATCGTGCCTGTGCTTCCGGAGTTCCCCGTTCGGGTAGTGTGTAACGATTAATAGGCGTGGATAGACCGGTACCACGCTGATCAAGCATCAGCACACGGTAATGTTTAAGGGCTTCAGCCATCCATCTACTCACTCGAGAAGGCCGTGTTCCTTTTCCGCCGGGCCCACCCTGGAGGAATAATAACCATGGTTTTCCCTCGCCACTATCAGCACAGTATTCCCGAGCGTATACGGTAATGGTCTCACCGGTTGGCTTGGTATAGTCCAGCGGGACAGTAAAAAAGTGGTCGGTAATGGTTGTACCGTCCTGCATCCGAGATACTGCACCGGGACGGTGAGTTGCGACAGTCACATGCTCTCCTTCGAATAAAGAACCGTTAGATAGCTGGGGTGCCAACAGACAAGGTCGTTACAGCAGGAGACCCTTGCTCATTCGAGGCCTCTAGGTGCACCACAGCATTAATCGCGAAATCGTGGTTGCCATTGGGATCAACCAGGACTTGGGACACCAGCCAGTAGTCATCGGCGGTTGCTCCAACATCAGCCAACTCAGCGGCAGATAATCCAGGGCGGGTGTTAATGCGGAAAAATTCGGGGGCACGCGCGGCGGGGGAGTCATCAAGATCTTCATAATGGTCGAAGAACTCGTCTAAAGCGTCAGCCCAGTTATCCGAAGTGAAAGGCACCGCACCATCGGGTAAATAGTCCAATGTTTCCAAGCGGGTATCTTGTTCATCGCCAAACAGTTGTACTCGATGAAACATCGCATTACGCACCATAACGGTGAATACCGCGGTGGTTTCGGTAAGTTGGGGCGCTTCTGGTGGGGTAATGGACTCGTGATCGGCAATAAGCTGATCCACGTCGTCGGTCAACATGTTTTCCCACTCTTCCAACAGTGATGAGTCGGTTGTAACGATAATAGTTTCCAACCATTGTTGTAGCAGGTCGAGTTCTTCAGTCCGTAATTCCTGCGGGATCGTCTGCCGTAGAGCTTTTGCTGCATCCGTAAGATAACGCAATAGCACACCTTCAGAGCGGGCAATACCGTAGTAGTTGACGTAATCGCCAAAGCCCATGGCCCGCTCATACATATCGCGCACCACAGATTTTGGCTGGACCTCAAATTCTGCCAACCAAGGCGCACCCTGGCGGTAGAGTTCAAATTGTTGATTGAGCAATTCGCCTAACGGCTGGGGGTAGGTGAGGTTGTCCAGCACATTCATGCGCTCATTATATTCAAGCCCATCGGCACGCATCCGGGCCATTTCCTCATCGCGCAGCTTGCGTAATTGTGCGGTAAGTACTTGTCGAGGGGCTTCCAGAGTGGCCTCGATGATGGAGACCATGTCCACCGCGTAGCTGGGGGAATTAGGATCCAGTAGTTCAAAGGCGGCTAACGCGAAAGGAGACAGAGGCTGGTTCAAAGCGAAATCCGCTTGTAAGTCCACGGTCAATTCAAGACGGTTGCCCCACTCATCAGGGGTATCGTGTGCGACAACCACATCGGTAACCAGTAGTTCACGCAAAATGCCAATGGCGCGGCGCTGTAATTGTGCTTTAGCGGCTTTGGTTTCAGCCGATCGCAGGATCATGCGACGCACCGCGGTGATCGGATTACCCGGACGAGCCAGAATGTTCAACAGCATTGAGTGGGTGATTCGCATCCGAGACATCATAGGTTCAGGTTCACCAGATACGAGTTTGTCGAAGGTTGCTTTCGACCAAGAAACGAAACCTTTAGGTGGAGTCTTTTTGGGCTGCGACTTTGCCGACTGGGCGACGCGGCGTGCACGTTCGTCCGCATTTTTAATGCTGGCAAATTTTTCAGTTGCTTTTTGTTGGGCCAGCTGGTTTTCGATAATATGCTCCGGCGCCTGCACCACGACGGTTCCGGCGGTATCAAACCCGGCTCGACCAGCACGGCCAGCAATTTGGTGAAACTCGCGGGCATTGAGATGACGTTGCCGTATGCCATCAAATTTCGATAGGCCAGTCAGGAGCACAGTGCGGATGGGGACGTTGATGCCGACGCCGAGCGTGTCCGTTCCTGCAATAACTTTAAGCAACCCCTGTTGGGCGAGTCGTTCGACCAGCCGGCGATATTTGGGCAACATGCCGGCATGATGCACACCGATACCCTGGCGTATCAAACGATTGAGGCTTTTACCAAAACCAGAGGTGAACCGGAAGTTTTTAATAATTTCGGCAATACGATCTTTTTCTTCGCGCGATGTAACAGACAGGGAAGCCAAATTTGACGCCTGTTCGACAGCATCAAGTTGCGAAAAATGCACGATATAGACCGGTGAAAGATCGGCGTGTACAAGGGCTTCGACTCGTTGTTGTACCGGAATTTCCGAATATTCAAAAAACAAGGGGATAGGACGGGTTGTCGATGACACCGTTACGGTTTGCCGTCCGGTCCGTTCAGTCAAAGATGTTTCAAAACCACTGGTATCGCCCAGCGTTGCTGACATCAAGACAAATTGTGCCTGTGGTAGTTCTAATAACGGCACCTGCCAGGCCAACCACGTTGTGGATCTGCATAGAAATGAAATTCATCCATGACCACCGGACCCACTGCTAATCCCGAACCCTCCCGGAGAGCATGGACTGCTAAGATTTCAGCGGTACAGCAAATGATCGGGGCGTCTGGATTAATAGCTGAATCCCCAGTCACCATGCCAACATGTTCGGCGCCAAAGATCTCAATTAAATCAAAGAACTTTTCCGACACTAGCGCTTTAATCGGTGCCGTGTAGTAACTGGTCTCGCCCTGAGCTAACGAATAAAAATGCGCGGCCAATGCGACCATGGATTTTCCTGATCCCGTGGGTGTTGCCATGATGACGTTTTTGGCGTCCATCAGCTCAGTAATAGCTTCATCTTGGGCCGGATACAGTTTGATACCGCGTTGTTCAGCCCATTCGACGAACCGGTCGTATAACAATACCGGTTCTGTTGCTTCGCCATGGTCAGGATCCTGAAAGAAATCAGTCAGTTGCACCTAATACATCCTAGTACGCCTAACGATTCGGGGTGTCAGGCCCAACATTGCGATTCGTAACGCTGCAAATACAGCCTTTGGCCATGCCAGTTTAGGCTGGGTTTATGGAAAATTTTGTATGGGATCCCGCCCAGTACGCACACTTTGCCGGGCATCGTGCGCGGCCTTTCAAAGATTTGACTAATGCCATCCAGCTTCATGCTCCGCAGCGGGTTGTTGATATGGGATGCGGTCCAGGCAATATGACACTCACCTTGGCGCATCGGTGGCCCAACGCGGCCATCACAGGCTATGACGCTTCAGCAGAAATGATCGACGACGCCCGTATGCTCATCAACAGCGGGAAGGGACCTTATACGAATGTTTCTTTCGAGCAACAAGAAGCGAGCTCGTGGACGCCGACTCACGATACCGATGTGATTGTCTCCAATGCCATGTTTCAGTGGCTGCCAGACCACATCAATGTGATAAAGAGGTGGCTGGAATTGCTGAAACCAGGTGCATGGTTCGCTATGCAAGTACCAGGCAATAGTATTGCCCGATCCCATCAATTTATCGGTGAATTAGCTCAGGAACCCAAATATCAGGTGGCGGCCCAGGCAGCCTATACCGGTGAAACAGTCCACTCAGTCGAAGCGTACACGCGCCTGCTGCTGGATCATAGTTTTCGGCCAAACGTTTGGGAAACTACCTACCACCAGGTACTGTCCGGGCCGGACGCGGTTTTCGATTGGGTCAAGGGCGCAGCGCTACGGCCCGTATTACAAAAGCTCATTGAACACGATCAGGCCTATAAAACGTCACTGTACGAGTCATTTGTCGCACGCTATAAGGCCGAGATGCTCGATGCATACCCGCCGTATGTTGGGCCAGATGGCCATGAAGTTACCGTGTACCCTTTCCGGCGGATTTTCGTAGTGGGCCACAAAGAACTGGATTACTTTATCTAAGCGCCAGTCGGGTTACCAGCCACGTTGACGCCACTCATCAAGGTGCGGCCGTTCGTTGCCCAAAAACGTATAGCCACCGTGACCAGGTAGTACCACCGTGTCGTCGTCATACACGGCAAAAATTCTGTCGGCCACATCGTTGATGAGTGAATCGAAGCGTTCAGCATCGTTCCAGGTATTACCAACGCCTCCCGGAAATAATGCGTCACCGGAAAAGATCACTGTGGGTTCATCCCCATTCGGCACATACACCAAGGCCACCGATCCTGGAGTATGACCCCGCAAAGCGATAACGTCCAGCTCGATTCCGGGAAACTGTGCCTTGTCGCCGTGGCGTAGATGCACTTTCGCCGCAACACCGGTTGCTGATTCGATTGCTTGGGCATCAGGTGCTCCCGCCGATGTAGGCACCTGGGTGCGCTGCACGATTTCTGGTAGGGCGCGAATATGATCCCAGTGTTCGTGCGTGGTGATTAACGACACTAAATCCAGATCGCATGGGGTATCATCAGTGGCCGACTCTAGCAATTCCATGATCGCATCCGGGTCGTCTGCGGCATCGATAAGTACCTGTGAGCCGGTAGTTTTTGATGTGATGACGTATACGTTATTGTCCATCTCAGAAACCGAACGCGTCCGGATGGTGACCTGTGGCAAGTCATACAAAACCTTAATTGGGCCAAGTGTTGGTGACGTTTTGGACATGACCGCCAATTTACACGTTCACGCCAATTGTTGCGAATAGCATTAGGATGCACGCTTTGCTTAGCTTTAGGCGAAGACGCCACCCTATGCGGTTGCCAAAATCGCTGCTATGACCAGAATTGATCTATTCTGGAAGTCTAGTTTTCTATTATCTTGCATGTCTCGAGGATTGAGTACTTGACCACCACACACAGCGTTGACGGCACGTCCAGCCAGCAACACTCCACTAGTCTAGTATCCCAGACAGACCAGTCCGAAGACGCCGTCGCCGGCGCACATGAACCCGACCGGATTGTGGTCCAAGGGGCACGGGAACATAATCTTAAAAACGTTAACCTCAACATCCCGCGTGATGCATTCATCGTGTTTACTGGATTGTCTGGTTCCGGGAAGTCTTCGCTGGCCTTCGACACGATTTTTGCCGAAGGTCAGCGCCGGTACATCGAATCGCTATCGTCCTATGCCCGAATGTTCCTTGGTCGGGTCGATAAACCATCAGTAGACTTTATCGAAGGTTTATCGCCTGCGGTATCTATTGACCAGAAGTCGACGTCAAAAAACCCCCGCTCTACGGTCGGCACGATCACCGAAATACATGACTATATGCGATTGCTATGGGCACGTATCGGTATTCCACACTGTCCAGAGTGTGGCGAACCTGCTTCTCAGCAAACACCCCAACAGATCGTGGACCAGCTGCTTGAACTCGAAGAGCGTACCCGATTCCAAGTACTAGCGCCGGTGGTGCGTGGACGTAAGGGTGAGTTCGTTGATCTTTTTTCCAAGTTGTCGGCGCAGGGCTATTCCCGAGCCATCGTTGATGGCGAGCAGGTTCAATTATCTGATCCACCGAAATTAGAAAAACAGGTCAAACACAATATTGCGGTAATCGTTGATCGTCTGGTTATCCGCGAGGGAATCCGTCAACGACTGGCCGATTCCGTGGAGACCGCCTTAGAGCTGGCAGAAGGCGTCATCGTTGTTGATTTTGTTGACATTGATGCCCAACTTGATCCAGAGCAGCGAAATACCGGTGAATGGGCTGCCGTCGATGAGAACGGCCAGGCAAAATATCGTTCATTTTCCGAAAAGCTGTCGTGTCCCAATGGTCATATCCTTAACATCGATGAGATCGAGCCGCGCTCTTTTTCGTTCAATAACCCCTTCGGTGCGTGCACTACCTGTACCGGCATCGGATCGCAATTACAGGTCGATGAAGAATTACTGATTCCAGACCCAGACCTTAGCCTGGCCGACGGCGCCATCGCGCCTTGGGATATTGGCAAGCGTACTCGTGATTATTGGCAGCGGCTCATATCAGGATTGGCTGATGAAGTCGGGTTTTCGATGGACACAGCGTTCAAAGACTTACCGAAAAAGGCCAAGAAAGCGTTACTGCATGGTAAAGATTTTAAAGTTAAAGTCTCATACCGAAACCGCTGGGGGCGCGAACGTCGTTACACCACTGGTTTTGAAGGCGTCATCGACTATGTTAAACGCAAATATGACGAGGCTGAATCTGATCAGGCCAGAGACCGATTCCAATCGTACATGCGTGAAGTCGCCTGCCCGGCCTGCGGTGGTGCACGGCTAAATCCCACTTCACTGTCGGTATTGGTAGGTGGCAAGTCGATTGCCGAAGTCTCTCAGATGCCGATGGAAGATTCCATTGTGTTTATGCGTCAGTTAAAACTGTCGGAACGCGATGCCAAAATCGCCGATCAGGTGTTGATTGAAATTAATGCGCGCCTGAAGTTCTTGTTGGATGTAGGCCTGGACTATCTGAACCTGGAACGCCCTGCAGGTACACTTTCTGGTGGGGAAGCCCAGCGTATTCGCTTAGCGACCCAGATTGGTTCTGGACTGGTCGGTGTGTTGTATGTCTTGGATGAGCCTTCAATTGGATTGCATCAACGAGACAATCGCCGTCTTATAGAAACCCTGCTACGCTTGCGCGATCTGGGCAATACACTCATCGTGGTCGAGCACGATGAAGAAACGATCGCTGAAGCTGATTGGATTGTCGATATTGGCCCGGCTGCAGGAGAGAAAGGCGGCCATATTGTGCACTCCGGTTCTGTGGAGGGGCTCAAAGCCAACACCGAATCATTAACTGGCGACTACTTGTCCGGGCGTAAACAAATCGTCGTGCCGCCACAACGCCGTCCGGTGGACGCAGACCACCAGGTTGAGGTTGTCGGCGCACGTGAAAATAATCTACAAAACGTCGACGCCGCGTTTCCGTTGGGGGTTTTCACCGCAGTAACCGGGGTTTCTGGCTCGGGAAAGTCCACGCTGGTCAATGAGATCCTTTATAAAGTACTGGCCAATCAGCTCAATAATGCCCGCCATGTTCCTGGTCGCCATCGTCGCGTCAATGGTGTTGATCAGCTCGATAAGGTCGTTCACGTCGATCAGTCACCAATTGGGCGTACCCCACGATCGAATGCCGCCACCTATACGGGCGTTTTTGATCATATCCGCAACCTCTTTGCAGATACCCCGGAGGCCAAAGTGCGCGGTTATAAACCCGGCCGGTTCTCCTTTAACGTCAAGGGTGGCCGATGCGAAGCCTGCTCGGGTGATGGCACGATAAAAATCGAAATGAATTTCTTGCCTGATGTGTATGTGCCGTGTGAGGTTTGCCATGGTGCACGTTACAATCGGGAAACTCTAGAAGTAGAGTACAAGGGCAAAAACATTTCAGAAGTTTTAAATATGCCCATTGATGAGGCCGCTGAATTTTTTGCCCCATATCAACGCATTGCCCGTCATCTCAATACTTTGGTGGATGTCGGCTTAGGGTATGTTCGTCTGGGTCAACCAGCAACGACGTTATCTGGGGGAGAGGCCCAGCGCGTGAAGTTGGCTACCGAGCTGCAACGTCGTGCCACCGGTAAGTCTGTGTATGTCTTGGATGAGCCCACTACCGGGTTGCACTTCGAAGACATCCGCAAACTTCTGGTGGTGCTCAACCGGTTAGTGGAAAAAGGCAATACGGTAATTACCATCGAACACAACCTAGACGTCATTAAATCCGCCGACTGGATTGTTGACCTGGGACCAGAAGGCGGTTCCGGTGGTGGCCACATTGTAGCCACTGGTACACCGGAGCAGGTGGCACAAGTCGAGGACAGCCATACCGGTAGGTTCTTGGCGAAAGCACTACACCCATAACGTTGTAGAATCAATAAGTCCACGTGTGCACCAACACTGCCTGGTCCAGGCAGGGAGGAAAATAATGGCAATCGGCGAAACTGGGGTCATCCGTACCGGGGTGCGTTCCCTACTGCGTTTTGGGGCGCGGCCTAAAACGTCTGGTTTCGAAAATATCCCAGAAACCGGTGGCTTCATTGTCGCCAGCAATCACCTGTCGTTTTTGGACTCGGTTATCATCCAGTCCATGCTGCCGCGTCAGGTACGCTTTTTTGCCAAAGCCGACTATTGGACCCAGCAAGGCCTTAAAGGCAAAATTATGCGCAGCTTTTTCGATTCGGTCGGCTCAATCCCCGTGGAACGTGGCGACCACTCCGCTTCTGTGACAGCGCTTAAGCAACTGGTAGATTTTATCGAAAGTGGCGACGGCGTTGGCATCTACCCGGAAGGTACCCGGTCTCGTGACGGCCGCTTATACAGGGGCCGCACTGGTGTCGGTTGGTTAGCGCTAACCACCGGTGTACCGGTAGTGCCAGTTGGCTTGATCGATACTGACAAGCTGCAGCCACCGGGCAAAAACATTATCCTGCCACGTAGATTTGAAGTCCACGTTGGACCACCCCTCCATGTGGAACACCACGGGCCAAAACATGGGCTTCAGCTTCGACGTCAAACAACCGATACTATTATGGAAAAAATCGCTGAACTGACCGGGCAACAACGCGTCGATCACTACAACAAGAGGCCAGACGAAACGGCCTCCTAACCGCAGAAGGAGTCCAGAACACGTTGGCTGATCCAGCCTCTTACCGGCCAAAAACCTCAGACATCCCCACAGACCCGGGCGTTTACCGTTTCAAAGACCCGCACGGCCGGATTATTTATGTGGGTAAAGCCAATAATCTCCGTTCCCGTCTTAGTTCGTACTTTGTGAACTCCAATACACTGCCACCCAAAACCCACACCATGGTGCACACGGCAGCAGCGGTCGAGTGGACCGTTGTGACTTCAGAACAAGAAGCCATCCAACTGGAATACACCTGGATCAAAGAGTTCACCCCGCGGTTCAATATCATGTACCGCGATGACAAGTCGTATCCCTACCTGGCTGTGACCATGAACGAAAAATATCCTCGCGTTATGGTGATGCGCGGTGACCGGCGCAAAGGCGTGAAATACTTTGGCCCCTTCCACCCGGCCAAAGCAATCCGGGAAACTGTGGACCGTATGCTTCGAGTCTTCCCTGTCCGTACCTGTTCAGCTGGTGTCTTCCGTCGCGCCCAACTGGCCAACCGCCCCTGTCTGATGGGGTATATCGATAAGTGCGCAGCCCCTTGCGTTGGACGAATATCACAAGAAGACCACTATGCACTTGCTGAAGACTTTGTGGCGTTTATGAATGGTGACGTCCGGCCTTATTTACGTGAACTCGAAGACCAAATGCAGCAGGCTGTCACAGATCTGCGTTACGAAGATGCCGCCCGCTACCGCGATGATATTGAAGCACTCAAAAAAGTCTTTGAACGTAACGCTGTCGTACTGCCGGAAAATACCGAAGCCGATATTTTTGCCTTCGCCGAGGACGAACTTGAAGCCGCTTTTCAAGTCTTCCACGTGCGAGACGGACGAATTCGCGGCCAACGTGGTTGGGTTGTCGAAAAAGTCGAAGACACCACCAAACCCCAACTGGTGGAACAACTGTTGTTACAAATCTACGGTGACATTGAAGACTCCGAACGGATTCCACGCGAAGTCCTCGTCCCCGTAGCACCGGAAAATACCGAACAGATTGAAACGTGGATGACCGAACGGCGCGGTGCCAAGGTTGACCTTCGCGTTCCACAGCGAGGCACCAAACGGCAACTACTAGAGACCGTCCAAGAAAACGCCGACGGCGCACTACGACTGCACAAGTCGCGTCGCTCAGGAGATATCACTGCACGTTCAGCGGCACTGCGGGAGCTGCAAGAAGCATTAGAGCTTGACCAGCCCTTATTGCGAATTGAAGCCTTTGACATCTCTCATGTTCAAGGTACCAATGTGGTCGGTTCCATGGTGGTCTTCGAAGACGGCCTGCCCAAGAAACGTGATTATAGGCAATTCAATGTTACCGGCGAAGCCGCCCGGGATGACACAGCGGCCATGGATGACGTGTTAACCCGGCGGTTCAAGAATTACCTGAAAGAACAAGCCAACGCTCCCGAGGTGTTATCTGGTGAATTGGCCACTGAGGATCCAGAAGCCGGCGGTGATCACAAAAAATTCTCCTACCCACCCTCATTGGTTGTTGTCGACGGAGGGTTAGCCCAAGTTCATGCCGCACAACAAGCGTTGTTACAGCTCGGCGTTGACGACATCCCAGTGGTCGGCCTGGCAAAAAGGCTAGAAGAACTTTGGATCCCCGGAGACGAGTTCCCCATGGTATTGCCCCGCACCTCACAGGGACTATACATGCTGCAACGATTACGCGATGAATCCCACCGGTTTGCCATTCAGGCCCACCGATCCAAACGGTCCAAATCCATGGTCCAATCGGTTCTCGACGAGGTACCCGGGTTGGGAAACAAACGCCGACAAGATTTACTCAAACACTTTGGTTCACTTAAGAAACTTCGCCAAGCCAGCCTCACCGAACTCCAGCAGGTCCAAGGCATCGGGCCCAAACTGGCACAGACCATAGTTGATACCTTATCCGCTGATAACACGAGGAAAAGAACAGGGTAAGCTACAGCCATGACCACTGAGCTAAAACCGGTAAAACCAGATACCGCTGAAGTCTTAATCATTACCGGCATGTCGGGAGCCGGACGTACTACCGCAGCACACTCGCTAGAAGACCTCGGGTGGTATGTCGTTGATAATTTGCCACCACAACTGTTTTCGACAATGGCACAGCTGATCGGTAAAAACCCCGACACCGCCTTGAAACTTGCTTTGGTGGTTGATGTTCGGTCCAAAGAGTTCTTTGAATCATTGCGCGAGGCAATGAACCAGCTACGCACCGACGGCGCAGAATTAAGAATGCTGTTTCTCGATGCCTCAGACGAAGCCTTGTTACGCCGATTCGAAACCCTACGACGGCCACACCCACTACAGGGTGACGGCTCGATCCTGGATGGCATCGCCGCAGAACGGCAACTCATGGCCGCACTGCGTGAAGAAGCCGAGATGATTCTCGACACCACTGAGTTCAACGTCCACGACCTTTCTACGGCCACTACGGAATTGTTTACCGAAGACGGCCCAATCGTCATACGCCTCAATATTATGTCGTTTGGCTTCAAATACGGTGTGCCACAAGACGCAAATTTCCTGGCCGATGTGCGGTTTATCCCCAACCCACATTGGGTACCAGGGCTAAGACAGCACACCGGTCAGGACCATGAAGTATCTAACTACGTCCTAGAACAAAAAGGCGTAGACGCCTTCATTGACAGCTATGTAACCATGATGGAGCCGGTTGTCGAAGGCTACCGTGCCGAAAATAAACACTATGCCACACTGGCCTTTGGTTGCACTGGCGGCAAACACCGTTCGGTGTCTATCACCGAAGAAATCGCCAAACGACTAGCCACCTTCACCGGTGTTAAAGTAAAAATATCCCACCGAGACATGGGGCGCGAATGAGTATGCATTTTACCGGCCAACTGCCGTTAGCCCCGGTGAACCGCCCCGAGCGGGCTACCATCGGGCATTACGCCCCCAACCTCAAAGTCACCGCGCTTGGCGGCGGCCACGGACTCTATGCCACGCTGTCTGCCCTACGGCTTATTGCCGGTGAAATTACTGCGATCGTTACAGTCGCCGACGACGGTGGCTCTTCGGGCATCATTCGTAATGAAATGGATGTTATCCCACCAGGCGACCTACGCATGGCGCTAGCCGCCCTGTGTGATGACACAGACTGGGGTCGAACATGGCGAGACACGATGCAACACCGCTTCAAAACTGCTGGACCCAACGGAGACCCCGGTACCCTCGACAACCACGCCTTGGGAAACCTACTAATCGTCGCGTTGTGGGAACTACTGGGCGACCCGGTTGACGGACTAACCTGGGCCGGCGCTTTACTAGGGGCTCGCGGCGTCGTCTTACCCATGTCCACCACGCCGATGACCATCTCCGGTATCGTTTTGGGCGGTGACGACCAAAAACTCACCCGCCGTTCTGTAACCGGTCAAGATGCCTTGGCCCGCATCGCAGCAGATGGTCGGGTCAGCCACATCGAATTGTCTCCGCCCAACGCACCTGCAACGCCTCAAGCCCTCGACGCCATTGAGCTTACCGACTGGGTCATTCTTGGCCCGGGGTCGTGGTATACCTCGGTGTTACCGCACCTACTGCTGGCAGAACAACGCGCTGCTCTGGCGCAAACCTCTGCCAAGCGCTGTCTAGTAATGAATCTCCAGCCATCTACTACCGAAACCCAAGGTATGACAGCAGCCGAGCACCTATCGGTGTTGCACTACTACGCACCGGAATTTCGGCTTGACGTAATTATCGCCGACCCGACGGTGGTCACCCAAGAACACAAAGCCGAATTCTGTGCAGCCGCCGAAAAATTAGGCGCCACCGTGGTTTTTAGTAAAGTAAAGGACGAACACCGCGCCAATGTGCATGACCCATTACGGCTAGCGGTGGCCTTTTCCGAGGCGTTCGATACAATCCCGTCGTAGTCATAGGAACTTACCCCTCGCGCAGCACGCGAAGAAAGAACAGTGAACACCCAATGGCACTTACCGCAACTGCTAAAGAAGAACTCGCCCGCGTACCCGTTACGCGCCTTTCTGAACGTTTAGCGGAAGTTGTCGGT
>Ga0079226_10002175_pt1 | contig 15080 bp, 13 predicted proteins | sample Poulit2014_FD_76345 | JGI IMG/M metagenome (GOLD analysis project Ga0079226, IMG submission 76345) | Agricultural soil microbial communities from Georgia to study Nitrogen management - Poultry litter 2014 | ecosystem: Environmental > Terrestrial > Soil > Agricultural land | place: USA: Georgia... | reverse complement strand
GCTTGTTCGATATCAGCAAACGTAAACGTATCTTCTTTGCTGATTGCACCTGTCCCTGTTCTGGTCAGTTCAGACATATGTGCCGGATAGCCAAGGCATTTGCCAATATCAACACATAGCGTTCGAATGTATGTACCTTTTGAACAAACGACTTTCAGCCAAAAACAGTCGTGATCATCGTCAGTTTTCAGCAGCTCAAGCTGATGAATGTATGCCTTGCGTTTCGGCCGTTCAACTGGCTCATTTTCCCTGGCGTATTCATACAATTTCTTTCCGTTGACTTTAACAGCAGAGTACATCGGAGGGATTTGTGTTATTTTCCCCCGAAACAATTGTAACACGTTTTCGATTTCCTGTTGAGATGGCGGGTGAATGATTTGTTTAGTTTCGATCACTTGTCCTTGGCTGTCCTCGGTTTCTGTTGATATCCCAAGCTTTACTTCCGCCAGATATGTTTTGTTTGTATCCGTCAGGAAAGGAACGATTTTGGTTGCCTGACCGATACAGACAGGTAAAACACCTTCAACTTCCGGATCAAGCGTCCCGGTATGACCAACTTTTTTCCGGCGAAATAATTGACGTATTTTCAGGACACAATCATGTGACGTCATGCCTTTGGGTTTCCATAATGGTAATATACCGTTCATATGATCAGCTCCATCGTTCATCTAAAAAGAAAGATATGGTTAACCGCTGCATGGTGAAATCTTCCATTTTAAATCAGGCAGCGATTATTCACTGATACAACAAGGAAAAATCTGACTCGATAGCAAGTCAGATTAAATGGCAAACTAAACTGCTCATTTATTCAAATCGCGCAGTATTTCTTCAATACGGTTGCCGTGTTCGTAAGCTTCATCAAATTCAAACGTTATTTCCGGTGTCTTTCTCAACCGTATGCGTTTGCCAATTTCCGATCGGATGAATCCTTTCGCTTTAGCAAGGCCTATCAGCGTGTCATGTTTTTCTTCCTCATCTCCAAGCACCGTAATGAATACTTTTGCCTGCTGCAAGTCTCCGGTCACTTCCACATCTGTGACAGTGACAAACCCGACACGCGGATCTTTAATTTTTTGACCGATCAGCTCACCCAATTCTTTTTTCATCTGTTCGGCTACCCGATTTGCACGAATATTACTCATTTTGAAATCACCTCAATAGACGGGGGCTGCGTCTCTCTTCACTAGAGAAACGCCACCTCCGTGATCGTACGTTCAATTTCGGTAAATGTGTCAATTATTTTCAATGCTGCCTGTATCACTTGTTCGGCGTATTTTTTATCATTGGAAACTGTCACAATTCCAAGTTTCGTCCTTTGCCATAGGTCATGATAATCCAGCTCGGTTACGGCTACATTCAAGTCGTTCCGTAATCTGGCCATAATGCGTTTGATGATGGAACGCTTCTGTTTGAGTGATCGGCCTTCATACAGCATACATTCCACTTCTGCATATATAATCATGTGCGCTCAATTTCTTCCATGATAAATGCTTCAAGGGTGTCGCCTACTTTAATATCGTTAAAGTTTTTGATTGTTATACCGCACTCATAGTTTTGCGTTACTTCTTTGGCATCATCTTTAAACCGTTTCAGCGTGTCAATTTCCCCTTCAAATTGGACAACACCGTCACGGATAACTCGGACACCTGAATGACGGGTGACTTTTCCATCTGTAACATAACTGCCGGCAATTGTACCGATTTTGGATACTTTGAACGTTTCACGCACTTCTGCCTGACCAATGACTTTTTCTTTATATTCCGGATCAAGCATGCCTTTCATGGCACTCTCAATCTCTTCCATTGCTTTATAAATAACCCGGTGCAGACGAACATCAACTTTCTCGGATTCGGCAGCCTTTTTCGCATTGGCGTCAGGGCGAACGTTAAACCCAATAACGATCGCATTGGATGCAGACGCTAAAATAATGTCGGATTCTTTAATCGCTCCAACGCCGGTATGAATAATTTTAATCTTGACGCCTTCCACATCAATTTTCTCGAGGGATGACGCCAGGGCTTCCGCTGAACCTTGAACATCAGCTTTTATGACAATATTGATTTCTTTCATATCGCCCTGTTTTATCTGTTCAAATAAATCGTCAAGGCTAACTTTTGATGATTCAGCCCGATTTTCCTGGATGTGTTTTTGCTGGCGGGCTTCACCTACCTGACGGGCTTTTTTCTCATCTGTAAACCTGAGGAACTGATCTCCGGCCTGCGGGACGTCATTTAACCCTGTAATTTCAACAGGTGTTGATGGATCAGCCGATTTAACACGTTTTCCTTCGTCGTTAACCATGGCGCGGACCCGGCCAAATGTGTTGCCGACAACAACTGAATCACCGACGTGTAATGTGCCATTCTGAATCAGCAATGTCGCAACAGATCCTCTTCCCTTCTCAAGTTTGGCTTCAATCACGGTTCCGAATGCATTGGCTTTCGGATTGGCTTTCAACTCCTCCATTTCCGATACAAGCAGCAGCATTTCTAAGAGATCATCAATGCCTTCGTGTTTAATTGCCGACAGGTTAACGAAAATGGTTTTACCGCCCCAGTCTTCAGGAATCAATTCGTATTCGGTCAATTCTTGCATGACCCGGTCAGGATTGGCACTTTCTTTATCCATTTTGTTGACGGCGACAATAATTGGTACCTCAGCCGCTTTGGCATGATTAATAGCTTCGACTGTCTGCGGCATCACACCATCATCTGCAGCCACGACCAATACAGCGATATCCGTTATTTGGGCACCGCGGGAACGCATACTTGTAAATGCCGCGTGCCCAGGTGTATCAAGAAAGGTGATTTTTTTGCCGTCATTTTCAACCTGATAGGCACCGATATGCTGTGTGATGCCGCCTGCCTCTCCTTCTTGGACTTTCGTGTGACGGATCGCATCCAATAGTGTTGTTTTGCCGTGATCGACGTGGCCCATAATCGTGACAACGGCAGGCCGTTCCTCTAAATCAGCCGGATCGTCTTCCTTAAGATACTTATCAAAATCGGTATCTTCCAAAATGATTTCTTTTTCAACTTCCACACCGAACTCGTCACATAATAGTTCGACAGTGTCATCATCCAAATCCTGATTTTTGTTGGCCATGACACCGAGAAACATCAGTTTTTTAATAATCTCTGATGTATCTTTGTTTAATTTTTCAGCTAAATCACTGACAGTCAACGTTTCACTGTACGTGATTTTGGCCGGCGTTTCTTTAACCGGCTTCTGCTTCTGCGGTTTGAATGTGGATTTGTTATGTTGACCCTTATTGCCTTTATTGCCCTTTTTGCCCTTTTTATGCTTGTTATTCTTATTTTGCTGATGTCCACTGCGGTGTTGATTCTGGCCTTTTCGTTTTCCGTTTGTTTTGTCTTGCTTATCCCGATTGGAACTTTTCTTCGATTGGTTGGATTTATGTTGTTTTTGCTGTTTATTGGACTGCTCATTTTTATCGGGTTGCTTAGGTGCAAACTTTTCGTCCAATTTCAGGATTGTTTCAATTGATACGGTTGACATATGGTTTTTTACATCAATATTTAAGTCTTTTAAATGCTGGATCACTTCTTTACTCGTCGTATTATTTTGCTTCGCATATTCATATATACGCATTTTGCTCATAAGTCCACCCCCAAAATTAATTACCCCAGCAGCGAGCTGATTTTAGCGGCAAATCCCGCATCCAAAACAGCAACAGCCACTCTTTGGGGTTTGCCGATAGCATTTGATAACGTTTCTCTATCATCAATTATTTCGAATGGTACGTCATAGGTTTTACATTTATTGATAAGTTTTTTTCGTGTCCGGGGGCCGATATCATTAGCCAGCAGAACAAGCTTCGCTTTTTTTTGCTGAACAGCTTTGACAATTGAGTCTTCTCCCAATGAACACTTGCCGGCACGATAAGCCAGCCCAAGCAGATTCAAATAATTATTTTTCATCTGTATGACCTTTGACGAATTGTTTTAACTCCTCATAGATCGATGGTTCAATTTCCGCGTTTAACTGCTGGCCCAGAACCCCCGTTTTTTCGGCCTTTTCAATAACTGCCAAATCATTTGATACATAGGCACCGCGTCCGTTTTTCTTGCCGGTTGGGTCGACAAAAACCTCTCCCTCTTTATTTCGGACAATGCGGATCAGTTCTTTTTTAGGCTTCATTTCATTCGTGACAACACATTTACGCTGTGGTATTTTTCGTTTTTTCTTCGCCATCAGACTACCTCCCTATTCAAACAAGTCTTCGTCACTGTCAGAATAAGAATCGTCATCAAGTTCTTCTTCGTAATCGTCGGCTAACAGTCCTTGTTCACGTGCCTGTGATTCACTTTTGATGTCAATTTTCCATCCTGTCAATTTAGCAGCCAGACGAGCATTTTGTCCCCGCTTTCCGATCGCCAGTGATAATTGATAATCCGGTACGATCACAGTTGTCGCTTTATCTTCTTCATCGACCAGCACATCAACCACTTTTGAAGGACTCAATGCATTGGAAACATACACTACCGGGTCGTCTGACCATTCGACGACATCAATTTTTTCACCTTTTAATTCATCGACGACGACTTGAATCCGCTGGCCTTTCTGTCCGACACATGAACCGACGGCATCGATTTCCGGATCATCGGCGTGAACAGCTATTTTGGAACGATCGCCCGCTTCCCTTGCCACCGATTTGATTTCAACAGTACCATCATATATTTCCGGTACTTCCATTTCAAACAAGCGCTTCAATAATCCCGGGTGTGAGCGTGATATATATATCTGGGGACCCTTACTTGTATTTTCCACTTTATTGACATACACTTTCAGACGATCGTGCACATAGTAGTCCTCAGTGGGCATTTGTTCCGATTCGGCCAGTTTTGCTTCAATTTTACCCAGGTTAACATAAACGAAACGCGAATCCTTCCGGGAAATAATCCCTGTCATGATATCGTCTTCACGGTCCACATATTCACTGAAAATAACACCGCGTTCTGCTTCCCTGACACGTTGGGTTACAACCTGTTTTGCTGCCTGAGCGGCTATCCGCCCAAAATCTTTTGGTGTTACTTCAACTTCGATAACATCATCAATCTCATAATTCGGATCAATTTCCCGTGCTTCCTGCAGTGATATTTCTTCCAGACTGTTTTCAACTTCGTCCACAACCGCCTTCCGCGAAAAGACGCGCATTGTTGCTGACGCTTCATCTATATCCACACGAACATTGGCAGCCGATTTGAAATTCTTTTTATAAGCAGAGATTAAAGCGGCTTCCAATGCCTCCATCAGTACGTCTTTGTCAATCCCTTTCTCTTCTTCCAAATAATCAATAGCATCAAACAACTGATTATTCACTTTTCGTTTCCCCCTTTACAAAGATACCGCCAGTCTTGCTTTGGCTATTTTTTCATACGGTATTTCCACCTGTTTATCGCGGGTTTTCACCTTATAGGTTATGATGACACTTTCACCGGTGAATTCCTGCAGCGTCCCTTCATATTCTTTTTTGCCATTAATTGGTTCATATAGTTTAACGTAAACATTGCTGCCTACATGTTTTGCAAAATCCGCTTTCGACTTCAGTGGACGTTCTACACCTGGTGATGAAACTTCCAAAAAATAGGTTCCCTTGATTGGGTCTTGTTGGTCCAGTTTCTCACCTAACTGTTCAGACACAATGCCGCATTCGTCTATATCGACACCGCCTTCTTTATCAATGTAAACCCGGAGAAACCAATTTTTTCCTTCTTTTACATACTCAACGTCAACCAATTCCAGCCCTTTTTCCTGTAAAATCGGTTCAACTAATTCTTCCGTTGTCTTCACGATTTCGGAACTCAAAACAAATCCTCCTTTATTCAATTGTCACTACTGCTTATTATGGCCTATACTCAGCCATTTCATTTGCTTTGAAAACTGAAATTATGACATACCCAATTGATTCCATAGCCATCCTCTGGTATCTCCGCTTATTCTGAGCAACGATATCGGCCGTATTGCTAATATAAAACCCCTGCCGAAGATGTGGCAAGGGGAGTCCCGTGGAGCAGAAAATGGCTGTATGAATAAAGAGTGGGGGATACCCACTCTTAAACCGACCAAATCATTTCATACCTTTACTAATATAGCATACGTATCGTCAAGTTGCAACAGTATTACTCAAGCTGTCTGTTCCAGCACGTCACACATTAAAATAACGATAATTGGTTTTTTTCGGCCATACCCTCCAAACAGCCATGATTATCAAGGTATTCTAATACTGTTTTAGAAATTTTGCTGCGCTGACGCAGATCTTCTTTGGATAAAAACTCGCCGTCCTCCCGTGCTTTAACGATATTGAGCGCTGCATTTGTCCCAAGGCCATCAACAGCATCAAATGGCGGAATCAATGAATTACCATCGACGATAAATTCAGATGCTTTTGACCGGTACAAATCAACTTTCTGGAAGGAGAAACCACGTTCACACATCTCCAGTGCCACTTCCAGTACGGTCAGAAGACTTTTCTCTTTTGGCGAGGCATCATTTCCTTTAGCCGTAATCGCTTCAATTCGCTGCCTGATTGCACTTGATCCTTTAACCATTGTATCCAGTTCAAAATCACCTGCACGCACAGAAAAGTAAGCGGCATAGAAGTAAATCGGATAATGCACTTTAAAATACGCAATCCTGACCGCCATAAGAACATAAGCTGCAGCATGGGCTTTCGGGAACATATATTTAATCTTTTTGCATGATTCAATATACCAATCCGGTACACCGTGTTTCTTCATTTCCTCGATCCATTCCTCTTTAAGTCCTCTGCCTTTACGGACGTATTCCATGATGGTAAAAGCAAGAGAGGCTTCCAGACCCTTATATAGCAAATAAACCATAATATCATCACGGCAGCCGATCACATCCGGTAATTCACAAATGCCGTCATTAATGAGTTCTTCAGCGTTTCCGAGCCACACATCCGTACCGTGCGACAAACCGGATATGATGACAAGTTCAGCAAATGTGCTCGGCCTTGTATCCTCAAGCATTTGCCGTACGAACCTGGTTCCAAACTCCGGAACGCCTAGTGTACCTGTTTTACAATTTATCTGTTCAGGTGTCACGCCTAATGATTCTGTACCAGAAAATATTTTCATCACATCTTCATCATCAGTGGGAATTGTTTTTGGATCAATCCCGCTTAAATCCTGAAGCATCCGTATGACCGTTGGATCATCGTGACCGAGTATATCCAATTTCAGTAAATTATCTTCAATCGAATGGAAATCGAAGTGCGTTGTCTGCCATTCACTGTTTCGGTCATCAGCCGGATATTGGATTGGTGTGAAATCAAAAATCTCCTTATCCTCAGGTACAACAATGATACCGCCCGGGTGCTGTCCGGTTGTCCGTTTCACGCCTGTGCATCCTTGTACAAGCCGGTCTACTTCTGCATTTTTATAGACTAATTGCTTGTCAGACGCATAGCCTTTCACATAGCCATAGGCCGTTTTTTCAGCAATGGTGCCTATCGTTCCGGCACGATACACTTTTTCTTCGCCAAACAGAACCTTGGTATAGTTGTGGGCTCTGGGCTGGTATTCTCCCGAAAAATTCAAATCAATATCAGGGACCTTATCCCCTTTGAAACCAAGGAACGTTTCAAATGGAATATCCTGGCCATCCTTGGTCAATAGCCTTCCACATTCAGGACAATTTTTATCCTCAAGATCAAAGCCGCTGCCAATTGAACCGTCTGTAATAAATTCATGATAGTGACATTCCGTACAGACATAATGCGGCGGTAAGGGATTGACCTCGGTTATTTCCAGCATGGTAGCAACAAGCGATGATCCGACTGAGCCCCGGGATCCAACCAAATAACCATCTTCGAGCGACTTTTTGACGAGCTTATGTGAAATTAAATAGATAACCGCGAAACCATTCCCAATAATGCTGGAGAGTTCTTTTTCCAGCCTGTCCGTTACGACTTCCGGAACCGGATCACCGTAAATCTGTTTAGCTCGGTTATAGCAAATGTCACGTATTTCCTGCTCTGCGCCTTCAATGGTTGGCGTGAACAGACCATCTTGTAAGGGTGAAACCTCTTCTATTTCATCTGCCAATGCATTCGTATTATCCACTACGATTTCTTTCGCTTTGACCTCGCCAAGGAATTTGAAACGATCAATCATTTCATTTGTTGTTCGAAATGATGTATCCGGCAGTGTTTGCCGGTTTAATGGGTTACCAGATTGTGACGCGATTAAAATCTGCCGGTAGATTTTATCATGTTCCTCAAGATGGTGAACATTTCCTGTTACCAAAACCGGTTTATTCAAACGGTCACCCATCTCAGTAAGTTTTGAGATGATATCCAGAATCTGAGCCTCGTTCTGAACCAGTTCTTTCTCTATTAAATGTGCATAGTTTGAAGGCGGCTGCACTTCAATATAATCATAGAATTCGGCCGCTTTTTCCGCTTCATCCACTGATTTCTGCATCATCGTTTCAAAAACTTCGCCCTGGTCACAGGCAGATCCGACAAGAATACCATTCCGGTGTTTTTGCAGAAGTGATCTCGGAATCCGCGGAACTCGGTAAAAATAATTAACGTGAGCATAAGATACCAATTTATAGAGGTTTTTCAAGCCTTCCTGAGTACGTGCAATCAGTGTACAGTGTGACGGGCGCGAGCGTTTATAGGCATCCCCTTCACCCATATAATTGTTTAATTGATTATGATTGACGATGTCTTTCGCAAGCAAACCTTTTACCAGTTTCCATAACAGATAACCGGTAGCCTCTGCATCATATATGGCACGGTGATGCTGAGTCAGTTCGATATCCAAATGCTTGCACATCGTATTCAGCCGGTGATTCCTCAGTTCAGGATACAAAAATCGTGACAATTCGAGTGTGTCGATAACGGGATTTACTATTTTATCATACCCGATTTTCTGAAATCCCTGGTTTAGGAAGCCGATATCAAAACTTGCATTATGTGCGACCAGAATACTATCATTCATCCATTGATGAAAATCCTTTAAAACATCATCAACTTCAGGCGCGTCTTTGACCATGTCATCCGTAATGCCGGTCAGATCTGTTGTTGTTTGTGACAGAGGCTGATGCGGGTTGGCAAATGATTCAAATCGGTCAACCACTTCTCCTTGATGAATTTTCACGGCAGCAAGTTCGATAATGGTATCATAGACGGCCGAAAGCCCGGTCGTTTCGACGTCAAACACGACATATGTCCCCTCGGCTAAAGCAACATCACTTTCGTTGTAGGCTATCGGTACGCCATCATCAACCAAATTGGCTTCCACACCATATATCACTTTAACGCCATGCTTTTCCCCTGCAGCCTGTGCTTCGGGAAAACCTTGTACACCGCCATGGTCGGTAATCGCCACTGCTTTGTGACCCCATTTGGCCGCTTGTTCAATAAGTGCTGAGGGCGAAACAACAGCATCGAGCTGGCTCATGGTTGTATGAGCATGAAATTCAACACGTTTTTCCCCTTCAGGTGCTGTATCTTTGCGTGTCGCCACCTTGACTTCGTGTATATCATTCGCCATCATGGCCAATTCACTTGTGTACATGTCTGTCTGGATGCTTCCTCTTGCCTTAATCCACATCCCTTCTTTCAATTGTTCGAACGCTGTCACATCATCATCGCCTTTGGAAAACATCTTGATTTGCAATGAATCCGTATAATCAGTAGCTTTTACAATCAATAAACTTCTCCCGGAACGCAGCTGACGGATTTCTGTTGAAAACACATAACCTTGGATCGTAACACGCCGTTCCTCTTCCTGAATTTCTTCCATCTGAATCGGTTCATCCTGAATTTTATAACCGATCATGAACGGCTTATGCTGCTCATTTTTTTGGTTCTTCTGATCACGCGCCTCTTTTTGCTTGATTGTTTTTAAAACCAGTTCCTGATCTTCAAGTGCTTTTTGCTCCCTGAATTTTTTCAAATCCACCGCATCGGATTTAACGTCGATTTCCAGTGAAAAAGAAGGTGCCCCGATTTTTCGGCAAAACGCCTGAAACGGTTGTTCAAGCCGTTTTTTAAGCGCATTGCCTTCAGCCTCATTTCTTGCAGTTAACATAATCTTATTATTGTTAACTTCAGGCGTCTGATCCAGTACAAGATCTTTATACGCCGGTGTCAAGTTGGATACTGTCTGGAGGAAATGCTGCCAATAAGCATGAACAGTTTCGGAGGCGCAATCCTTGTTATCTGTATATAACGTCATGTCAATCTGTGCAAACTGCTGAAATGTTTCCTGTAATCTAACGGAAAGCAATGCATATATTTCGGTCGGCAACACTTGGCTGAGACGAATATGAAAATGCCATATTTTTGATTGTTTATGTACTTCCAACTTCACTAATTCACTATCTTTAAAATACGTATTAATATATTCTTTGGAAATCCCCATCTGTTCCAGCAGCAATTTCATTTTCTCTTGTTTTGAAATATCCATCGCGCTCTCCTCCAAAATGTTGTTAAATGCTGGCTTTAATGTTGGAAACCCTTGCCAAAACGAGGACAAGGGCTTCAACATATCAAGCATTGCAAATCATTTATAAAAATAACCGCTGGATGTCATTCCATGTGACAACAATCATCAAGAGCATCAGCAGTGCAAAACCGATAAAATGAACGATACCTTCTTTTTGCGGATCAATCGGCTTACCTCGAACTGCCTCGATTCCAACGAACAGCAGCCTTCCGCCGTCAAGGGCAGGAAGCGGCACTAAGTTGACAATCCCGAGGTTAACGCTCAATATCGCGGTCCACATCAGGAACGTCATAAAGCCGGATTGGACAACTTGATCTGTTGCGTCATAGATACCGACAGGACCTGACAAGACTTCAATCGGGTATTGTCCTGTTATTAACTTAAAAAGATTTGTCAAGATTAAGGTTGTCGTTTCGTATGTTCGTTCAAAACCGTACTCGAATGTTCCGAAGAATGTTTTTTCAGATGCCCGCTGGACGCCTGCCTGTCCGTAAGTGATACCCTGTTCTTTGATTTTATCAGGAGTGATGATCAGCGTTTCTGTTCCATCGTCGCGCTGTACGGTCATGCTCAGTTCTTCTTCGGGATTATTCTGGACTATCTCGGTAAATTCCTCCCAAGTTGAAATGGCGTTCCCCTCAATTTGAACGACTTCATCGCCAACCTGGAAACCTGCCTCTTCTGCGGGACTGTCAGACTGCACACCGGCTATTTTAGCTTCATCAACAGGCACGCCCTGAACCAGCCCAACAATAATGAAAATGACAATTGCCAGCACAAAGTTCATCATCGGACCTGCAAATAATTGCATCGCACGTTTACCGGTACTTTTTGAAGCAAATTGCCGGTCATAAGGAGCTATCTGCGTTTCTTCCTCATCCATAACAAAGAAAGCTTTACGATCCACCTGAAAGCTTAATTTCTGATCTTCTTCATCCGGCTCGTATCCCCGGATGACCAACTCTTGATCCAAATCGGCATGTTCAACCTCAATCACACGGGCATCGGGATGTTTCGATTTATGATTAACAATAATTTTACTCACTTTATCTTTTTCGTTGAATTCCAAACCAATGTGCTGACCTGGTTTCAATTCAACAATTTCCGGGTCCTCACCGGCAACCCGTACATAACCTCCTATTGGCAGCAGACGGATTGTATAAACCGTTTCATTTTTTGTAAAGGCAAAAACTTTTGGACCAAACCCGATGGCAAATTCACGGGCCAGCATGCCTGCCCTTTTAGCAAAGATTAAATGACCGAATTCATGTATGAACACAAGCAGACCAAACATGAATATAAAAGCTATAACTGTGGTCAAAAGAAGCACCGTCCTTTAACTGATAGAGGTTGTAATCACAAGAATATTGTCTTTCAATCCATCCCCTTCTATTCCTTATACCCTGGCAGTTACGCGAAGAAATTAATGAAATGCAGGAGCGGTAATGCGAATAGAAGGCTGTCCAGCCGGTCCAGAACGCCGCCATGTCCAGGCAGCAAATTTCCGGAGTCTTTAACGCTATAGTGGCGTTTCAACGCTGACTCCACCAAATCCCCAATCTGACCTGCAGCCGATATTAAAACGGTAACGGCTACTATTAGTATCATATCATATGGAAAGGGATACGCCATATGAAAAATCACACCAACTATAACGGCCAGTACAATCCCTCCTGCAGCTCCTTCAATTGTTTTATTCGGACTGATTTCCGGCCACAGTTTGCGATTCCCAAAAGCACGGCCGCAGAAATACGCCCCCGTATCCGTTGCCCAGATTACAACCAGAACAAAAAATATATTCGCTAAACCAGCTGCGGCACTGCCGCCCCTCGTTTCAATCAGGTAAAAGAAGCCCATCCCAACATAAATAACCGCCAGCAGGACAAAACCGGCATCGTCAAAAGTAAACTTATTCTTAGCCATGACCGTATATGACAACAGAAATAATACGAATACCATAAGTGCTTCCAATTTTTCAAAACCAAACAAAAAACTGGAAGACCCTGGGAGCAGCAACAGCCATAAACTCAAGAGTGCAAACACAACCGGGATATAATAATTGCCTAGTTTACGCATACGGATCAACTCGAAGAACGCTATGGATGCCAACAGGTAAACAAACAATTGAAAAATGATTCCACCCATCACAACCGCAGGAATAAATATGATAAATGCCAAGAGTGCTGTCAGAACTCGTTTTTTCATATCATGTTCAACACCTTATACGCCTCCATAACGCCGTTTCCTCTGCTGATAATCATACAATGCTTTCTTAAACGTTTCAGCTGAAAAATCAGGCCATAACACATCTGTAAACCAAAACTCCGTATAGGCCAGCTGCCACAGCAGGAAGTTACTTAACCGCTGTTCGCCACTTGTCCGAATTAACAAATCCGGATCCGTTAATCCTGTCGTATAGAGATATTCCGAGAATATATGCTCATCCAAGTTATCCAGTGTCAGTCTGGAACTGTCAATATCCGCAATCACGCGTCTAACGGCTTGTATTATTTCAAATCTACTACCATAGTTTAAAGCAAAATTTAATAATAATCCATCATTATCTTTCGTCTTTTCTTTCGCATAGCGAACGGCTTCCTTCGTATGATCGGGAAGTACATCCAAGTTGCCAATGGTTTTAATTTTAACATTGTTTTCTATCAGCTCAGGCAAATAAATATGTAAAAATTCTTTGGGGAGACCTAAAATATAATCGATTTCTGACTTTGGACGGCGCCAATTTTCAGTTGAAAAAGCGTATAGCGTCAGAATTTCAACATGACAATTCACCGCTGTTTTGACGATTGACTTAACAACTTCCATACCTTCTTTATGTCCGGCAACCCGAGGGAGACCTCGATTTTTTGCCCACCGTCCATTTCCATCCATGATAATGGCTACATGTTTCGGTATATTATCAAGCTCTGTTTCTTCTTTCACCTTTGCTTTTTTATTTTTAAAAAAGGGAAGTTTCATTGACATAATTTGTCCTCCGATATCATCGATGAAGCCTGTCTATCAGTTTAATATTTATAATCCGCACATCAAAAGGAATATACGATATTATAATCCTATTATGTTGAATTACCATTATATCACTATAATCCATTAATTTAATCATGAATTCCGGACAAAGTTCTTCCACCATGGAATTTTTTATGCCGATGGAAACAAAAGCCCTCTTAGACAAGAGGGCTGCACCATTTATTTGACTAAACCTTCATCCTTAGACTTCCAATATTTCTTTTTCTTTATTTTTAACATACTGGTCAATTTTATCAATATGTTTATCCGTTTCTTTTTGGACATTTTCTTGCTCTTTTTTCAAATCATCTTCGGTCAGGTCACCATTTTTCTCGGCTTTCTTCAGCTGATCGTTGGACTCACGACGAATGTTCCTGACTTGTACACGTGCTTCTTCTGCATACTTTCCAACAACTTTAACCAATTCTTTACGGCGTTCTTCCGTCAATGCGGGAATGTTGATCCGTATCACATTGCCATCACTGGACGGGGATAATCCTAAATCGGCTTTTTGGATTGCCTTTTCAATATTAGTCACTGAAGATTTATCAAAAGGTGTAATGACCAAAAGTCTCGCTTCCGGTGCAGAAACTGTCGCTAATTGATTCAGCGGTGTTGCAGCACCATAATAATCAACGATAACACTGTCCAGAATAGACGGATTTGCCCGTCCGGCCCGTATAGTCGCCAGATTTTTGGAAAAAGCCTGGACGGCCTGTTCCATTTTACGCCGTGTTTCCTTAATAATTTGATCGGACATGTTCAATCCCCCTTTATTGTTGTACCAATCGGTTCGCCCTGAACAACACGTTTAATGTTGCCTGCTTCCATGATGGAAAATACGATTAATTGAATATCATTATCCATACACAATGACGATGCAGTGGAATCCATTACACCGAGACCTTCATTGAGCATATCCATATAGGTAATTTCCGTATATTTTTTTGCTTCTTTATTGGTTTGCGGATCATCCGAATAGACGCCATCCACGTTATTTTTGGCCATCAGAATGACTTCAGCCTCAATTTCAGCAGCCCGTAACGCTGCTGTGGTATCAGTTGAAAAATAAGGGTTCCCGGTTCCTGCAGCAAAAATGATAACACGCTTCTTTTCCAGATGGCGTATAGCTTTTCTCCTTATATAAGGCTCTGCAACCTGACGCATTTCAATCGATGTTTGCACCCGTGTGGGGATTCCGTTATTCTCCAGGCTGTCCTGAAGTGCCAGAGAGTTCATAATGGTGGCGAGCATTCCCATGTAGTCAGCTGTTGCACGGTCCATTCCCATTTCACTTCCGACTTTGCCGCGCCAGATGTTGCCACCGCCAACAACGATAGCTACTTCCACACCAAGTTCCGCAACTTCTTTTATCTGTGATGCAATCGACTGAATGACTTGCGGATCAATTCCATAGCCTTGTTTGCCGCTTAATGCTTCACCACTTAATTTTAACACAATTCTACGGTATCGAGCTGTTGACATAGTTACCCCCATCGGAATATTAGATTGTTTTCAAGTATCACTAAAGGTTTGGAACATTATATT
>Ga0079226_10002173_pt1 | contig 15082 bp, 15 predicted proteins | sample Poulit2014_FD_76345 | JGI IMG/M metagenome (GOLD analysis project Ga0079226, IMG submission 76345) | Agricultural soil microbial communities from Georgia to study Nitrogen management - Poultry litter 2014 | ecosystem: Environmental > Terrestrial > Soil > Agricultural land | place: USA: Georgia... | reverse complement strand
ATGCATGCCAATCATCGTATCGCCGATATCAATTCCTGCATCAGCCGTAATTTCTTCGACGACGACCGCTTCCTCAAAATGTTTATAAGCATAAGCCGGCATAGCTCCGCCTGCTTCACGTACTGGAACGACAGTCACTTCATCTAGCTTCAACTGTTCGTTTGTCTTTCTTTCAATGACGAGGGCACGATTAATATGTTCGCAACTTTGAAAGGCTAAATGAACGCCTTTTTCCTGAGGCAATCGTTGGAGCGATTCAAAAATCACTGCCGCTACTTCCTCACTGCCACTCGTTCCAATAGGTTGACCAGCTACTTCACTTGTCGAACAGCCGATGACAAAAACATGGCCTGCTTGCAAGTGTTCATTGGCCAACCATTCTTCTACTAGCGCATCCATATCACTTCTAATTTGTTTGAGCAATGCTTCCATGATTTCATCTCCTGAACCTTTTATTTTGACGAAAATACACGTCCTTTATTTATCCATGCAAAGGTAAAAGCTATGCGTCAGAATTGATTACTTATTTTCTTCTTCGTAGGCTTGCATTTTTTCAACTCGGCGAATGTGACGGTCGCCTTCAAATTCAGTCGTCAGCCAAGTGCGTGTAATTTCACGAGCTAGGCCAGGTCCGATAACCCGTTCACCCATGGCAAGGACATTGGAATCATTATGTTGACGCGTTGATTTCGCTGTGAAAACGTCATGGGTTAGAGCACAGCGAATGCCTGCGACTTTATTCGCTGCAATCGACATGCCGATGCCTGTCCCACAAATAAAAATCCCTCGATCAAATTCGCCATTCGCTACCCGCTCAGCTGCTGGAAATGCATAGTCAGGATAATCGACAGACGTCGTACAGTCTGCTCCTGTATCTTCATATTCAAAGCCTAATTCATCTAGGACCGACTTAACTTCATTGCGCAAGGTCATACCCGCATGGTCACCTGTAATAATTACTTTCATTAGACTATACCTCGATTCGTTAATTAGTTGATAACTTTATTGTAAGCCTAAAAAGCAATTTTTAAAAGAAAAACAAGTTATCTAGGACGGTATTATCACCCGTCAGGCACTGGCCCCAAGAAAAAAAGAAGTCGCACTTGAATCGGCGCACTTCTCTCCCCGTGCGCGCTAGTCACCAGGAGGGAAATAACTACCCCTAGTAAACACCCTTCTCCCCCCGTGCACGCTAGTCGCTTAGAGAAAATAACTACCCCTAGTAAACACCCTTCTCCCCCCGTGCACGCTAGTCGCTTAGAGAAAATAACTACCCCTAGTAAGCGCCCTTCTCTCTCGTCAACCGCATGGCCCTAAAAAAAGAACTTCTAGCCCAAGTGTGCATCTTTCCGCTCAAAAAACGCGCTACACTACCGGCTACAAGCCCTTCTTGCCTATGTATTATTTAGTGAAATTTATTAATTTGTTCCTTCAAGGTTTCAGCCTGTTGGGCTAAATTTTCAGTTAATTGTGCTAAATTTTGAATCGATTCTGTTTGTTCGCTTATAGAGGCACTTACCTCTTGGGTAGCTGCTGATGTTTCTTCTGCTATCGACGAGACACCTCTCGATTCATGGGCTGCTGCTTGGATGTGCGTCATTTGCTCATTGACAAGTTGACGAATCATGTTAACGTCTGCTGCGACCGCTTCCGCTGATTCTTGTAAATTTACAATCGCCTGCGTTGTATGTTCGCCACTGTCCGCTTCTTCCTCAGCCTGGCTTACGTGCTCACTTATTTTCCTAACGACGACAGATACGTCTTGTTGAATCGTATCAACGAGGGCACGAATTTGTTGCACGGCTTGCCCACTTTCATCGGCTAACTTACGAATTTCATCAGCTACAACTGCAAAACCTTGTCCATGCTCTCCCGCTCGAGCCGCTTCAATCGAAGCATTTAAAGCGAGTAAATTCGTCTGTTCGGCAATATCTCCTACCATGGAAATAATCGCTCCAATTTGTTCCGCATTTTCTTTTAAATCTTCTACATCATGTAATGAAGTCTTTTGTTCTTCAGCTAGTTGCTGGATGCCACGAACCAGTCGGTTAACGACTTCAGTACTTTCGGATAAGGTCGTCAACATCGCAACGGACCTTTCATCGGACTGTTCTGCCTTATCCTGCACATCTTCCGCAATAGCTGTCGCTAGATCAACGGCTGCCGCTGTATCTTGAATAGCGTCTGCTGAATTTACGGCACCAGCTGCAATATCCGTCGTCGCTTCACTAATCGTCCGTGAGTGGCTGTTAGTCTTTTCGACGAGTGCCTGCATTTCATGGACCGTGTTATTTGTATCGTCAAAATTTTGTTCAATGTCAGTAACAATTTGTTGGATGTTGGTAAACATCGTGTCAAAGGCGATACTTAAGGAACGGATTTCATCATCCGATTTAGGAATAGGAATCTCTTGGTTTAAGTTGCCTTCTGCAGCCTCTGTCGCAATCGCTTCTAGCCTTTGCAAAGGAAGTGTAATAATTCGCCCAAAAATATAAGTTAAAATACCTGTCCAAATAATGCCTAAAACGAATGTGAAGATCATAAAGGTCGGTTCGGAGACCTGGATAAAATCTTTTATATAATCGTATAGAAAATAAATAAAGAACCCGCTTACAGAATATGTAACCGTTGCGACTACTACAGTAAATAAGGTTAACTTTGACTGAATTCCAAATGGATAGCGTCTTTTCAATTCGATTCCTCCCTAGATTTTTAATTTATCAATCACTTTATCTATCTCTTCTTCTAGTTGTTTGGCTGTTTCCTTGTATAAAGTAACATCGCCACCGAATGGATCAGCAATGTCGCCTTGTTCACTTGCTTCATCATTTGCATAAGCCTTTAGTGTAAAAATCCGCCCAGCATAGTGAGGGTATTGATTTAAAAGTAGTTCTTCATGCGCGCTTGTCATCGTTAAGACGAGCTCAGCCCATTCCATTAGCGATTCTGTTACTAACCGGGACTCATGGTCTAGTTCAATCCCTTTTTCAGATAAAACAGTTAGTGCTTGTGGGCTAGCCGCTGCCTTTTCAGCCGCGAAGATACCGGCTGATTTCACATACGCGCCTGGTACTTTATGACGTAAAATTGCCTCGGCCATCGGACTGCGACAAGTGTTGCCTGTACAAACGAATAAGATGTTCATTATTAGCCACTCCATATAGATATACTTACTCATAATATAACACATAATGTAGGCACGGGTCATTTTTATGCAAAAAAAAAAGCGATGATAACATCGATTTCTCTTACAAACATAGGCACTATGGCTTATCTATTTTGTTTTCCATACATTTATATGTAGTTAATCCCTTAAGCAGGAAAGACGAAGACTTGGGCTAGTCCAAAAAGCAATAATATAAAACCGCCAACCATTTCACTGTAGGCACCGAACCATTGGGATGTTTTTTTGCCGAGCAGTAAACCGACCAAAGCTAAAAACATCGTCACCATACCGAATAAAAAGACAAAGACAGCTGTCTTCACGCCGACCAAGCCAAGACTTAGGCCAACAGGAAAACTATCGACACTAACAAAAAAGACAATCGTCAATAAGCGCAGGCCGTATGGATAAATTACTTTCGTATTCGCTTGTTGTAAGGAAGAAAAAATCATGTACAAACCGATAAAGACTAATAAAAAACTACCGATAATGGCTGCCATGTTTGTCCATTGCAAGGACATTAAATGACCGATTATCATACCGATAAAGGGTAGTAAGATATGAAAGAAGCCGATTAAGATAGCGATAAGAAAAATCCGCCGCAAGCGAAGATTATACATGCCAATGGCCAGACAGACAGAAAAACCGTCCAAGCCAAGCGCAAGCGCTAGCAAGGTAAAGTATGTCCACTCTGTAAGCATAGCGATAAGGAACTCCTCCCCATTCACAACATCTCTTTCACTATATGCTGCGATGGGAGGGTTTATGAATAAGGATGAGACTGCTAGATAATTTCTGTAGCTGCCCTTTCTAAGCGATCGAGAATAGCGTGTCCCTTAGCGAGGGAGGGATATTCACATATAAGAACATCGACATCAGCTTTACTAAAAGCGCGTAAATGACGATACAGCGCTTGGGCGATTTCCCCTTCACCTTGCCCTATATGGCGCTTTTTCGCTAGGTCAACCCTTGCAAAAGCTTCCGATTCATACAATAAACCAATTCGTTGTGCTTTTTCTTGGTAGTGAGCAATTGTTTCGCTAAGTCGCTCGCGACCTACTAAAATAAGTGGCACTTCTGGCGCATAGTGGACATATTTCATGCCAGGTGATTTTGGCTTGTCCGCTTCACCCTCGATTTCATAAGTATGACAAGCTCCCGCAATCCGGGCAATATCATCAGCTGTAATCGCACCGGGACGTAAAATTAAAGGAAATTCCCCCGTACAATCAAGAACGGTTGATTCAATGCCGACATCCGTAGTCCCACCATCGACCAGGGCTCCGATTTTGCCCATTAAATCAGTCGCAACGTGGGCCGCTTCAGTCGGACTCGGTCGCCCCGAACGATTGGCGCTTGGTGCTGCAAGTGGCAGCTTCGTCGCCTGCAATATCGCTAAGGCTACCGGGTGGTTGGGTATGCGCACGCCTACCGTGCTCAAGCCTGCAGTTACCGTGGGCGCAACCTTGCCCGCATCAGCTAGGACGTATGTAATCGGACCAGGTGAAAAATGATCGATTAAGGCGTCGACATAAGCTGGTAGGTCTGTCGTTAAGGCGTACAAGTCTTCCTTGGACGCTACGTGCACAATTAAAGGATTGTCACTAGGACGACCCTTGGCTTGGAAAATTTTCTGAACTGCCGCTTCATCAGTCGCATTTGCGCCTAAACCGTACACTGTTTCCGTTGGGAAGGCGACTGTTTCCCCTGCCTGTAACATCTTCGCTACAGCCTTTAGTTCACTTTCATCTATCGTTTCTTTCATCTGAAATAATTTCGTGTCCACTTCTTCCGCCTCTTTCCTACTTGCCTTTACAAACAAAAGAAAAACCGCTCAGCAACAGGCGGTCTTTTGTCATTATTATAGCATAGATTTATTTAATGTTAACCATATGAAACTAGTGCTCCTGATGTAACTGCGCATACCACCAATTTCCTTCACTCATTTCTTGAAAGGCTTGCAAGTTTTCAGGTGATTGTAAGCTAAAGGAAAATGAACTAAGCAAGAGATCTGTCACGATTTGTTTACTATGGACGTAGATAGTTGCTACCTCTTTTTCGGCAATAAAACGAATAATCGTTTGTAAGACAGCAGGTAGCTTCAAGGCATCATTCTTGACGATAAATAACTTTTTCAACCATACTTCATCATCCGATAATGCTTCCATTTGAAACCAACTAATAATCGTCCCGGCTTCTTCGATGACGTAACTGGTCGGTTGATTTATGTCATGAGGGATTAGCCAATCTTCGTTTGATGCTATAAATGATTGTAAGTCAACTTCTTTAACTGCCGTTGCTTTTTTCAGTTGCATGTTTGTTTCCACCCCATTAAAGGTATTTTCTACATCCTATGCTGTGAACTTTGATTTATGTCCTTCAGCAGCATATTGGCTAGGAAAAGTTAAACAAGTCGAAGAGAAAAAACCTTACTTCTACTTCCTCTTCTTCTCCTGTCGGGGCAAGTTCTCCTTCTTCACCCTCATGACCTTCTAAATCTGCTTCGACTAATTTTGTATCATTAAAGAAGTCGATAAAGCATAAGGGTGGAAAGAGCACGCACCACCAATTTTCACCTAAGCCACTGCCTAATGTTATTAAAATAGCTTCGTAATCACCTTCTGGATAGACATATGGGCCATATTTTTTCAATGGAAAAGGAACGTTTTCATTGTACTCTACCGTAAATGGATAGTTCTGATCATATTCTGCTAAAGTCGTCCTGACAATTTGATTTAAGTTCGGAATCGACTGCTCGATCAGCTGGCGTGCTGTATCGATATCATCAATTTGCGCTACCCTTTTAGAAATGTCTTCATTCACACGGTCGCGAACGATTAATTTTAATGCTTGATCAGCTTCTGCATCACTGTGGGCCAAAATCCGTAAGCGGACCGCTTCATCCGGAATCATATAGCTTTCCTCATCACTTACTTGCATGGTCGGTGCTACGGTTATCGCTTCTGTAGTCGTTATAAGAATAATAGAAAATATAAATAAAAGCGTCGCATATTTCATCCTTTATTCCCCTTACTATCTTTATTTATTACAAGTATGGGCAAAGGGAATAATTTTAAACCTCTTATTTTTAAGCTTCAATAACAGCAGACACGATGCGGTCTTGTCCATTTATATCTTGTAAAACAAGCACTTCACACTTCGGCCAGGCTGCTTTTATCATCTTCGATACAGCTGCTCCTTGCTTGTATCCTATTTCAAAAATGAGCAAGCGTTTTTCTATCCTTGGGAGGCAAGCGACCTGGGAAAGGATTGTTTCATAGGCTGCTAAGCCCTGTTTATCGGCAAATAGAGCCGCTTCTGGGTCAAAGTCTTTCACCGTATCTGTTAAAGCTTCCGCCTCATCCCGCGCAATATAGGGCGGATTAGAGACGATAAGCTCCGGATTTATTCCTTCCGCAATCAAAGCTTGTAAAAAGTCACCTTGAAAAAATTTCACCGGCGCCTCATGAAGGTCAGCGTTTTTAGCTGCTACCGCTAAAGCCTGTTCACTTATATCACTGGCATAGACAGTGGCATGAGGCACTTCTAAGGCTAAAGTGATTGCAATAACTCCGCTCCCTGTACCAAGATCCGCTAAGGTCACTGCTTCATTGGGAAAATGCCTTTTTATTTGCTCTAGGGCATGCCAAACGACTTCCTCTGTTTCAAAACGAGGAATGAGTACTTTTTTATTTACGAAAAAATCCCGGCCATAGAAAGCCGCCTGCCCTATAATATGTTGAATGGGCCTACCGCTGATGGCATGGTCTTTTATATGCTGCATAAACGCTTCTATTAAGGCTTCATCAAGCTCCTCCTGCATCTTCATATAAAAGGAGGTCGGGTTTTGCTTGGTCATATGCTGTAATAAGAGTTCAGCCGCATGTGCTTCACGGTCATATTTTTCCAAAAAAGAAAAAGCCCGTTGGAGGACTTTATACTGTTTCATATTATTCACCTATTTGTTGAAGTAGTTTCGTTTGATCATCTAACAACAAGGCATCGATAAACTCGTCAATATCACCGTCTAAAATATAGTCCAGCTTTTGAATCGTTAAGGAAATACGGTGGTCTGTTACACGGCTTTGTGGGAAATTGTAAGTTCTAATGCGCTCTGAACGATCGCCCGTTCCAATAGCCGATTTACGCGTTTGGTCGTATTCGTCCTTTGCTTCTTGTTGGTATTTGTCATACAAACGAGCACGTAATACTTTAAAGGCTTTTTCGCGGTTTTTAATTTGTGACTTTTCATCTTGACAGGAGACGACTATTCCTGTTGGCATGTGGGTAATCCGTACAGCCGAGTCCGTCATGTTAACGTGCTGTCCACCCGCACCACTCGCACGGTAGGTATCTACTTTAATATCTTCATTACGTACTTCTACATCAACATCTTCTGCTTCTGGCAAAACAGCGACAGTTGCGGTCGATGTATGAACACGGCCACTCGCTTCTGTTTCTGGAACACGTTGGACACGGTGGGCACCATTTTCAAATTTCAATTTAGAATAAGCACCTTTACCGTTAATCATAAAGATAACTTCTTTAAAGCCACCGACACCTGTCGTCGTTGCTTCAATAATTTCCGTTTTCCAACGGTTTTTCTCAGCAAAACGAGTATACATACGATATAAATCTCCGGCAAAGAGGGCCGCTTCGTCACCACCAGCTGCGGCACGAATTTCGACGATAACGTTTTTATCATCATTTGGATCTTTAGGTAAGAGCATGACCTTTAACTCTTCTTCTAATCTTTCCTTTGTATCTTCTAGTTCACTTATCTCCATTTTAATCATTTCGAGCATATCGTCGTCTGTCTCTTCTCGAAGCATGGCATTGGCTCCATCGAGTTGCTCGCTCGCTTCTTTATATTCGCGATAGTGTGCCACTGTTGGCGCTAAATCCGCCTGTTCCTTCGAATATTCACGTAACTTATTCGAATCCGCAATCACTTCTGGGTCACTTAATAAGTCATTTAATTTATGGTAGCGTTGTTCTAACGTTGCTAATTGTTCTAACATTGTCACACCTCGTTTCTCTAACACTTCTCTTATTTAGTATACACGATTTAATTTAATCTTCCTACAATTTTACTTGTGCGATGCGCACTCCATTCCTCTGCCTAACAAGAAAAAAGTCTAGGATAAAACTCGGAATCCAAAGCGACTTGGGGAAAATTTCTCCAAGTAAATGCGCAGGCCAGTTTGCTAAATAGTCATCCTAGGGTCGATTTTGACAAATAAAAAACAGGCAGTCTATGTGCCTGAATTTTATACGCCGTATTTTCTATAAGGAGGCGATTTCGCTTCTTATAAGTTGTATTTTTTCTTGAAACGGTCGATACGTCCACCTGCACGGTCTTCACGTTGTTTACCAGTGTAAAATGGATGAGTATCAGAACTAATTTCAACACGAATGACCGGGTATTCGTTACCGTCTTCCCACTCCATCATTTCTTCAGATGTTCTTGTTGAACCACTTAAAAACTTGTAGTTTGAACTAGTGTCTAAAAATATCACTTTTTGATATTCTGGATGACTTCCTTCTCTCATTTTGTTCCACCTCTTTTTCCATCTATATTATGCTTTCGAAACTATTTTCTTTTCTACACGTCTAAATATTATAACAGCTGAAAAGCCTATTTTCAAGTGTAATCATTTACGTTTACTCTTAAGTTCTTCATCAATTTTTTGGAAAAATTCATCATTCGCTTTCGTAGCGCGTAAGCGACGGATAAATCTTTCCGTAAAGTCTTGCGAGTCCTGCATGGTACGTCGAATGAGCCACATTTTTTCAAGCTGGTCTTCCGAGACGAGCAACTCTTCTTTTCGTGTTCCTGATCGTAAAATATCAATCGACGGGAAAATACGACGCTCGGCAAGTTGACGGTCGAGATGAAGTTCCATGTTTCCTGTTCCTTTGAACTCCTCGTAAATAACGTCATCCATACGCGAACCTGTATCGACGAGTGCAGTCGCTAAAATTGTCAAGCTGCCGCCTTCTTCAATGTTTCGAGCCGCACCAAAGAATCGTTTTGGTCGGTGAAAGGCAGCCGGATCAATTCCACCTGATAAGGTTCTGCCACTCGGCGGAATGACTAAGTTATATGCACGTGCAAGACGCGTGATACTATCCATTAAAACGATAACATCATTCTTTTGTTCAACGAGACGCATGGCTCGCTCTAAAACAAGTTCAGATACTTTAATATGACTTTCCGGTACTTCATCGAATGTTGAACTAACGACGTCGACACCTTTGTGAACTGAACGTTCAATATCCGTTACTTCCTCAGGGCGTTCATCGACGAGTAAAATAATTAATTTAGCATCAGGATGATTGACGGTAATGCTATTAGCAATCTCTTTTAATAACATCGTTTTTCCTGCTTTAGGAGGGGCGACGATTAATCCACGCTGTCCAAAGCCTACTGGCGTCATAATGTCCATCATACGAGTTGATAAGTGACCTGGTTCGTTTTCAAGTTGCATAAAGCGGTCTGGATAAAGCGCTGTTAAACCTGGGAAGTGGACGCGTTCTTTGGCGACTTCTGGGTCTTCTCCATTAACTGCATCGACATGGAGTAAACCATAGTATCGTTCGTTTTCTTTCGGCGGTCTTACCTTACCAGAAACTTTATCCCCATTACGTAGATCAAAGCGGCGAATTTGTGATGCCGAAATATAAATATCTTCTGCACTCGGAGAGTAATTAATCGGACGTAAGAAGCCAAAGCCTTCTGAAGGGATAATTTCTAATATACCGTCCATGAAGAGGAAGCCATCTTTTTCTGCTTGTCCTTTTAATATGGCAAAAATAAGTTCCTTCTTCGTCAACTTTGCATAATAGGATACTTTATAGTCCCTAGCGAGCTCATATAACTCTTTTAAAGTTAGCTCTTCTAAATAAGAAATTGTTATTGCTGACACTTTATTATCACACCTATTCTAAAAAACTTTTAAATTATGTACTATTCCTCTTTCATCGTTCTTGTTAAATGATTGATATGTAGGTTTGAGAGATTGTTAATTCCTACTATGGTACTTAGGCGTAGGAGGAGTAGTTAGGAGAAAATGCTTGCTATAAATAAAAGTGGGATGTCGCTCGTACTTTATTCATGAAGTGAATGTTTTTCTGCGCACATCCCGACTTTTCAGTTCATTTTTTTACATATTCAAAAACGCTATATCATAATAACATTTTTATCATACACGGTTACTTTGTTTTATTCAACTATATAAGAAATATTATTCTTCTTCCATAACATAATTGGGTTTTTTCTTTAAGCTATGTTTTCCGTCGATAAAACGGATCGTCCCACTTTTGGTACGCATGACGACACTTTGAGTTGTGGCATGCTTACCTTTAAACTGGACCCCTTGGAGTAGCTCTCCATCCGTAACTCCCGTAGCGGCAAAGATGGCATCGTCACCTGAAACGAAGTCGTCCATTTGATAAACTCTATCCATATCTGTAATGCCCATTCGTTTACAACGGGCAATCTCCTCATCGTTTGAAGGAAGTAATTGTCCTTGAATTTCACCGCCGAGACATTTTAAGGCAACCGCAGCGAGCACCCCTTCAGGAGCACCGCCTACACCGAGTAACATGTCGACACCTGTTTGTTCGAAGGCGGTATTAATCGCTGCTGCAACGTCTCCGTCTTGAATCAACTTAATACGCGCACCTGTCGCTCTGATCTCATTGATTAATGCTTCATGACGTGGACGGTTTAACACGACGACGAGAACGTCCTCAATATCTTTGTCCTTGGCCTTGGCTACTGCTTCAATATTTTCAGCTGTCGAAGCCTTAATATCCACTTTACCAACTGCTTCGGGACCGACGGCGATTTTTTTCATATACATATCCGGTGCATTCAGTAAATTGCCTCCATCAGCAATCGCAACGACCGATAAGGCATTCCAGGTTCCACGAGCAACGATATTCGTTCCTTCTAGTGGATCGACGGCAACATCAACTTCTGGGCCATCTCCTGTTCCGAGTTTTTCGCCAATATAAAGCATCGGCGCCTCGTCCATTTCACCTTCTCCAATGACGACTGTTCCTTGCATGGGAATCGTATCGAATACCGTACGCATGGCTGTTGTTGCTGCATCGTCTGCTTCATTACGTAATCCTCGACCCATCCATCTAGCCGTCGATAAAGCAGCCGCTTCAGTTACTCGGACTAGTTCCATCGTTAAACTTCTTTCCACGTTTAAAAACTTCCTTTCGATTTGGTCTTTTACTATTTATTTTACGTTCATTCGTTTCTTTTCAGAGTCTGTCATTTTTTCTTTATAAATTTTAGCACCGAGCTTTGTTAATTTGTCCGTTATATTTTCATAGCCTCGTTCGATATGATCGATGCCTGTTATTTCGGTTCTTCCTTCTGCCATTAAACCTGCCACGATAAGGGCTGCCCCTGCTCGTAAATCAGATGCCTTTACTTGCGCACCTTCTAATTGACTCGGGCCTGATACAATTGCAGAATTACCTTCTAGCTTTATCTTGGCATTCATGCGACGCAATTCATCGATATGCTTAAAGCGGGCTTGATAAATCGTATCCGTAACGATACTCATGCCTTCTGTCTTCGTTAGCAAGGCCGTAAAGGGTTGTTGTAAATCTGTCGGGAAGCCAGGGTGAACGAGCGTTTTAATATTGACCGCTGTTAATTTTTCGCCTGGGCGGATGGTGATTTGTTCATCGACATGTTCGATGTCGACACCCATCTCGCGCATTTTAGAAAATAAGGATTCTAAATGTTCCGGAATTACATTATCAATCGTTACTTCCGTCCCTTGAGCAGCTGCAATGATGGCATATGTCCCTGCTTCAATACGGTCAGGGATAATCGTATGGAGACAACCGTGCAATTGCTCGACACCTTCGATACGAATGATATCCGTACCAGCGCCTTTTATTTTGGCACCCATGTTGGTAAGCAAGGTTGCCACGTCAATAATTTCAGGTTCTTTCGCAGCATTTTCGATAATGGTTTGCCCTTTTGCTTTGACGGCGGCTAACATAATATTAATAGTTGCACCGACACTAACGACGTCTAAATAAATACGAGCGCCAACTAATTCATCAGCTTGTAAATAGAGCGCACCTTTTTCATTTCTAATTTTAGCTCCTAGTGCCTCGAATCCTTTAATATGTTGATCAATCGGACGCGGCCCTAGAAAACAACCTCCTGGTAGGCCAATAGCTGCCTTTTTGAATTTGCCTAACATGGCACCCATAAAATAATAAGATGCACGCAGTTGCTTTACTTTTCCATTTGGTAAAGGAATCGACTCAATCATTGATGGATCAATTTTAATTTCATGCTCGGATGGTCGTTCAATATAAGCACCAATATCTTGTAAAATCGACTGTAAGGTGTCGACATCAGATATATCAGGTAAGCCTTCAATCGTTACCGTTGAGTCTGCTAAAATAGCTGCGGGAAGTAGGGCGACAGCGCTGTTTTTAGCACCGTTCACCCTAACTGTTCCTGATAGTTTCCTGCCGCCTTCTACGATTATTTTCTCCATACATAACCCTCTCTTTTTTGAAACAAAGCTTATTTATTCCTTACGACTTTTCACACTGTCCCAATCTGCTAAAAACTGCTCAATCCCTTTGTCTGTCAGAGGGTGACTTACTAGTTGCTGTAGCACATTAAAAGGAATCGTCGCAATATGCGCTCCGTGCAAGGCCGCTTCAATTACGTGTAAAGGATGACGAATCGATGCTGCAATGATTTGTGTTTTTAAGTTCGCTCGGTTAAAAATCTCAGAAATTGTCGCAATTACTTCCATCCCGTCATGACCAATATCGTCGAGTCTTCCTATAAATGGCGAGACATAGGTCGCCCCTGCTCTTGCCGCAAGCAAGGCTTGATTGGCATTGAAAATTAAGGTGACATTCGTTTCGATATTTTCTTCACTTAAGGTCTTGACTGCTTTTAAGCCTTCTAATGTCATGGGAATTTTTACGGTAATATTAGGGGATATGTTAGCGAGCTCTCTTCCTTCTTCAATCATACCCTCTGCATCTTCAGCAATTACTTCTGCACTTATAGACGAAGAAACCTCAGCTGTTATCTCTTTTAATCGTTCATGAAAGTCGACATTTTCTTTAGCGATAAGTGTTGGATTCGTCGTCACACCACCTAAAATACCGAGTGCATTTGCTTCTTTGATTTCCTCGATATTTGCCGTGTCGATAAAAAACTTCACGATAGAGCCACCCCTTTTATATTTTTTTTTACGCTTGATTAGATGAACCGAATTCGCGCATCTTCTCGATTACTGTAGCTTTAATCGCCTCGCGACCTGGGCCCATATATTTACGTGGGTCATAAACTTCTTTATCTTCATTCAATACTTCACGAATTACTTTTGTCTGTTGGATTTGGTTTTCTGTATTAACGTTAATTTTTGCTGTTCCTAATGAAATAGCACGTTGGATATCCTTCAACGGAATTCCTGTACCACCATGGAGAACGAGTGGAACACCTGTTAATTTTTGTACTTCTTCCATTTCTTTAAAACCTAATTTCGGTTCTCCCTTGTAAGGACCATGAACGGAACCTAAGGCAGGTGCGAAACAGTCGACATTTGTCTCACGGACTAATTGATCACATTCAGCTGGAATGGCGTACATAGCTTCTGCGTCATCGACGACGAGATCATCTTCTTCTCCCCCAATACGGCCGAGCTCAGCTTCGACTGATACAGCGTGAATATGTGCTAGTTCAACGACTTTTTTCGTATTCGCAATATTTTCTTCTAATGGTAAATGTGATCCGTCATACATAACCGATGTAAAACCAGCATGGATAGCTTCTGCACACTTCTCAAAACTTGAACCGTGATCAAGATGGATGGCTACAGGTACTGATGTCCCATACTCTTCCATTAAGGCCTTAACCATGGCGACCACTACTTTAAATCCGCCCATGTAGCGCGCAGCCCCTTCAGATACACCTAAAATAACCGGTGATTGCTCTTCTTCAGCTGCTTGTAAAATCGCTTGCGTATACTCTAAATTATTTAAATTAAATTGACCAACTGCATATTTCTTTTCATTCGCAATGTTTAACATTTCTCTCATTGAAACCAGTGCCATTAAAAACCAGCTCCTTCGTTTATTGTGTATATAAATTAACTTACCTTAAGAATACCAAGTAGCCACTAGTCATGCAACTTGTTAAAAGTATTTTTTTATATTCATTCACTTGTTTTAGTGATTATTTCTCTTATTGTTTCCTTGCCATCGATCGGATGGTTTTATTTCATCTATTCCTTCTTGTATTTTTCAGTGACGACCGCTTCGATAAAGCCAGAAATTAATGGGTGGGCTTTTGTCGGACGCGATTTAAACTGAGGGTGATATTGACAAGCAAGGAACCATGTATGGTCCTTGATTTCAATCACTTCAATCGACTGTTCATTTCGGCTATAAGCAGAAAAGACGAGTCCATTGTCCTCAAATTGTTCACGATAAATAGGATTTAATTCATAACGGTTGCGGTGACGTTCAGCAATTTCTTCTAGGCCTCCATAAATTTCCGCCGCTTTAGTACCCGCTTTTAAGCTAATCGGATCATCAATCCCTAAACGTAAGGTACCGCCTAAGGCATCTTTATTGCCATTTTCATTAGTAAAGCGAGTAATCGGATGTGGCGTGTTCGGGTTTACTTCAATCGCATGTGCATCCGCTAAGTCAAGCACATTACGCGCAAACTCAACAGCAGCTAATTGCATGCCGATGCCTACTCCGAGAAAAGGAATGTTATTCTCACGTGCATAGCGGATGGTAATTAACTTACCGTCCATACCACGCGTACCGAAACCACCCGGAACAACAATTCCATCGCTATCTTTTAATTCTTCTTCTAAGCTTGCTTCCGTTACTAACTCT
>Ga0079226_10002172_pt1 | contig 15084 bp, 11 predicted proteins | sample Poulit2014_FD_76345 | JGI IMG/M metagenome (GOLD analysis project Ga0079226, IMG submission 76345) | Agricultural soil microbial communities from Georgia to study Nitrogen management - Poultry litter 2014 | ecosystem: Environmental > Terrestrial > Soil > Agricultural land | place: USA: Georgia... | reverse complement strand
GTTGGATGCGCTGCATTTTCTCCTACTGAATCTGCAAACACCCAGCAACGCTCACATTTTTCTCCGTCATGCTTTTCTACATGAACATCTACATACTTATATGCTTTAGCATCAGGATGAGTTTCATTCAACGTCACATCTGATACAATTAACATTTGATGAAGATGATCAATATGATTCAAGACTTCTTTTGTGTAATCATCTTTAGCGTGAATGGTGACTCTTGCTTCTAATGGTTTACCAATAATTTTGTCATTTCGTGCTTCTTCCAGCGCTTTTAAGACATCTCCGCGCACTTGCATGAAATGATCCCATTTCTCACATACCTTGTCATCCAGACCCTCGACTGCTCTTCCATCAGGCATGTCTGTTAATTGAGCATATTTCGCAACAGTCTGCGGAATATGTTCCCAAATTTCCTCCGTTGTATGGGGAATAATTGGACTTAATAGTTGAACTAAGGTGACAACCGTATCATAATATACCGTTTGGATACTTCTTCTTCTCGGGTGGTCTCTATTTTCAACATAGAGAATATCTTTCGCGTAATCAAGATAAAAGGCACTTAACACAGTCGAAATAAAGTTGTGAACAGCTTGTGAAACAGAACCATAATCAAACATATCATAACTTTGTCGAACTTCTTTTATCAATTGTTGTAAACGATAGAACATGTACTTATCCGCTTCTTCGAGTTGTGCTTCTGCCACTCGATGGACAGACGGGTCAAAATCGTTAAGACTGCCCAACATAAAACGAATAGTATTTCTAATTTTACGATAGCTTTCAGACGTTTGTTTCAAAATATCTTGAGAAATGCGAACATCTCCCTGATAATCAACTGAAGCTACCCATAAACGCAAAATATCTGTTCCAAGTTGTTTACTGACGTCTTTCGGAGCGATAATATTCCCAAGTGACTTACTCATTTTACGTCCATCACCGTCTAAAGCAAAACCGTGGCTTAACAGTGTTTTGTATGGAGCTTTACCAGTAATTGCGACAGACGTTGACAGAGAAGAGTTAAACCAGCCGCGATACTGATCGCTTCCTTCAATATAAACATCTGCAGGACGATGATGGTCTTCCCGGTGTAACAATACAGCTTCATGAGAAGAACCGGAATCAAACCACACATCCATAATATCCGTTTCTTTTGTAAATGTGCCATTTGGACTGTGTTCTGAAGTGTACCCTTCAGGCAATAAATCTTTTGCTTCCCAGTCAAACCAGATATTGGAACCATGTTTTTCAAATAATGCCGAGACGTGCTGCACCGTTTCATCCGTTATAATTGGTTCTTTATCTTCTCCATAAAAGACAGGGATAGGAACGCCCCATGTCCGTTGCCGTGAAATACACCAATCTTCGCGATCGCGCACCATATTATACAATCTCGTTTCTCCCCAATGCGGATGCCATTCTACTTTTTTGATTTCTTCTAAAATTTCTTCCCGAAATGCTTTTATAGAAGCAAACCACTGCGAAGTCGCACGAAAGATAGTCGGCTTTTTCGTACGCCAGTCGTGAGGATACGAGTGTGTGATAAACTGTAATGTTAACAAGGCATCTGCCTCTTTCAACTTATCGCTCACTACTTTATTGGCTTCATCATAAAATAAACCTTCAAAACCAGGTGCTTCGTCTGTAAAAACACCTTTCTCGTCTACCGGACATAGAGCTTCGATACCATAAGTTTCAGCTACATAGAAGTCTTCTTCCCCGTGTCCTGGAGCAGTGTGCACACAACCTGTTCCTGCATCTATCGTCACATGTAATCCGTTCATAACTACGACATCCCTGTCATAAAACGGATGAGATGCAATAATATTATCTGCTTCTCTGCCCATAAACGACTGGACTACTTGTGGGTTTTCCCATTTTAATTCTTCTTCCAATGATTCAACTAAATCATGAGCAACCACATATTTTTCATCGTTTACTTGAATGACTTCATATTCTAAATCAGGATGTAATGTTACTCCAAGACTTGCCGGAATAGTCCAAGGCGTCGTTGTCCAGATAATAAATTTCGTCCCTTCTTCAAGCAAACCTTTGCCGTCTTTTACCTCATAAGTAACATAAATAGAAGGAGAGCGTTTATCTTTATATTCAATTTCTGCTTCTGCCAATGCTGATTCAGATGAAGGGGACCAAAACACAGGTTTTAACCCTTTATAAATATAGCCTTTTTTAGCCATTTCACCAAATACTTTAATCTGAGCCGCTTCATATTCTTTTTTCAACGTGATATAAGGATTATCCCAATCACCGCGAACTCCCAGTTCTTTAAATTGGTTCCGCTGATTGTCAATTTGTTCCATTGCATAATCAGCACACATTTGACGGAACTCTGCAATCGGCAACTTTTTCCGGTCAATTTTCTTCTGTTTTGTAAGGGCTGTTTCGATCGGTAATCCGTGCGTGTCCCATCCTGGAATATACGGCGCATGAAAACCGGCCATTGATTTATAACGGACAATAAAATCTTTCAGTATTTTGTTAAGAGCATGTCCGATATGCAAATCACCATTCGCGTAAGGAGGGCCGTCATGTAAAATAAACGTTGGTCTCCCTTTCGTTCTGGCTATCGATTGTTCATACACCTTATCTTCGTCCCACGCGGCTCGGCGAACAGGTTCTTTATTCGGTAAATTTCCTCGCATTGGGAAATCTGTTTTTGGCATTAATAAAGTATCTTTATACTCCATTTTGTTATTTCCTCCTTTATATTGAGTGGGGCTTTCAAACACTATTGAATACATTATAAAATTGCATATAAAAAATCCTCTTATCCCAAAAAGGGACGAGGATTCTCGCGGTACCACCCTTGTAAATAACTGTGCATGCCAGTTATTCGCTCTCGATTCGTAACGTGAACAAGCCGTTCTATCCTACTGTTATTCAAATAGAGACTCCGGAATGATATTCCAAAGAGACACTAAATCAGGCTCTCACCAATCCTGATTCGCTTTGTTAGTGCATGTTCTTTGTACTGATTCTTTCATCGTCATGTTTTATGAAGTTATAATTTTACTTATTATATCATATTATCTAAAAAGACTGAAAAGAAAAGCAATAAAAGCTGCTCATATTATTCCGATACTGCTTCTGATGATTCTTGATGCTTTTGTTCCTTTTCAATTAAATCGCCCCACTCTTCATTGTTCACCATCTCCAATTGGGCTTCGATAATTGTTTTTAATCTTGAACGGTACACGCGTGTCTGTCGTTTCAATTCATCCATTTCGACGGAAACCTTTTGCGATTGGGTGAAAGCTTCATCAACAATACGATCGGCATTTTTTTCCGCTTCTTTAATGATTAATTTCGCTTCTTTTCTTGCACCGGCTTTTACTTCTTCTGCCGTTTCTTGAGCAACCACAATCGACTTATTTAAAGACTCTTCCATGCTTACATAATTATCGACTCGTTCCTGAAGCTCTTCCACTTGTTTTTCCAGTTCTTTCTTTTTTCGAATGTTAATTTCATAATCTTTCATCACTTGGTCCAGAAATTCGTTCACTTCATCTTCATTATACCCTCTAAATCCACGAGTAAATTCTTTATTATGAATATCTATTGGGGCAAGTACCAAATGAACACCTCCTATATTCATGCCATCGCGTCTGGAACTTTACAGCAATAAGCATGCGTTCTCACTTCTTTCATTATGTATGTACAAATATACGAACATTTTTCTTAACAACAGATGAGACAACTTTAAATAAACTCTTCCCTTACCATTATAAGCAACTAATAGTAATCCTTCAATAATTTTTATGTTTTTAACACGGCAGCAGTGATTTTATATTTATCTTTACGTGTTTTTCCACCTATTTCTACGAGTTTGCTTCGGCCAAATCTCCGAACAGAAATTAAATCTCCCTCCATTAAAAATACAGCAGGATCGTCTACATAAGTATGATTAATTTTTACTTTATTTGCTTGAATCAAAGCATGGGCATCTTTTCGCGACATCTTATATATCTCCTTCACCAACACATCCAATCGTAAGGATGTTACGGTGTGAGCGCGATGAATCCATTCATCGTTGGCGATTTCACTTTCTCCAACTGGTTTCTTTTTTAGTTGAATAGATGCTTTTTTAATTTGTGTTAAATTGAGACGAACATAATCCTCTAATTCCTCTGCAATAAAAAACTGTACTTCATCTTGCAACACATTAATATCTCCGATTTTCTTTCGTTCGATGCCTAAGGAAAGAAAACCTCCCAGCACATCAGAGTGACTTAAAGAAACAAATTTTGCTGGATAAGCAGCAGCAAGTAAAATAACTTGGAAATCTTTTTGCATTATATCTTCATAAAATGGAGCTATAACCGCTCGCTTTCTTTCCGCTTTCGCGTGACCTCCAAAAAAATCATACTGAATGACATCATGATTGGAACCAATCACAGTCGCTATAATTTGCTGTTCCCGAGGATCCAGAAAATCTGTCACGTAAGGAACATAGGTGCTTTCCACCTGCTCCATCCACGACAGAACTTGATCCACAAATGGATGTTCATGCTTTCTGTAATGCTGGTAAATATTCACATTGTTCCTCCTGCAAACATCCCGAATATTGATTCTAAACCTATTGCTGCCATCCGAAGAGCTAAAATAGCCACAATCGGAGATATATCAATCATACCGAGTGGAGGAATAATTTTTCTAAACTGCTCTAAATAAGGTTCACAAATAGCTGCAAAAAAAGCGCCAAATTGAGATTCTCTTGCCCCAGGAACCCAGGACATTATAATATAGATAAATATCACTACTGTATATATTGTAATTGCTTGTTCTACTAAACCTAAAACTAAGCCCATCGAATCTTACCATCCTTTATTAAATTCTGCATCTTGCATGTTACTCTTGGATATCGTTCCTGACACATCTATGTTCTCTGGTACACATAAGAAGGTTGCCATACCCGTCTTTTGAATATCTCCATTTACTGCATAAACTGTTCCACTTAAAAAATCAACAATGCGTTTCGCCTGATGCTGGTCCATATTTTGTAAATTGATAACTACAGCGCGTTTATTTAAAATATGATCTGCTATCTCCTGCACTTCATTATAAGACTCAGGTTCACAAAGAATTACCTTTGAAGCTGATTGTTGCACTGCTGAGAGATTAACAACATTTTTTTTCTCTTTAGACGACGGAACAGAGGGAAGCGAAGATGCAGAATCCTCTTCATATTCTTCGACATACTCATATTCTTCTTCTGTATTAAAGAAGTTTTTGAATTTATCTTTGAAGCTCATTTCCTTTCCTCCTCTTCAACATTAGCTGCCAACTAATTGTGAACCCAGACGCAGATGTGTTGCTCCTTCTTCGATGGCAATTTGAAAATCATTACTCATGCCCATAGATAAAAAATGACAAGGTGCGTGAGCAAGATGTTTAGCAGCTGCTTCATCACGTAATTCTCTCAACGAACGAAATACCTGTCTTATTTCCTCTTCATCATCACTATCCGGTGCCATTGTCATTAAGCCTGCGACGCGAACTTTATCGTACCCTGCAAGAGATTCAATGAAAGGGATAACCTCTTCCTTTTTCAGACCATGTTTAGTAGTCTCTCCACTTACATTCACTTGCACAAAACAATCCATTACTTTACTGCTTCGCTTATTAATTTGTTTTACAATTGACAATCTGTCCAGTGAATGGATAGCCGACACTTTGTCTATCACATCCTTCACTTTTCGAGATTGTAATGTTCCAATGAAATGCCAGTTTGCATTGCTTTTAATATCTTCATATTTATAGATTAATTCTTCTGCGCGATTTTCTCCTAAATTCAAAATGCCTGCATCAATCTCTTCTTGAGCTCGTTCGTTGGATACATACTTTGTCACACCAATTAAAACTAAGTCGCTTCGGGAACGGTTCGTCTTTTGTAAGGCATTTTCTATTTTAGTTTCAATACGTTGCAAATTTTCCTGTACCGACATGAATATGCGTCTCTCCTATACTTTTCATCTGCCTATAGTTTACCATAAATACACCACTATGTTAGCACGTTTTGTTTATGCATGCTAAATCTCACAATATATAAAAAGAAGGTTCCATTAAAACTTGACATTCGCCGAACCAACATAGCGAATGCTGTCGCTATACGTATGCTAAAAAAAAGGTCCATAACGGTTCTATGCGCTACAGACCAATTTTTATTATGGGCGATTTCGATTACGGTTTCTCAGGAAAGTAGGAATATCCAGTGTATCTTCATCCTGTTCAGATGGATCTTCTGCTGGTTCTGTTTCCTCTTCTTTTGCCGGTTTGGTTGATTGCTTTCGACTTGGCTGGTCTGTTTGTTGTGGACGAGCAGGTCTTTGTTTTCTCTCTGACTCCACTTCCTTTTCAGATTCATCAAATCCAGTAGCAATGACTGTTACTATGACCTCTTCTTTTAAATTTTCATTAATGACGTTTCCAAAAATTACGTTCACTTCTTCATCTGCCGCACTCGTCACCAGGTCTGCTGCTTCCTGAACTTCAAACAAGCTCAATGAAGGCCCTCCTGAAATATTCATTAACACACCTTGTGCTCCATCAATAGATGTTTCCAGCAGCGGAGATGAAATAGCTTTTTTAGCAGCTTCAATTGCCCTGCTTTCTCCAGTTGCAACACCGATTCCCATTAAAGCTGACCCTTTATCAAACATAATTGTCTTCACATCAGCAAAATCCACGTTAATTAATCCGGGTTTGGCGATTAAATCAGAAATCCCTTGCACACCTTGACGCAATACGTTGTCTGCTTCTCTAAATGCTTCGAGCATCGGAGTATTTTTATCGACAATTTCTAATAAACGGTCATTCGGAATAACAATTAGCGTATCTACAGCTTCTTTTAAGGAACTAATTCCTTCTTTTGCTTGATTTTGTCTGCGCATCCCTTCAAAGGAGAAAGGTCTTGTCACAACACCTACAGTCAGTGCTCCAAGTTCTTTTGCGACTTTTGCAATAGTTGGAGCAGCGCCAGTTCCTGTACCCCCGCCTTTTCCTGCAGTAACAAATATCATATCTGCACCTTTTAAAACTTCTTCAATTTGTTCTTTACTTTCTTCGGCAGCTTTCTTACCAACTTCAGGACTGGCTCCGGCGCCGAGCCCACGCGTTAATTTTTCACCAATTTGAAGTTTAACCTCTGCTTTGGATAAATTAAGTGCTTGAGAATCAGTGTTGACTGCAATAAATTCAACACCTTCTACTCCATGATCTATCATACGATTTACGGCATTATTTCCGCCGCCGCCAACGCCAATAACTTTAATCGTTGCCAGTTTGTCTGAGTTCGTATCAAATTCTAACATCATTTGTCCTCCTAATCTGTGGTCACTAGTATGTCCATATCTTATTCAAAAAATGATTTGAAAAAGTTCGTTACTTTTGAAGTAGTTTTTTCCCCTGAATCCGCTTGGGGTTCCTCTTTTTCTTTTTGCTTTGGCTGTTTTACTTTTTTCTGTTTTACAGGTTGTTCATTATTGACAATAACAGAAGGGTTCAAATTCTTTCCCTGTATTTTAGCATTTCGATAAGCAAATTGTATGGTTCCTACACCAACCGTATATTGAGGTTCTCTGACTCCAATATAATCGGGAATAGCGATGCGGGCATTTGCTTCAAAGACTTCTTGAGCTAATTCTAATACACCGGGCATTTTTGCGGTTCCGCCTGTCAGTACATACCCTCCCCTTACATCATGGAAACCCATTCTTTCAATCTCTTTTTCAATCAATCGTAACAGTTCTTCTAATCTTGCTTCAATCATATCAGAAATTTCCAATTGATTATAGACTTCTTTTTGATTACTCCCAATGATAGTTGCTTCAAATGTCTCTTCTTCCATCGCATTAGGGTAATAAGCATGCCCGTGTTCTTTTTTAATTTCTTCGGCTTCTTCTGTTGTAGTGCGAAGTCCGATAGAAATATCTTTGGTGATATTATCACCGCCCAAAGGAATCACGGTCGTAGCATTTAAATGGTCATTTTCATATACGGAAACTGTCGTACAGCCTGCCCCAATATCAATCAGTGCTACCCCTAAGTTTCGTTCATCTTTTGATAATCCTATTGTACCCGCAGCAATTGGCTGTAAACAAATTTCTGCAATTTGTAAGCCTGCTTTTTCAACACATTTTAATACATTATGTAAAACCGTCTTCGAACAAGTAATTATAGTGCCTTCCACTTCTAACCGGACACCTATCATCCCTCGTGGATCGGTAATTTCATCTAATCCATCTACAATAAATTGCTTCGGGATGACATCGATAATTTCCCGTTCAGGCGGTATGGACATCACTTGCGCCCCATCAATGGCCCGCGTAATATCCTCATCATCAATTTCTCTGCTATCATCTTGTACCGCAACAACCCCGTGGCATGGATGGAGTTGAACTTGATTTCCATTGACTGCTACAATGACATGCTCAATATTCATCCCTACCATATGTTCTGCCTGTTCGACAGCCGCCTTGATAGAAAGCACCGTTTCGTCGATATCCACTATCGCACCTTTGCGCATTCCTTTTGACGGAGCGGTCCCTACTCCTATAATATTCAGAGAATCTTTTAAAACTTCTCCTATAATCACTTTAATTTCTGATGTTCCTATATCCAAACTAACTAATACTTCACCGTTATTCACGAAAAAGGCACCTCCAATATCAATGAATCATTCGTCTGTTTTTTCAAAGTAAGTCCCTACCCCCATATGAATAACTCCCTTTCCTTCATCATCTAACTGTGAAACAATGGAAGGGTAGTTTTCCATCTTGGAAGACAGATTTCGAATCGTTGCATCTACAACGTATCCATCACTCATATAGATATTAATCTTATTTTTATTTTTATCTGTAGGAGACCATGTAATTTCTGAAATTTGCTTATAAACATTATCAGGCATATCTTTTAATTCAGAAGAAATATCTTGTAAATATTCATCATTTTTAAAATCATGCAGTATAGGTCCTGCCCCTCGATTACCTTCTCTGTTTTTAACAATCGAGCCGTTCTCCAGCACGGGGTAAAATGAACTGTCTTCTTCCATATAACCAATGATGTTATTTTCCTCAATTTGTAGTTGTACCGTTTGTGGTAACTTTCTTTCAATTTTTGCAGAATCAATTACAGGGTTATCTCGTAATTTTTTTAAAACCTTCTTCTTCGAAACTCCCCAAATATTAGCATCGAACTCCAAACCGCTTATTTCCAACACTTCTTCTTCAGATAAAACCTGGTTCCCTTCTATTTCAATGTCTTTCACTTCGCTCAACGGCGTTTGCAAATAGATTAAAATAGAAATCAAAACCAAAAAAATAATTAAGTATATAATCAATCTGCGGCTGGATTTCTTTTTCCGTGCTTCTTTCAACTTGGGAATTCGATCTTCTATGGAAATTATTCGCTCTTTTTCCATCGATTTCTTCCTTTATATTCACAATTTTAAAGCTTCCTATAATACTTGAATTATATCACTAGTTATTTGTAAAGTATAGTATTATATAAAAACAAGTTCAATAGTATCAATGATTTAAACTGATTGTAATGAAATAAAAATATTTTGTATCATGATGTAACATCTCTGCGGAATACTATGCATGAACAACCAGATTTCCATTCCTTTTCGAACACAAAATTCGGTTTAACGTATATATTTATCAATTATGTATATTCCCGCAGGCAGTCAACTTTTTTCTTCCATAATCTTTATGGGTGAAAACTTTATACTTTCTGAATCGCTTACGAAAAAAGCACCTCTTTAAGAGATGCTTCTTTATGTTATTATGTCAACTGCAACAAGTGAAATGACATTGGTCAAATCGTCTTTAGAGCAGACAACTCTATAATGTCTCGACAGCTTGAATATACAGGTTCCCTCTTTCTTCAAACGTTTTATATTGGTCCCAGCTGGCACAAGCCGGCGACAACAAGATGACATCTTTCTTTGACGAAAGATGATAGGCAGTTTTTACAGCTTCTTCCATATTTTGTGATGCTTCAACACAAATATTCAGCTCTTCAGCTAACAACTGCAATTTCTCTTTCGTTTCTCCAAAAACAACCATCGCTTTCACATGTGTTAAAAAGGGAATTAATTCACGAAAATCATCACCTCGGTCCAGCCCTCCTGCTAATAAAATAGTTGGCTGTTTAAAGGCTTGCAGAGCTTTTTCTGTAGCGAGCATATTGGTTGCTTTAGAATCATTATAGAAGAATCTGTTTTCCACTTCCTTCACGTATTGCAGACGATGCTTTACACCTGAGAAGGTTTGCAGCACTCGTTTGACACCATCTACAGATCCACCAGCTGTTAAAGCTATTGCAATAGCTGCTGCAATGTTTTCTAAATTATGATTGCCCACTAACTGAACATCTTCCCGAGAAATGATTCGCTCCTCATAAAAATAAATATTTACTTCATCCATCCAGGCACCTGCTACATGTTGCTGGTGTGTTGTAAATCCAACTAAATCTGCCTTCGTATACTTTGCAATCTGCGCAACATTTGCGTCGTCCATATTGTAAACAAAATAATCGTCCGCCGTCTGATTTTGAATAATATTTGCTTTTGCTTTCACATAATTTTCCATGGAACCATGATAATCCAAATGGGCAGCATGCACATTTAACAAAGCTGCAACATGCGGACGAAAGTTTTGAATGCCCATTAATTGAAAAGAAGATAATTCTAATAAGAAGTTATCCTCTTCTTCCAACGTTTGAGCCACTTCAGTTGCTGCTGTTCCAATATTTCCTGCCAATTTCACTGGACATTCGCTCGCTCGCAGCATTTCCTCTACAAGTGTTGTCGTCGTCGTTTTTCCGTTTGATCCCGTTATTCCTATAATAGATTGTTCAGGAGCAAGCTGACCGGCTAACTCTATTTCTGTTATAATGGGAATATTTTTATTTTGTGCTTCGACCAATAAAACATTCTCGTAAGGAATACCAGGATTTTTCACAATTAATTCAATATCTTCTAATGCAGAAAGCGGATGCGAACCAAGAATCACTTCAGCTCCTTGCTGGATCAAATGCTGTACATGCGCTTCTTCTCTGGAAGAACTGTAATCATTTACTCGAACAAAACATTGATGATCCAACAATAACTCTGCCGCTGCTGTACCGCTTTTAGCTAAGCCAAGTACTAAAATTCGTTTATACGGAAAATGTGTTAACTGTCTCATGATAACCCCACCTCAATGAAGATTCCCAACAAACCGACTACTGCTCCAACAGCCCAAAATGTAACAACTACGCGCCACTCAGACCAGCCAATTAATTCAAAATGATGGTGAATAGGACTCATTTTAAATAAACGTTTGCCAGTTGCTTTAAATGAAATAACTTGCAAAATGACAGATAATGTTTCAATTACAAATACACCGCCAATAACGATAAGAATGATCTCCGTTTTGGTTAAAATGGCGATAGCAGCAATAGCCGCTCCCAGCGCTAAAGAGCCGGTGTCCCCCATAAACACTTTTGCAGGATGGGCGTTAAATACTAAAAATCCTAACAAAGCGCCGACTACCGTCAAAGCAAACATAGTGATGACATCCACTTCAGACTGAACATAAAATGCCAGGAAAGCAAATGCTCCAAAAGCAGCTGAAGCCGTTCCAGCCAATAAACCATCCAGTCCATCCGTTAAATTAACCGCATTTGATGCTCCGACTAACATAAATATGATCAGCAGGCCGTATCCCCAGCCTAGTTCCAAGGAAACGTCCAGGCCTGGCAGTCGAATATCAGTCGGAAAATCATGCATTTGTAAAGTTATAAAAAACACAATAGCAATGATAAGCTGTCCTGCCAGCTTTTGCTTCGAAGTTAATCCTAAATTCCGCTTCATCGCCACAATGATAAAATCATCTAAAAATCCAATCAAGCCATATCCAACTAAAACGAAAAGCAATAGCCAAAATTCGTATGTAATCGGGAAATTGAACAAGAGCGCACTGGAAAAAATATACGTTATGATAATACTAATAATAATCATAACGCCTCCCATCGTAGGTGTGCCTGTTTTTTGAAGATGCGATTGCGGCCCGTCTTCACGAATGCTTTGCCCAAATTTCAATTTACGTAAATAAGGAATAACAAACGGCCCAATCAAAACAGTCAATAAAAAACTAATGACCAAGGCAGATACGGCGTATACTATATTCAATTTAGTGTTCCTCCTTTTCCTGCTCTGGCATTTCTCGGCATGCTTCGACAAATTGTTCAAAATGCATCCCTCGTGAAGCTTTAAATAAAACGATTGTACCTGGCTCCAGTTCACGTTCAATCGCTTCAGAAAGAGCAAGCCTCTCTGTAAAATGCTTACTCTTTACCTCTTCACCGTTCGCTTTTGTACTCTTCGTGATAGCAGACGCCGCATCTCCGGTTGTAAAAAGATGCGTAATCGGCGAATGGATCAGTGTACCAATTTGTTTATGCATTTGCTCTTCAAACTCTCCCAGTTCTAAAATGTCCCCCAGAACAACGACTTTCTTTGAAAAACCTTTAAGGTCTTTCAATACATCAATCGCAGCTTTCATCGATGTATAAGAAGCATTATAAGCATCATTAATAAGTGTTGATTGATGCTTGCCTTCCAACCACTCGAACCGCATCGACGTATATGCTAATTCTTGTAATCCCTGCTGAATTTGCTCATCAGTTACAGATAATTTATACGCTAACCAAATCGCAAAAGCAGCATTTTTCGCATGATGTTTTCCGAGGAGGGGGACTTGAAAAGCTGTAGCTCCATATTGAAAGTGTGTGGCTCTGTCTTTTAAGTTTGCGTTAGATAAAACAACATCATTATCATCTAAAAAACCAATTCCGACGGTATTTTCTTCGTTTTTCTCTTTTTGTAAAAGAGATTCATCACCATCAATCAACAAGTTGCCACTTTCTTTTAAACCGGTTTTAATTTCTAATTTTGCTTTTGCGATCCCTTCTCTGGATCCTAAATATTCAATATGAGATTCTCCAATGTTCGTAATGATGGCATAATCAGGTTGCGACAGTTTACTTAACCGTTCAATTTCATGAAAATGATTCATTCCCATTTCAAGAATCAACACCTCAGTATCTCGTGGCATAGACAGAATAGTTAAAGGCAAGCCTATCTCATTATTAAAATTCCCCTCTGTTTTATGAGAGCGATACGCCTGATGCAGTGTCGCATACACCAAGTCCTTTGTTGTCGTTTTCCCGTTCGAACCTGTGATGCCAATAACAATAGGAGATACGAGTTGCCGGTAAGCATGAGCTAAGTGCTTCATAGCCTTAAGTGTATCTTCCACTATAAAAAAGCTGACTTTTTCAAGATAAGCTTCGGGGATTTTATGTTTTTCATCCCAAAGTACTGCAACAGCTCCATTTTCAATTGCTTGAGCGAGAAATTGATGGCCATCAAATCGTTCACCTACAATTGGAATAAATAGACTATTTGCTGAGAATTGCCGGCTGTCCGTCATCACCTGCCTGATTTCCATATTACTTTTCAGTTTGCCCTCACTCTTTGAAAAGTTTTGTTGTAAAAACTCACCCGTAAATAACATTTTACTTCCCCTTTTGCAGCATGGTTTCTTTAGCTATGAGGCGGTCATCAAAATCGTGTTTAACGCCATGTATTTCTTGATATGCTTCATGGCCTTTTCCTGCTATTAAAATAACATCGCCTGTTGTCGCATAACTTATCGCTGTTTCAATTGCTTTTTTTCGGTTTTCAATTACTTCATAATTTGCAGCTGTTAACCTATCTGTCATATCGTTTAGTATAGCCATTGGTTGTTCTGTTCTTGGATTATCAGAAGTAAAAATCGCACAATCCGCAAATTCAGTGGCTACAGCTGCCATCTGCGGGCGTTTGGTTTTATCCCTGTCTCCACCAGTTCCTACTACGACATAAATCTTTCGCTCCGCAAACTCTTTCACTGTTTCCAACACATTTTGTAAAGAATCCGGCGTATGCGCGTAATCAACAATAACTGCGTAATTCTGACCTGCCTCTACTTGTTCAAAACGACCTGCTACTCCTTGTATGCCTTCTATAGCCCATTTTATGGTTCCTAATGGCACTTCGCGCAATAAGGCTGTGCTCGCTGCAGCTAATATATTATATATATTAAACTGGCCCATAAATGAAGTTTCAAGTGTCACTCTATCAAAAGGGGTAACCAAATCAAATGTGATCCCTTTAATTCCTTGATGGATACGTTCTGCATAAATATCAGCCTTTTCATAAATGCCATATGTTACAATTGGTTGGGCAGTACTTTTCGCTATTGTTTTACTATGCTGATCATCCGCATTTAAAACAGCATATTTAGGTTTTTCGTGATAAGCAGTACCGAGTCCTGTAAACAATAATGTCTTTGCTCGTAAATAATCATCCATATCCTTATGATAATCAAGATGATCTTGTGATAAATTTGTAAAGATAGCTATATCAAAGTCACAGCCATTCACACGTCCAATATCCAAACCATGTGAAGAAACTTCCATAACAGCTGTTTCCACTTCTTTTTCCCGCATTTGATTAAATGTACGTTGAAGCTCCAAAGCATCAGGCGTTGTATTTTGTACTGGAAGGATATCCTGACCAATTTTGGCTTGCATCGTACCAATTAAGCCGGTTTTTTCCTGATGCTCTTGAAATATACTTTCTAAAATATAAGTAGTCGTTGTCTTTCCGTTTGTGCCAGTTACGCCTATAAGCGAAAAGTATGTCGTAGGAAATTGATAAAAAGCTGCAGAAACAGAAGCGAGCGCTCGCGTAGTATCTGCAACCGTAATAAGGTAGACATCTTCCGGCACTGGCATTACTTCCTCCGCAACAATTACAGTCGCACCATTAGCAATTGCTCCCGAAATAAACGTATGTCCATCCACGGTGTATCCACGGATAGCTATAAACAGATCTCCTTCTTGAATGCGGCGGTGATCCATATGTATATCATTAATTTCAGTATGTTTTGAAATGGTTTGATTCGTCTGATAAAAAGGAATAGTTGATAAGACATCTAATAACAACATTTCTATACATCCTTTCTTTCT
>Ga0079226_10002171_pt1 | contig 15086 bp, 12 predicted proteins | sample Poulit2014_FD_76345 | JGI IMG/M metagenome (GOLD analysis project Ga0079226, IMG submission 76345) | Agricultural soil microbial communities from Georgia to study Nitrogen management - Poultry litter 2014 | ecosystem: Environmental > Terrestrial > Soil > Agricultural land | place: USA: Georgia... | reverse complement strand
TATGCTACTCCGAATTTATATGCCTACATAAAAAAACGTAAACGTCCGCTTACCTTACTTAAAAAAGGTACAAAAGCAATTACCCTTCCCGATGAACGTTGGGCTAATTGTTATATAAAAAGTTTAAACCTACTACCAAATGTCCTAGCTAAACAAAAGGCGACAGAACAAGGTGCCTACGAAGCAATCTTATATCGTGGGCTAACCGTTACTGAAGGAAGCTCATCAAATGTGTTTCTCGTAAAAAACGATACAATATATACCCACCCCGATGCAAAAATTATTTTAAATGGTTGTGTTCGTATGCGAATTCTTCAGTTAGCTAGAGAAGAAGGAATCACCGTTGTGGAAGAGGCTTTTTCCTTAAACGATTTAGATAAGGCTGATGAAGTTTTTATCACAAGTAGCTTATCCGAAGTAATGCCAATCACTCACGTAAACAATAAGGCGATTAACGGGGGTAAAGTTGGACGTATGACAAAACAATTGCAACAAGCTTACGAAATCGATGCTCGAATAAGGAAGAGGCTAGAACAAAACTAGTCTCAAATGAATGGATGGACTAAATTTCTCTTTTATGTAGAATAAATACACAGTTCATTTCATTTTGTTCAGAATTTTTGTATTTATTATTTAGTTGAGCAGTATATTTTCTTAGGTTGAGCGTCTTGATCGCAAATATGGTTTCGTTCATAGTAGTTTCTAACAAAAACTACTTAGGATTTTCCCGCGCTAGGTAGGTTTTGTGGAAAATTTACCTTAGACTTCTTTGCGCTGAGTAAGTGTTGGACAAAATTCACCTCAAATTTTCCAGCGTCAGGTAAGTTTTTAGGGTTTTATTTATTAACTTACCTAGTGGGCGATTACGTCGAGTAAGTTAAGGTATGATTTTTTTAACTTACTCGGAAGAGCGCTTTACTGTGTAAGCTAAAAAGCCTTGGTGCGTAGACTTACCCGTGGGAGCAGTCCAGTGTGTAAGTTGAAACGAATTTGTACGTAGACTTACACAGTGAGGCGTTCCATTGTGTAAGTTGAAAGGCTTTGGTACGTAGACTTACTTGGTAGAGAGCTCCATTGTGTAAGTTGAAACACTTTGGTACGTAGACTTACTTGGTAGAGAGCTCCATTGTGTAAGTTGAAACACTTTGGTACGTAGACTTACCCATGAGAGTGCTCTCCTGTGTATGTTAAATTGCTTTTGCGCTTAGACTTACCTAGTAGAAACGCCGGTTATAAAAGTATAAACGAATTCCTCTGTTCACTTACTCAGCAAAAACCTCCGCTAGGTAAGATGGAATGCTTAGGCGAATACACTTAGCTAACAGAAGCTCCTACTGGGGCAGTGTAAACGGATATCTAGCCTAACTTCCTCAGCCTTAGATTCCGCCGAGTAAGTTTAATGAGACAGCATCTTTCATTCAACTACGCTAAGTAAGTGCCAATGTCTTTACGTGTAAACTGACCCACAGAGAAGAGTGTTTAAATATTTTTTAAAAAACGTACCCAGAACAGCAAGGTGACGAAAGGTTTTAAGCATTTTTTAATACAACAACCGAATAAAAAAGTCACTTCCTCATACAGACATATAAATAAAGAACGATGCCCAGTCTAACTGAACACCGATTCCTAATTGCTAAGCTTTGACCAAGTCTATTTTAATTCGTCGTATGCCTTTCAACAAACTCTCTCACCACTTCAAAAAACTTCTCCCGATGTAAAACAACAGCTTCCCCATGATTAGAATTTGGAAAGGTAACAAGATGTTTTTCACTTGTCGTTGCTTCATAAAGCTCTTCACTCATTCTTGTCGGCACGAACGTATCCGATTCGCCATGAATATATAAAATAGGGACTGATGTCTTTTTCACTTGTTCTAATGCGGAAGCTTCTTTTAAAGAATAATTTGCCTTTTGCTTCGTTACGACACTCGTCATCGGTAAGAACAATCGATCAGGCAAATGAAACATACGCTTAAGTTGATAAGCGAACAAATCATAAACCGAAGTATAAGGACTATCGGCGATAATTGCTTTTACTTGTTGTGGCAAGTCTTCACCACTAACCATTAGAACCGTGGCCGCACCCATCGATAAACCGTGTAAAACAATTTCTACATCTTCACCGAACTGAGCGATTATTTCATCGACCCACTTTATTAAATCAAGCCGATCATGCCAGCCGAAACCTATGTAATTTCCACCACTTTCTCCATGACCGCGCAAATCTGGAGTAAATAAATGAAAACCGAGTTCCTCATAATAATATTTTCCAAATAACGTCATATCAAAAGCATTTCCTAAATATCCGTGGGCAAAGATCACAAATTTATTCGTCGGCTCTTTAGCCTCTAAAAAATAACCTTGTAAATCAATTCCGTCGAAAGCTTTCGTATGAAACGTTTCAAAAGTTTGTTCCTCACGCCACTCGATCCAATCTCCCTCTAAAAAGTAATCTAACGTTTCTGAAGATACTTCTAAATCTTCATTTCCTTGTAAAAAATCTTTCGGCCCTCGTTCGATCGCTAATTTATAAAAGTACAGACTTACCCCATAATTAATAAGTAATAAAAGTCCGATGACAGTTAAGATAATCAAAATAATTCGTCTTATGTTCATTATTTTTCTTCCTTTTGTCGTATCGCTTTTCTTATTGTATGTAGTAGTGTAAATAAATCGACAAAAAAAGTCACGTACAATTATGGTTTCTCTGCCAAATTGTACGTGTTGTATCTTAACTTGCTCTTTTTTGTTTTTGGAGCTTTCGAATTGTAATTTGCCAATTAGCTCCCGTGCCAATACCGTATGCCTCTGCAAAGGAACCTTGGTTTAAAGCAATACCTATACAATCGACTGAATTTACATAAAGCACAGGTTCACCGAGTTGACTGTCGGCGAAGGATTTACCATAGGTCATTTTATTTTTGTACACTTGAGTGTGATTGTTCGTAATCATCACTTCAAGTAAATCACCATATTTGACACCGAAAGAAGTGAACAATTCCCGTTCGATATTCGTCCATACATTTCCAAAACGCACGTCTAAAATATCGATATGTCCAGCTATTGTCGTTTCTGTAATGACGGGATTAGGATGATTTAAGGTTTTTATTTTCTTTAAAGGTACTCTACGTCCAATTTTTTTAAAGGATAACGAAGATGCTAACTTCGCGCCAACGTAAGCATATATATCTCGACCGTGAAAGGTATGCGAATTTTCGGAGTTCGGGAGACGATGGACCGTTTCATCGATTTCTCTTACTTCTACGATGTCGAGCGTCTCTGCAATATGACTTAAAGTACCATTATTTGGTGTAACGATATATTGATTCGTCTTTGTTTTTGCTACTACACTTAAACGATCCGACCCGACCCCTGGGTCTACAACTGAAACAAATACAGTACCTTCAGGCCAATAGGAAACAGTTTGAAATAACCGATAAGAAGCTTCCCACACATTAAAAGGTGGAATTTCATGAGTTAAATCGTATATACGTAACGTTGGATCAACGGATAAAGCGACTCCATACATTGCACTTACTGCACCATCAACTAAACCGAAATCTGTTTGATAAACTAAAGGATTATTCATCTTCTCCAACCTCCTATAAAAACTAAAAAACCACGTCCCTATATACATATAAGGACGTGGTTGAATACGTGTTACCACCTTATTTCGTTACTTGCTCACACAAGTAACCTCATCAAGTACGCAAGCATGCTTAAGCACACTCTCAATACCCTGGTACATATAACGGGTACCAAATCCGTCGCCACCTACTGATAGAGTCCCACGTTCAGCGCGCAGCTCAGAGACCATTGTTCAGATTCCTTCCTTTTGCTTCCTTTCACCTACCGAAGCTCTCTGTAAAAAGTCCAAAATCCTACTTTTCCTCATCAACGCCATTTTCAGAATACTTTTAATAATTGGATTTATTATTCATTATACGGATATTAAAATTTTAGTCAAGGAAAATCCTTTTAGCTTTTCAATAAATATCAAGCAATTCCTTGTTGATTTTATATACCACACTTATAAAAGTTATATAATCATCCTGCTTATTCGAGTTTTGTATCTTTTTTGTTTTAGGATGTGTGGGAGGTTCCAGCGCACACGAAAACACAACTTCCCACGATTTCAGGGGCGCGGGACGGCCCAGCACACACGAAAACACGCCTTCCGCCGATTTCAGGTGCGATAGGTGCGATAGAAATATTTTTCCCCTTTTTACGTTTATAAAACTTCTTAAATAAAACAAAAGAACTGAAGTTTCCAGAAAAGGAAAACTTCAGTCGATAATTTTAAATCTATAAACGATAATCAAATTACTCTTGACGATCAACGATTCGATCGATTTCTTCCTTCCAATTAAACTCTCCATTACGAATTTTTTCCAAACGATCGCCTCGGATAAAGTCATCTGGCCCTGGACCATGAGGGAAATCTTTATCTACATCTTTAAACTTCGGACGATCCTGCATTAAAATATACGCCGCTAAGTCAGCTGCTTCCTGATCGGTTAGCGTTCCTTTTGCATCCGGTGGCATATTATTTTGAATATACCCTGCCATCTTAGATAATCTCGTTAAACCGGCTCCATCGTTAAAAGAGTCGTCACCCCATAGAGCTGGTCCGGTATTTGCACCAATTCCTTCACCATTCTCACCGTGACAGGATAGGCAGTTTTTCGATTCGTACAATTCTTCACCAACGATTACATCAGGCTCAGGTATTTCTTCCATTTCATTTGGCTCAAACCAAGGACGTTCTTCGCCGATTGCGACACCTTTAGAAATATGAGAAAAATATGCCATTAACGCCCGCATTTCTTCACTTTCCGATGGAAGTTTTTCTCCATTCATACTGCGAATCATACAGCCATTAATTCGATCTTCCAACGTAAAGGCTACACCTTCACGAGGACGATATTGCGGATAATCTGCAACAACACCTACCAATGTGGAGCTTGCTGACAATCCACCATCAGCATGACAGCTTTGACACGATAGCTCGTTACCTACATAATCCGGCAACACGGTGTTCGTTTCATTAAATATTTTCTCACCGTATTGAATCGGTTCGGTCATTGGATGATCTGGGTCAAGCTCATCTGTCGGAGTAATTTCTGGAATTCCGTCTGCTGTTTCTTCACTCTGTTCAGTTTGTTCCTCTACTTCTTCATCAACTGCATCTTCATTTCCAGCACTACAACCAAAGGCAAAGAGGAGTACGACAACTAACATAAACCATAGCGCATTTCGTTTCATTATATTTTCCCTCCTTCATTGTATACACTTTCATTATACCCCACCATGTAAATGGGAGAAAGACTTTTCTTGAAAGCGTTTCATATTAGTTGAAAAAATTTACGAAAAAAGTTGACATTTTGTCATTGACTTTTTGTTTTTTTATATTGCATTGAAATACCCCAAAAAAGTTAGCATATCCAAAAAACTTCCATTAATGGTTTTTAGCTTGTCGTACTTTTTTATCCTTTGATCGCGTTTTTCGGCCCTTTGAATAAAAAGTGTTAAAATAAACCCGACAAATGTTACGGCCGTCATCCAGTAAAACGATACATTTACACCGTGAATTAAGCCACTATTACCGAAAGTTTCTGGATCTTTTGCTGCAATTGTCATAATTGTAATAAAAGCACCCGTTCCAATCGAAGCTGCCACTTGTCGCATTGTATTCATCATCGCTGTCCCATGAGGAATTAATGAATTGGGCAATACATTTAATCCAGCTGTTGTCGCTGGCATCATCACCATCGATAGCCCAATCATCCGCACAGCAAAAGCGACCGTTAAATAAGTTAACGAAGTCATCTCCGTCAACATTGTAAAAGGCAATGTCGTAATCGTAATAACCAAAAGACCAATTAAGGGAAAAATAATTCCCGCTCCGACAGCTTGGACGATTCGACCGACCATTAACATCGTAAAATTTAGCGAAATCGCACTAATAATCGTTCCCACAATAAAGGTAACCATCGAAACTAAATAAAGCCGTCTCGATGTAAATCCATTAAAAAGGCAGAAATCGGAATCATGATACCGTTTATTAACATGAAAATTGTCGTAACCCACTGGGCTGTATTTTCCGTTAACGAAAACTCCTGCATAATATGTGGTGTAGCTGTAAGCAATAACGTTTGATTTAAAACAGCCATAAACGCACCAAGTAATAAAATAGCTACTAGCGTCGTACGATTATATGTATTTGCTTGTCCCATACTACTTCTCCCATTTCCTTGACTACAAAGTAAACTAGACCTAGATTTTTTCTCAATCGTTCATTATTTAGTGTAACTTATATGAGTTTTTCCGCCATTTATTTTACTTATTGCTCGTAAATATTGTCACACAATAAAAAAATCTACCCTAATATGCTTAGGGCAGATTGTTAGTCAGCTCTTTATAATAAAGTAAAGCCACAATGCCGTAATTAACATAGAAGTTTTTAACCACCACTTTGTACAAGTGGGTGTCCGCAGAGCACTTTTTGTCGTCCCCTCAAAGGAAGGCATGACAGCCAGTACTCGATGTAAAACTCCCTTATAGTTGTTTAGAGGTTAAACTTAAAATAATTACGAACATTGTAGCTTTATTTCTATATATATCATAATGAATATTTGCTAAAATTGCAATGGGAATAATGACCAACGTTAATTTACTTATAAATCGTTCCGTGCAATTATATTTTAAACAACTTTATGGCTATTTTCAATGGCTAAAATGTGAAACGTTTATAAATGTTGTATACTAAAGACGAGAGGTGGATATTATTGAAAAAAGTAATTTTTGGCACACATGATGAAAATACATTACGTCAATTTGAAAATTGCTTAAAAGTAGGTAATGTCGTCGGTGGTGCTCTATGCGCTGATGGACATTACGGTTATTCACAGCCTGTCGGAGGGGTCATCGTTTATGATGGACAAATATCCCCATCTGGAGTCGGTTACGATATCGCCTGCGGAAACAAGGCGGTAAAGACTAATTTATATTATGATGATGTAAAAGCAGACTTACCTAAAATTATGGATCAAATTCAGGAAGAAATTCCTTTCGGTGTAGCTCGGACGAATCCTGAGCGTGTCGACCACGAATTGTTCGATGATAAGGATTGGGACGTATTTAAACGTATTGGTAAACATGAACATGACGAATTAAAAGCACTAGCCCGCTCCCAATTAGGAACGACCGGTTCTGGAAACCATTACGTCGATCTTTTAATTGACAAAAAAACGAAGGAAGTTTGGATTGGTAATCATTTCGGTAGTCGTGGCCTCGGCCATCGTACGGCAACTGGATTTTTAAATTTAGCAAAAGGTCGCGAATTCTCCGCCGGAAATATCCAAGAACCAATGGAACAACCTCCTACTCTACTTGATATCGACAGTGAACTCGGCGATATGTATTATCGTGCGATGAAATTAGCTGGACGATACGCCTATGCCGGACGCGATTATGTGATTGATAAAGTATTAAATATCCTCGGTGCTGAAGCTACTTTCGAAGTTCACAACCATCATAACTATGCTTGGAAGGAAACACATTTCGGCAAAGAATATATCGTCGTACGAAAAGGAGCAACTCCAGCAGCCCCAGGGCAACTCGGCTTTGTCGGGGGAAGTATGGCTGATATTTCAGTTATTTTACAAGGGGTCGATTCCGAAAAAAGTCGCAATGCCTTTTACAGTACAATTCACGGTGCAGGACGTATTATGAGCCGAACGAAAGCAGCAGGTAGAATGAATTGGCGAACACGGAAACGAACCGGTGGACTAATATCAGAAGAAAAAATGATGAAAGCTGTAAAAGAATACGGAGTTGAATTAAGAGGAGCTGGACCAGATGAAAGCCCCTTCGTCTATCGTAAACTAAAAGATGTCTTAAAAGCCCACGAAGGTACGATTGAAGTACTGCACACATTAAAACCAATCGGTGTCGTGATGGCTGGAGACTAAACTACTTATCGCCTTTATAATCTTATGCTTATTTTAATAAACCTAGGTCGGAATTGGACTCATTAACAATTCCGACCTTTTTTAGTTATTCCTAACATTTTATTAAGAAGATGATTTCATCAATTGTTTTCGTCGAGCAGAGGAAGGGATTTTTAATTGATCCCGGTATTTTGCAACCGTTCGGCGAGAAACTTTCACCCGATAATCTTGTTTCAATCTGTCAGCGATTTTCTGATCCGATAAAGGTTTAGCCTTATTTTCCTTTTGGATAATTTCCTTTAATAATTGTTTAATTTTCGCTTGGGATGTAAGTCTTCCGATACTATTTTTGATTCCGGTTGAAAATAATCGCCTTAACTCAAAGGTACCGTTCGGAGTTTCAATCATTTTATTTCTAGTCGCACGGCTCACCGTCGATTCGTGAATATTTAATTCTGTTGCAACATCTTGTAAAGTGAGAACATTTAAACCACGGAAACCTTCTTTAAAAAACGTCCGCTGACGATTTAAGATGACGTTCATAATGTTTAATATAGTCTTTCGGCGCTGTTCGACACTTTGTCGTAACCAATGAAAACGTCGATATTGTTCTTGTACGAAGCGTTCTGCCTCTTGATCGTGCAATAACTTGCGAACATATTCATCATTAAAACGTATATCCGGTACGTAATAATCATTTAAGCTAATTGAAAATACATCTTTCTCCTCATCATAGTGGACGATAATATCTGGAGTAACGTAAGTCGTCTCCTTTGATGTGAAATTCATCGCTGGCTTCGGTTGTAACGTTTGAATTTTTTCTAATAAATTAACGACTTCCTGCTTACTTATATGCAAGCTTTCAGCAATAGTCGCCCACCTTCTATTTGCCAAGTTTTCTAAATGGTGTTCGATGGTTGCGTGTAAAAGCACATCTTCAGGATATTTTTCTTCTGCTTGTACGAGTAAACTTTCACTTACATCGTAGGCTCCGATTCCTAAAGGTTCTAATTTTAACAATATATTTCGAGCTCGTTCTACTTTCCATTCTGGAACTTGTGCTTCTTTGCTTAACGCTTCATTTGAAATTGGTAAATAGCCTGATTCATTTATATTTGAAATTAAATAAGATAATAAGGAATGCATTTCTTTAGTAACCCGCAATAAGTTCACTTGTCGAATTAAATGTTCATAAAGAGACTTATTTTCTTGTGAGACGAAATCGAGCGGATCAACATCCTGTTCATAGTGATAAGTTCGTGTCGCTTGATGTATAATCGGCCTTTCTTCTCGCTCGATAATTTCAATAAAAGGATTTTTTTCCGCCTCTTTTTCAATAAACTTCCGTAAATCATAATTCGTAAGCTGTAACAATTCAATCGCTTGACGTAACTCAGCAGTCATGACCATTTGTAACGATGGTTTTTGTTCTAACATTATTTTCATAAAATGAATACCCCCTGATAAAGAAAGCGCTTTCTTAATTGGTTAAATTTAAAGTAGAGCTCGCATTACCCTACTTTAAATTCATATTATTTACTTTGTTGCTCTTTTAATAAATCTCTAATCTCTGTTAAAAGTTGCTCTTCTGTATTTGCCTCTTCTATTTCCTCCTCTTCCGTGCGCTTTCGTAATATGAAACGTATAAAGAGGAAGATTGATAAAGAAATGATGAAGAAGTCAATGACTGACTGTAAAAAGACACCATAACGCAGTTCAACTGACCCGACCATAAATACTAAATGTTCGATATTAATTCCATTTAGTAAAATACCGACGAGTGGTATAATGATATCTTCGACAAGGGAAGTTACAATTTTACCAAAAGCACCGCCTATAATGACAGCAACCGCTAAATCAACTACATTTCCTTCAATTGCAAATTCCTTAAATTCCTTCCACATCCATACCACCCACCTTCCTAACACTAGCTAAAAGGTTGATAGCTTTATTATATTGTAAGAGATAATCCTTTAAATAACAATTATTTTAATGAAAAACTTAAAATAGTACCATATATTGATATCAGGGTTTTTAGACAGTTTTTTCCGTAAACTGAGTTACTCTTAATATTTTTTGCTAGTTTTGTTACATTTTTAGCAAAAAGTAACCCTTTTCAATCTGTTTCATTTTTTCATAACAAACTGTACTATAACAAAAAAACGCAATATATGCTATAATATAATTTGTGTCTTTTATTTTACAAATCGTAACCAATTGCAGAAAAAGAAAAGGTTACGTTAACACATAATTTATTTCATAACAGGAGTGTAGTATGTTGTTAAGAGATGATCGCTTTAAAGGTCTAACAATGACAGATATACGTAAAGACTTAATTGCCGGGATTACAGTAGGGGTAGTAGCAATCCCACTCGGAATGGCCTTTGCGATAGCTTCTGGCGTTAGTCCTGAATATGGAATTTATACGACGATTATTGCAGGATTAATCGTCGCTTTATTCGGGGGTTCTAGCTTCCAAATTGCCGGACCAACCGGAGCCTTCATCCCGATATTGCTCGGAATTGTCTTGCAATACGGATATGAAGATTTGCTCATCGCCGGAATGTTAGCAGGTATTATGTTAATTTTAATGAGTATTTTCAAATTCGGTAGCTTAATTACTTATATTCCCCGTTCCGTTACGATTGGTTTTACTTCAGGTATTGCTGTTATTATTTTTACCGGTCAACTGGAAAATTTTTTCGGTTTAGAGAATATAGAGAAAAAAGAATATTTCCATCAAAATATGTTAGAAATATTCTCAAATTTCCATACAGTCAATTTATATAGTATTCTAATTGGAATTATTGGGCTACTCATTATCGTGTTCGTACCAAAAATATCGCCACGAACACCAGTCTTACTTGTCGCTTTAATTGTACCGACCTTAATTGCTGTAATTTTTATGCCGGGAAAAGTTGCAACAATCGGCTCGGCTTTCGGAGGAATTTCTCAGTCATTACCGACAATCAAATTCCCTGAAATTACAATGGAGAAGTTAATGTACTTATGGGGTCCAGCCTTTGCAATTGCGATGCTCGGGGGAATTGAATCCTTGCTATCCGCTGTCGTTGCCGATGGAATGACTGGCAAAAAGCATAAATCCGACCGAGAATTGTTTGGACAAGGATTAGCAAACGTGCTTACACCATTATTTGGGGGAATTCCTGCAACGGGAGCGATTGCCCGTACTGCTACGAATATAAAAAGTGGTGCAGTCAGTCCGATGTCAGGTGTCTTTCAAAGTATATTCGTATTATTAACGTTATTATTGTTTGCACCTTATGCATCGTACATCCCTCTTGCAAGTATGGCGCCAATCTTAATGGTTGTTGCCTTTAATATGAGTGAGTACAAGTCGTTTTCAATGATTTTAAAAATGCGCACTTCCGACTCCCTTGTACTTGTAACAACATTTCTATTAACGGTCTTCGTCAACTTAACAGTTGCGGTTCCTGTCGGTTTACTATTGGCGATGGTATCTTTTGTACGTCGTATTAGTCACGTATTAGAAGTCGATGATATTAAGCCGGACAAGTTCACCGAAAAAGAAATCGAACAGAAACGTCGCCGAGACTATGCTTGCCCACAAATTGCAAGCTTTACAATTCGTGGTCCCTTATTTTTCGGTGCAGCAGATCGTTTTGAGTCAACTTTATCCCAAGCGATACACCGTCGACCGGAAGTACTAATTTTAAAGATGCGTCACGTTTCGATAATCGACGCAACCGGAGCAGCTAATTTAGCCGCTTCAATCCAAGACTTTATTAAAAATAAAGGGGTCGTTTTAATTACAGAAATCGCCGAAGAACCGTTAGAAACGCTAAAGAAAACGGAGTTGTACGATATGGTTGGTGCAGAAAACTTCTACGAAGATACGACTGATGCGATAAACGATGCTCTTGAAATTATTAATACAAAAAAATGTCCTTATTGTGCCCGAAGAAGAGACGGTTCCTGCAGAGTATATGTCAATACGAACAAGTCTCCTTTTAAACAAAGACAACAGTAATATTGAATTTAAAAGTGGATGGGCTAAGTTTCTATGCAATAGATACACTTAGTCCATCCTTATTTTATGCAGAAATTTAGCTTCTGGATTCATTATTAATTTTATCGATATATTATTATAAGTTTAGCGTCATGATTTTCCTTTAGTTTTATAAAAAACCTCTCTTATTTTCTCTGAATTGGGAAAGTTTTATTAAAACCTTATCTAATTCCTCCCCGTGCTAGGTAAGAGGAATTGCTTTAGGACTTAATTATACTCAAAAGAGCGCACTACAGGAAGGTTGAAAGGTTTTTGGTCGTAGGAACTACTCGATAGAAGAATTTAGCGGGAAGGTTGTATAGATATTGTTCAGAGACTTGCTCGGTAGAAGGCTCCAATGGGGAAGTTGAAGCGCTATTGTATGCAGACTTACTCGCTGAAGTGCTCCACTGGGTAGGCTAAAGCGCTTTTGTATGCAGACTTACTCGCTGGAGTGCTCCACTGGGTAGGCTGAAGCACTTTTGTATGCAGACTTACTCGGTAAAAGACTCCAATGGAAGAGTTGAATCTATTTTGTGCATGGACATACACAATAGGACACTCCACCGAGTAGGTTGTAAGATTTTGGACGTAAGCTCATCCGGTAGAAAATCCAGCGCGAAGGTTATAAGGCTTTTATACGTAAACTCGCGCAATAGAAGATTCTAATGCGAAGACCGAAAAGCATTTGTCCGTAACGTACTCGGTAAAGTTGTCCTTTTGATAAGCTAAAGAAAATTCACTTCTAACTGGATTAGCAGAAGCACTTGCCAGGTATCATGGAAAAGTATAAAATATTTTCTTTATATAACAGCTACATAAAAAAAGTTGCATCCTCTAGTTTTGTCCTAGATGTTTTTGTTTTTATCTTTTTTGAAATACATCTTCTAAATTCGTAACAATTTGCTTCTTACGAGATACGACACCTTTTAGCAATGCACGATTTTCCTCTAACGTAACGTCAAAAGCTTGTTCTACTACATCTGCAGCGTCCCCTAATGCTAATGCATCGGAATCACTTTCTAAAATATTCGTTACAACGAGCAAATATAAATCGAGATCTTTTTCAGCAATTATTTTTTCGATTTCAGCTTCATATGCCGCCTTTTTCTCGAAAACCGCTGATGGATCGACGACGTTTATCTGGGCGATTTCTACTTTTGCTCCATTCATCGTAAATTCTTTCGCATCCATACCGAGTAATTCAGCGACCGATTTATCTTGCAAATCTGTACCTGCCTTAAGCATGTTTAATCCATATGTATCCACATCTACTTCGGCTATTTCCCCCAAGGCTTTTGCCACTTCGACATCTTCCTCTGTACACGTCGGAGATTTAAACAATAACGTATCAGAAATAATCGCCGAAAGCAGTAACAATGCATTTTGTTTTGAAATCGCTACTTCATTTTCTTTGAAAATTTTATACAAAATTGTTGCTGTGCATCCAACCGGTTCTGCACGGAAGTAAAGAGGATTTGCCGTTTCAAAATTAGCAATTCGGTGATGATCAATCACTTCTGCAATCGTAACATCCTTAATATTATCAACAGACTGTTGGAATTCGTTATGGTCAACTAAAATGACTTGTTCCACATCATCTTCTACTTGTTCGATTAAACGTGGCGCCTCTACTCCAGCATAATCAAGAGCATACGCTGTTTCCTTATTAATTTCGCCTAAACGAACCGCTTCTGCATCGACACCTAACTGCTTTTTAAAATCCGCATAAACAATCGCTGAACAAATCGAATCAGTATCAGGATTTTTGTGACCAAAAACTAATGTATTTGCCATCGTTTTGCTCCTTTATTTTATAAAATGTCGTATTATAAATTATTTTACCTCTTTATTTTACATAATTTTTGAAATCCATGCAATTATTGATGAATCCAATCACATTGCTTGTTTTTGTCTCTTTTCCAAGCGGATTTCAAGTCGTTCTAATAATTTCGTTAATCTTTCATAAGAAAATTGAAAAACTGGGCTTTGGATAAAAGTAAAAATGAAAGAAAAAATAAACACAGGACCTCCGATCATTAAACCAATAATTAAAACAAGGGTCTCTGTCGTAATTCTTACTGAACGAATCGAATAGCCGGTTTTATCGGAAATCGATAACATAAATCCATCTCGAGGCCCCGCACCTAAATTGACGGAGTTATATAAGCCACCACCAATTCCCATAATCACAATCCCACAACTTATAATGATGATATCAAGCCAGCTATTTGTCGCCTCCGGTAAAAAATCTAACCATAAAAAGAAATCAACAAAAATACCAACGATAAACAAATTAATAAACGTCCCCCATTTAACGTAGGTCCTATCTAAAATGAAAGAAATTGTCGTTAGGACAATTCCAATAATAATATTCCATGAACCAATCGATAAACCTAAATTATCATAGAGACCGACGGACAATACGTCCCATGGGTGTATACCTAAATATTGCACTTGGATTGTCGTAGAAATCCCTAAACTTAACGTAATTAATCCGAGTAAAAAAATGAATAATCGTATCCAAATCATCCATGTCACTACTTTCGTTTCATTTAAGCGACTTTCGCAACTCATTATAACACGGACTTTACGTTGTATAGCAAATGAAACATAAACGAAGAAATTAGATGAAGTAAAATAATCGATAGAACTCAATCTAGCTTATTTTATTTGAAGTTTTGGCGACATATTCCTTTCCCTTCATTGGTGACAATGGGTCTCTAATTTCGTTAAATATGAATTATTAATCTTCTTTTATCATAATGGAGTTACCTAATATTTTGCGACGAATAAAATAGGTTTGTTTATTAAATTAGTTAGTTAGATAGCCACTATGTTACTTTTCGTACTTTTTCTTATAAACTTGCACAGTGGAGCACTCCAGTGGGTAAGATAAACCCGTTTTACTTATAAACTTACATAGTAGAGCACTCCAGTGGGTAAGATAAACCCGTTTTATTCATAAACTTACACAGTAGAGGATTAAGTCCATATAATTGTGTAAAAAGGTAAAATGAAGTCCAAAAAAAATGGGCCATTATATAATTCCTATGTTACAATGCTTTTAACCACAAAATCATTGAGGAGGAATTATAAATGACC
>Ga0079226_10002170_pt1 | contig 15086 bp, 9 predicted proteins | sample Poulit2014_FD_76345 | JGI IMG/M metagenome (GOLD analysis project Ga0079226, IMG submission 76345) | Agricultural soil microbial communities from Georgia to study Nitrogen management - Poultry litter 2014 | ecosystem: Environmental > Terrestrial > Soil > Agricultural land | place: USA: Georgia... | reverse complement strand
GTCTTGTAGCGCGGCAAACAGGCCGCGACAGTAGGGCTGCATATCAAAAATGCGCTGCTCACCGCCAGCGAAGGTTAGATGTAGTTTAAAATCATCCAAGGGACGAACTGCTGTTACGTCGGGACTCGACCTCGGGCCCATTTCCAGTCCGCCCAAGAGATCTTCGTGTTGCTCCATGTACTCCTGGATTTCTCGCATAACTTCTTCGTGCGGGGTGCCTTCACGCTTATCCCGCAAAGCAACCTCCAGACCAAAATGAAAACGCAACCGGTCGATATACGCCCAAATATTTTCGATCATCTGGTGGTCCGGGATTTCCGTTGTTTCATCACTCCCATCATGGGTAATATTATCATTATAATCTTCTTCCGGTAGAGTAGGCGGGGTATCTTCCAATCGTTGCATGTGGTGGTTTGCTTCCACGATCCAAGAGGCATTAAGAGTTTCCTCGCCGGGATTCAAGCTTTGATATATTTCCTCAGCCAGTTGCTCGCGATGTTTGGACGGCAGGTCTAAAATGATATCCAGGAGTTCGTCTTTCTTCATGTGGTCAAACTATTCATATTTTTAAAAAGTTTTTTGAATGGGATTATTGCTGCACCACATGAAATCCATGGCCGGAATCTGAATATCGATCATTTTGGGTTTGGTTCGGAAGTGCTTTCCGGGCTTTATCAAGTTCCTCTTTGAATTGGTCGGTATAAATCGATCCTTCCGCTAAGGCTTGATCCGTTTGTTGGATTAGTTCTCTAAGAGTTGATTCTAATTCGTCTTCTCTTGTCATAATTCCTTGATTTAAGATTCCCTGTTGTGGGATAGAGTACTATTGATTGTCTTCCATTATACTGTACCAACCATTATGGAACTCCTCGCTTGGGATTATTTTACTTTGGCCTTGATCAAGGGCCTTCATTCGACGGTCCACTTCTTTCTTCCATGCTGCTTCAATATCCGAATCGGTAGGGTTCAGACTTTCCAGGATATATTCGGCAATTAGCATCCGTTGCTCGGTAGGCAACATTTCAATTTCTTCGATCAGTTTTTCTTTGGTCATCTTTTTAGTAGTAAAAAAATTAGCTGAATTATTACCGCTATCTAAAATCTAAATAAAAAGATCGCCGCTTAGAAACAAAATTTGAGACCAAGTTTTCAACAACTATCAAAATCTGGAATGTTTTTTGCGCTTTCACGCTCCAGTGCTTAGAATGTAGGCAAATATATACGTTGGCCATAAAATAAACTTCTATTCTATTATGAGATTAACAGCTTTACGGTTAAAAAACTTTCGTTCCTATCAAGATACTACGACCATCAATTTTGATGATTTAACTGCTCTAATTGGGAAAAATGATGTAGGGAAGTCTACCATTTTAGAAGCATTAGAGATATTCTTTAATAGTGATGTAGTAAGTATGGATCAAAATGATTTGAATATAGCTGCAAAAGAAGATGATGAGTCTGAAATTGAAATAAGTTGTGTCTTTTCTGATTTGCCGGACCAATTAATTATTGATTCAAGCGCAGAAACAAATTTAGAGGAAGAACATCTTGCTTTTGAAGAAGATGGACTTAAAAAAATTGAAATAATTAAAAAGTATGACGCTTCTAAGAAAAACTGTAAGTCAGAAACCTTTATAAAAGGATTTAAATATCCACTAAAGTCGGACTATGATGATCTACATTCATTGACAATTTCCAAATTAAAGTCACAGGCAAAAAAGTTAGGTGTGGATCTTTCGGATGTAGATAAGCGAAAGAGTCCTGAGCTAAGAAAAGCAATTTGGCAACATGGAGAGTTGGCAGATAGTGAGTTTGGAGAAGCATTAATTAGTGCAGATAAAGATACTTATGGGAAGAAAATTTGGAAAAGTTTAGAGAAATATCTTCCCATGTATGCTCTTTTTCAGTCAGATCGGCCAAGTAGCGATCAGGATGATGAGGTACAGGATCCATTGAAGATCGCAATAATATCGGCTATTAGAAAATATGAGAGTGATTTTAAAGTAATTGTTGATAAAGTTACAGAAGAGGTTACTTCCGTAGCCGAACGTACTTCTAAAAAAATGACATCATTAATGCCTACTTGGGATGAAGATTCATTTAGCCCTCAACTTTCAAAAAAGATAAGGTGGGCAAGTAGGTTTAAATATGAAATATTTGGTGAAGATGAGATTCCAATAAACAAACGTGGTAGCGGGGTCCGTAGGTTAATTTTGCTTGCTTTCTTTCAGGCAGAAGCAGAGCGAAGATTAAATAAAAATGTAAATACCAACATCATTTATGCGATAGAAGAGCCAGAAACTTCTCAACATCCAGACCATCAGTTATTATTGTTGGAGGCCTTTGAAGATTTAGCCTTACAAGCAAATGCTCAGATTATATTGACTACACATGTACCTGGATTAGCCAACCAACTGGATACAGAGTCAATAAGATATTTAAAACTGGATGATGATATACCTCAGGTTGAGCAGGGAGAAGAAGTATTAGATGAGGTAGCTAATACTTTAGGAGTATTGCCTAATCCTTTAGACAAAGTACAGGTTATTATGTATGTAGAAGGTAAGCATGATATCCCTTTCTTTGAGCATATGTCAAAAATTATTCATCAAGAGCATGCTAATCTTTCTGATTTAGAAAATGATGATAAGGTGGCAATCATACCGACAGGAGGGGGTACCCTGAAGGATTGGATAAATGAACAATATCTAAAAAACTTAGATAAACCTGAATTTCATATATACGATAGTGACGTAGCTGAATATCAGGAATATGTTGATAAGGTCAATGAGCGAGGTGATCCAAGTATTGGTATGTTAATGCAAAGATATGAAATGGAGAACTATATCCCTGCCCACTTATATGAAGAGCAATATGATTATTTAGGTATTGAAATTGATGAAATACAAGAAGGTGAAGATATCGTGGACCGGGTGAGTAAAACTATTTACTTAGCTCAAGGAAAGGATGAAGATTTTTGGCAAGATAATAAAAGTAACTATCATCGTGGCCTTAAGAGAAGGGTTGAAAAAGAGATACTACCAAAAGTTTCGTACCAAGATTTGGAAGATATGGGAACTTTAGAAGAAGTTAAGGGCTGGTTTGAATCATTAAATAGTTTATTAGACGCTTAATGGAAAGGGTGACACTATGTTGTCTCCAATAGAATATATATTTAATTGAATAAAAATGTGTTTATCATTTACACAACGCCCATAGGTTTAGTACATTTGCCATCAGGAAAATACTTAACTGCAAAATCTACAGTGGATAATAGATAATGCCAGAAAGCCGCCAGGAACTTCGCACAAAACTCCAAAAAAAGCTTCGGGAACTTTTTCAATTTAATGCCTCTGATCTCGATTTCGGGATCTACCGCATTCTTAACCGCAAGAGAGATGAGATTGAAGCATTCATCGAAGAGGATTTGTTAAATGCTATTGAAAAGGGACTGGAAGAATATACCCAAGATGATGAGTCTCAGCTTGATGAGCTTAGACAACAAATTAAAAATCAAATAGCAGAAGATGCTTTTGACGAAAAAGGCAACTTGGTAAAATATGAGAATACTAAGTTAGGTAAGGAATATTTACAAGCTAAAAAGAAGGCCGACAAGCAGGAAGTTGGCGAAGAAATTGAAAAGCGTATTTACCAGGATCTCTATACGTTCTTTTCCCGCTATTATGATAACGGAGATTTCTTGACGCAGCGACGCATCAGCACCCGAGATTCCAAATATGCTATTCCTTACAATGGAGAAGAAGTAAAGCTACATTGGGCGAATAAAGACCAATATTATATTAAGACCGGCGAACACTTTGCCAACTATAAATTTGAGGCAGGCGATCTGGATGTTTGGTTTAAGGTGCAGCAGGCTGAAGTAGAAAAGGATAACGTAAAAGAGAGCGATACCCGCTACTTTGTGCTCCGTCCGGATGATACTATTGATATTGATGAAGAAAATGATACGCTTACGCTTTGGTTTGAGTACCGCCCATTAACTGATGTAGAGGAAGAAAAGTGGCTCGAAATTTATAATGAGGCTGCTGGTAAATCTCTTAAGACCATTGACAGAGAACGCCTTTGTACGGCTTTTGACGACTGGGTGCGAAGTGAAGTAACCGGGAAGTGGCGCGATGCGCTTTCCACTATGCCCGAAGGCAAAGAACATTCGCTGCTGTATGACAAGTTGAACCACTATACCGGTAAGAATACTACTGATTACTTCATTCACAAAAATTTGCAGGACTTCCTGGAACGGGAGCTGGAATACTACCTGAAGCATGAAGTGATACAAGTTGATGACTTTATAAAGGCCGATTCTGAGCAACCACTGCAGACGGCCTTAACCCGTGCCAAGGTGGTAGGCGGTATTGGGGAGAAGGTAATTGCTTTTCTTAGCCAGATTGAAGATTTCCAGAAAAAACTCTTCGAGAAGAAGAAATTTGTGATAGATACGCACTTCTGCTTTACACTGGACAAGGTGCCGGAAGAACTCTACGAAGCCATCTTGGAGAATAAAGAGCAGCTTGAATACTGGGAGGATTGCTATAGTATGAACCAGTGGGAGCAAAACTTGGAGTGGAATGGTGAATGGACCGAAGCCGTGCTAAAGAGCCATCCGTATATGATGGTGGATACTCGGTTTTTTGATGCTGATTTCAAGTATGAGCTATTAGGTTCTATTGATGATTTAGACAAGGTGTTAGGAGGATTGTTAATTAATGGAGAGAATTTTCAGAGTTTGCGTTTAATTTCTGATAAGTTTAAAAGAGGCTTCGATTGTGTTCATGTTGATCCTCCATATAATACAGATACAAGTGGCTTTTTATATAAAAACTCTTATCAGCATTCAAGTTGGCTATCTATGATGATAGATAGGATCAATTTATCATTAGGGTTATTATCAAATAAAGGTGGATTTCAATGCCATATAGATGAAAATGAATATTCTGCCCTCCAGCTTTTATTGAAGCAGACCCAGACATATGATACTGGTACAATAATATGGGATAAAAAAAACCCTATGTTGGGGAAAAAGGGGATTGCAACTCAACATGAATATGTAATGTGGAGATCTGTAGTAGATGAGCCTGTCTATATGCGAAATAAAACAATTTTAAAGATTTTAAATAAGGCTCAGGAATTTATAGAAAAAGCAGGTGGAGTAAATGAAGAATCAAAGAGTAATTTGTCCACTTCGATAAGAAATCAGGATGATTTGAGTGGTGGAGAAAAAGCAAACAGATATATAGATGATGATGGAAGGGTATTTCAAAGTGTAGGAATGGGGGCTCCAGAACCTCGAACAAACCCTAAATATCATAAACCCTTAGTTCATCCTGTTACAGGTAAGGAGTGTCCTGTACCAAGTAATGGCTGGTCACGGACACCAGAGACTTTGAGTGAGCTCAAAGAAAATGACGAAATTTTGTTTGGGGATGATGAAAATAAACAACCTCGAAAGAAAGTATATCTAACACCAGATTCTCAAAAGCAACTTTCTTCAATGGTTGATGATACAAAAATAGAAGAAGCAAAGAGTGGTAAGGCTTTTTTAGATCCACTGGGATTAGAATTTCCCTATAGTCATCCAGTATCACTTTATGAGGAATTAATTGCGGCCTGTTGCACTACAGACCATGACCAAGTGTTAGATTATTTTGCTGGTTCGGGAACAACGGGACATGCTGTTTTGAATCTAAATAATGATGATAAAGGAGAAAGAAAGTACTGTTTAATTGAAATGGGCAAGTACTTTAATACCGTACTCAAACCCCGTCTTCAAAAAGTAGTCTTTTCTGATGACTGGAAAGATGGAATTCCGCAAAACAAAGATGGTCAGTCCCACGCATTCAAATATCACTTTATTGAATCCTATGAAGATGCCCTGAACAATATTGACTTCAAGAATAAAGACAAGGTTCAGCAGGCAATGGAGTTTGATGATTACATGCTCAAATATATGCTGGATTTCGAAACCAAGGGGGTCAGCGCTACGCTGCTCAAAGATGAAGCTTTTATCACACCCTTCGATTACGAGTTGAAAATACAGCGGGGCCATGAAAGTCCCGCTTCCGAAAAGGTTGATATGGTCGAAACCTTCCATTATCTCATTGGCCTTTGGATACAGACGTTGCGGCGCCATGAGCATCAGGGCATAAAGTATATCATCAGCAAAGGAGAGATTCGAGAGGAAGATGCCATCGAAGAGGTACTGGTCATTTGGCGAAATACGGAGGGGCTGGATCTTGATAAAGAAGCCGAGTGGATCACTGAGGAAATCATCAAAGACCAGACCTTTGATCGTATTTACGTGAATGGAGCCACTAAGCTTAAAGGCGCCGAACCCACTGAGATTACCTTCCGCGAAAAAATGTTCGAGGGGGTAGCATGAAGTTCAACAAACGATTATCACTCTTAGGATATTTACGCAAGCAGTTTGGGGTTTATAAAGTTCACGATCGACAATCAGTCCAGCGTTATTATGAAGATCTGAGACTTAGTACCGAAGGGCCGGCCTACGATGCAGACGGTATAAGCAAATTATGCAGAGTATTACAGAGTCCTGGACAAGTGAAATTATCTAACCAAAAGCTGCTTGAATATGATCAAAACATATCCAGCCATTCGGCAAAAATAAACAAGAATCGTCAGCAGAAAGATCGGATTGTCTTTAAATATTTTCAGCTCTTGGCCGGATTCTACACCGAATATTATCTTGATCGAATAACAAGTGATAAAGAGGCATTTTTAGATGATTTGAATTCTTTTGTTTCGGAACAAGAAGACAAACACCGCTCCAAGGTGCAGTACACGGCTTTTGAAGCGGATGACCTGAATAAGCTGGCTTTTTGGATGGCTACCGGCAGCGGTAAAACGCTGATTATGCACCTGAATTATTATCAGTTTTTGCATTACCAGCCCAAATTGGATCAGAAGCCGGATAACTTGTTGTTGATTACTCCCAATGCTGGGCTTACCCATCAGCACGCTAAGGAGCTGTCTATGAGTGGTATTCCCAATCAGTATTATCTGGATTCAGACAGCGGTGCTGGCGCCGATCCGGAGACGGTTAAACTCATTGAAATCACCAAATTCGTCGATGATAAAACCGGAGATGGAGATAGCATTGAAGTTGCTTCCTTTGAAGGAAACAATCTTGTGTTTGTGGATGAGGGCCATAAAGGTTCGGGTACAGAAGGATCGCAATGGATGCGCAGGCGAAAGGAAATTGCTAAAAAGGGATTTACCTTTGAATACAGTGCAACCTTCGGTCAGGCTATGAACAAGGCACCGGCCGGCGTACAGAATGAATATGGCAAGGCTATTGTCTTTGATTATTCCTATCCGCGTTTCTACGATGATGGCTATGGTAAAGACTATCGTATCCTGAACCTCAAGAAGAAACAAAAGTTTGAAGACGGGCAGCAACCCGTATATTTGTTGGCCAATTTATTGACGTTCTTTGAACAGCAACATATTTACCGGCAACATCCTGAAGCTTTTTATAAGACCTGGAACCTACGCGAACCGCTGCTCACCTTTATTGGTCACAGCGTGCAGGCGGGGCGTACTAAGTCAAGATGGAATAGCCCAGAAAAAAAGACGGTTTCAGATGTGCAAAAATTAATTTTATTCCTTGGTTCCGTTTTACAGGATAACGAATGGGCCGTACAGGCGATTAAGCACGTTTTAGAGGGGGATTCCGGCGTTCAGCGTGAAGATGGAAGCGATCTGTTTGAAGATAGCTTTTCGGTGCTGCGGAGTCGGTATGATGGGCGGCCAGAGGAGCTTTATTCGGATTTGTTGTCAATGATATTCCACCTGGAAGGACCAGCTCCCTTGAAACTATCTAATTTAACCTCGGCCGAAGGAGAAATTGGACTGCGTGCCGGGAATAGTGATACCTTTTTTGGAGTCATCAATATTGGTGAAGACAGCAATTTCCTGTCCTATATCGATGAAGAACTTCCGGAGCTTATCGTGGAGGAACCGAATGCGTTTGAAAATTCGCTGTTTCAGAAAATTAATACGCAGCATTCCGATGTAAATATCTTGATCGGTTCAAGGAAGTTTATTGAAGGATGGAGTTCCTGGCGTGTATCCTGTATGGGACTGATGAACGTTGGTAAAAGTGAAGGTTCTCAAATTATTCAGTTGTTTGGCCGTGGTGTTCGCCTGTTGGGTAAAGACCGAAGCCTGAAGCGATCTTCAGAGATGAAGAATATCAAACGCCCTCCAAACATAGAGCATCTGGAGACGCTCCAGATATTTGGGATGAATGCCGATTATATGCAGGATTTCCAGAAATTCCTCAAAGAAGAAGGCATTGATACCGATCGACGTGTTGAGCTAAATTTGGATATTAAAGTTAAAGATAATCTGGAAGGTAAAGGTCTGTTGGTGATTCGTCCCAAGGTCCGGGATGCCTTTAAAGATGTTCTGCCATTAGTGCTGGAAGTTAGTGACCAGATAACGCCGAAGATAGATTTAACCAACAAAGTTGAAGAGGAAGTCTCTGAAGACCGGGTAGAAGATCAGGCCGTAGCTGTGGATACCGGTGAAAAGAAAATCATTCCGTCAGAGCTTCTTCCATTATTAGACAACCATAACCTATACCGGGAAGCTTGGTATTACAGGAATCAGAAAGGTTATGAAAATCTGAGCTTCACAGAATCAGATGTCGTAGATATCCTCCGGGAAGAACATTATGAGCTGTACTGCGATGATTCCCTGTTTGAAGTTTCTTCTTTTGAAGATATAAGTCGGGTAGAACAAGTTGCCCTGATTATCATTCGGAAGTATATCGACAGGTTCTATAAAAAGAAGCAACAGGAATGGGAATATATGCAGTTAGAGTACGAGACTTTTGATTCCGGTGACAAAAATATTCCACAAGTTGATGAAGATACCCCCGGATACCAGCTCCGCGTTAAAGAACAAGCCGTTGAGGAGCTCGAAAAAGGGATTAAAGCCCTATTCGAAGATCAAGAACTTTTTGAAAAAACGGTTTTAGAGAAAAAAGAAGGTACGCTTCCCAGAATTTATTTTGAGAAGCACCTCTATCTTCCATTACTGATCGAAGATAGTAATGAAGATAAAATTATTGAATCCACACCACCGGGACTTAATATAGGCGAATGGAAGTTTATCCAGGATTTAAAAGAGTTTTTCGAAAAACCAGAAGCGGGTGAGCTATTCGGAGACCATGAAGTTTATGTACTGCGGAATCAATCGCGGGGTCATGGCATAGGCTTTTTGTTAGAAGGGGAACGCTTCTTTCCGGATTTTATCGTTTGGGTCAAAAATGATGAGGAGCAACATATCTGTTTTGTTGATCCACATGGCCTTCAGCATGAAATCAATATCGAGGTCAATCCCAAGGTGCAGTTCTCCGAGGATATCAAAGAATACGAGAATCAGCTTAATGCCAAAAGTGGCCGGGATAATATCTTCCTTCACTCATTTATTATCTCTGAAACCGACTTTAAAGAAATTAGAAAGAATAACAAGGTGGAGACGAAATCAGATTGCTATGAATTAGGGCTTTATTTTAGAGAGAATGATAAAAGTCATATTGATGGGATATTTCGGAAAGTATTGAGTGAAAAAGAGTCAATAAACTATTAGAATTAAGAAAACTGAATTATTTATTTAGGTACGAATATAATTATACTTCTTTTTTGGCTAATAATATTAAATGTATTATTGTTAAGTTTAAATACATTTGGCTTAAGAAAAAACTTGGCATTTTATTCGTTTTGTAAGAGAAGTTTAGACGGTAAAATTTATGGGTACAAAAATGGAGAAAGGAAAAGTATATCGATTCCATGTAACAAAAAATGGAATAAATGATGATGGTAAATACTATTCGATAATTGAACGTGAATCTGGGGATGAGGAGTATTATTTTCCTTATCATCTTAGTCAAAAGAGGGACTATGATTTAAAAATTACTGATATTAAGAAAAATAAGAAGAGAGACAATTATTTTTTCAGTTTAGAACATGAATTATTAAGAGAGTATACGAGTGGAGAACATTATCACTTCAACGTTATCGACACTATAGATATTAATATTAATAATGGGATTACTAATACTTTCTTAGAGGTAATCGATAAACTAGGAATCAGACGTACAGTTAAGCCATTTAACTGGCAGTATATCGATGGCAATCCTCTTATAAATGAAGTCATTTGTAAAACGAGAATTAAGTCCAATAGTTTAATTCTAGAACAAGATTTTGGTAAAAATGTAAAGCATCCACATTTTGAAATAGGTGAAAGCTATTCGCTTGATGTAGTCGGAGTTGATCAATTAAAAGAGTCAACAATAAATCTTCTCAAATTACAAGGGCCAGACAATGTAATTTATTATGTGAAAGCTCATTTCTTTCAGCATCCTAAAGAAGTGGTCGGTGGAAAGATTGAATGTAAATATAAAGGACTAGATAATAATGGAGAGGTAATTCTTGAACAAGTTCAAGATGAGTTCGTCAATTTTGATGAGCTCTTAGAGCAAGATATCAACAGGGAAAAATTATTCAAAGAAATAAAACTGCATAGTCCTGATCGTTTTGAGAAACTAGATAAAGATTATGATAATCGAGAGAATATTTGGGTTTTTTCTGTTTGCGAAGCTTTAAAAGATTTAATAGAAGAAAAATTAAATAGATATGACTATGAGCTTGGAGTTAAATACATAAATCATTTATTAACCGTTGAAGAATGGATACGAAACTCTGGCTTTTTAAAAACTTTTGGCCCTGAGAAAAGAGAGTTAAGCAAGTATGCTGCTGATAATACTATAAAAGAGTATGAGTCCCTTAAAGACTCAATTTCATTAATTATTAATTACGAGGCCCGAGGATATTTAAGGGATTTTTTTGAAAACTTAGATGCTGAAATTAAGCAATATGAATATAACAAGAAGCTAAAAAAAGTATTAGATATTCTTCGTTTTACTAATCAGGAAACAATTAATAGTGAATATATAGTCGGTGCTCTCAGAAAGCTCAAAAAGGTTGGCCTATTAGGAAATGGAGAGATCAGAAAGTTCACAGATATTGTATTTAAGAGGGTATTCGATTTACGAAGTCGAGTCTTTACTAATGAGTTGCCAAATTTTGAAAGTAATATAAAAACTAAACAAGAAGCACTTGAGGAATATGCAAAGTTATTATATCTCTATTCTTTCCTGCATTTTAAACTAAGTAATTTAGCTCTTACAGCCAACGGATTAGCTCAGTATTTTAGGGCTTTATCATTTATAGTTGATGATCATAGAGAAAAATATATCTCGATTATTGCATCTATACTTATAATTCATATTACCCAGGAGCTAAAATCACCAGATTTAGAAAAGTACTTCAAATCGAATGTAAATCCTCCTGAAGCTGATGAAGTAGTTAGTTTTATAACAACTGAAGTGGAGAAAAGCCAAAATAATGATAAATATATAAATGAAGTGATTCGAGCACATGAGGGTGGTCAAGAATTAGCTTTTCAAATTGAAGGGATTAATGATGATTATATTGAGGTCAAACATGGAGATGTTTATGGGATCATTCCTAAGAGGTTATATTTAGATGGGATAAAGAATGAAGATCTAAAGAATGGTATTAGGGTAACTGTTTTAGAAGTTTTCGATGATGCTAAATTATTTATTGGAGCAAAAGAAACAGGTTCAGGACTTTCTATCCCAAAAAGTAATTGGGACAAAATATTTGTTGATTCGAAAAATATAGAGACAAAAAAGAGTGAATTTATTAAAGAGTTGTCAATAGATGAACATTTAGTTGGATCAGTAAAAAGCGTTGAAAATGAGATTGGGGTTTTTGTTAATTTAGGTTTAATAGATGGGTTAATCCCACCAGCTTATATTTCTTGGGAAAGAGATGTAACACCATCTGACTATTTCTCAGAAGGGCAGATTATTAGATGTTGTGTTCAAAATAAGAATGAAGATAAAATAACTTTAAGTACACAGGTATATTTTGAGGAACCATGGGTAAAGTTTGGAAAGAAATTAGAAAAGGATCACTGGTATGTCGCAAAGGTTGTTAACACTGAAGGTTTTGGTGTGTTCTTTGATTTAGCTCCTAAATTTACAGGTTTGTTACATGTTAAAAATATTAAAATAGATGTTGATTTATCTAAGTATTTTAATTTAGGAGATACTTATTTGGTCTATGTGAAAGGTTTTGAGTTATCTGATCAAAAGATTGAATTAACTGATTTTAGGGAGATAACGCCAAGAGATTTTAGTGATAGGAAAGTCCTAAATTTATGGAAGGAAGAAGATGATGAAAATGATTCATGGTTTATTAACAAAAATCTGAAAAAATACCCTAAAGGGTCCATTTTTCAGCTTGCTTATAACTTTAGAAATATTGCGAATATCCAAAAAGATTTCAGCAAGAAAGTTGAAGCTTTAGAATGGTCAAAGTTTTTCTTCTCGCTAAATCGGTCGAAACATAGCTATCTTGCTGACTACTACATAAAATATTTTGAGACAATACAAAGATTTGCACAAGGTGAAATTGGGAAGGATAATATGGATTATGTGCAAAGTTTAGTTAAAGAGATAGAAGAGGATGAAATTATAGAAAGTAAATTTCCTATCATTAATAATGTAGAAAGATCTCTTAAAATATTGTCAAAATATGGTGATAGTTCATATGAAGCTTTAGACTTTCTGTTAAAAAAGGCATACGATGATAATGTGAAAAAAATAAACCAAAATTTATCAAGGTTGATTATATCAAATAATATTTTGGAGAATGAAGAAATAGATGAATCTTTCTATGAAAGAAATAAGAAAACGATTATTAAATATTTGGAAGATGGTGTGTTGCAGTTAAAGGATTTAACTGAAGAAAATGAAGCAGCCTCTAGTGAAGTGAGAGAGATTATTTCACTAATTGAACAAGGCGAGAATAAAAAGATTGAATTTAAGTCAACTTTAGCTACTCCAATATTAACAAGTAAAGAAAAACAAAAAATAGAAAAACTTGAGGAATTAGCTGCAGGTTTTGAAAGGAACGGTAACAAAGAGGCAGTTAAAGCTAAAGAAAATAAGATTCAAGAGATCAAAAATTTAGGGTCTCCTAGTGAAGTTAAGCATTCAGCAATGAAAGCAATTGCATCCTTTGCCAATTCTGAGGGTGGCACCTTGTTAATAGGGGTTGACGATAACAAGGAAATAATTGGATTAGAAGCTGATTACAACAGGATAAACAGTGATAATAAGAGAGATCAAATTAGGCAACTATTTGATAATATAGTGGAGGAGTTTATAGCTGGAAGTATCAATTCTTGTATTAAAGAGGTAGATATTTTTAAAGTTAATGAAGTAGATGTAATGCAAGTAAAAATATCTAAGTCCCTCCAACCAATATTTTTAGAAAAAGATAAGAATGGTAATGAAAAAAATACCTTTTATGTAAGGCGAGCTGCTTCTGTCAGAGAGTTAGATTCAAAGGAGTCATTGGATTATGTGAATAATAGGATGCGTAAAAGTTAATATTCTAAGTTTCTCTATTTCTTAGAATTATATGGCTTTTCAAGAAATATATGCATGAGTTTTATCTTAATAGCATGTTTGCCACTTTTGCCAAAATGGACAGGATTTATTGATTGGTAGATTCTCTCTGGAGTAAGTCTTGTAATATCCACAATCATGTTCATCAATTATACCAAGTTGCTACGAAGATTAAATGATGAGGTTTATCGGGGATTCTATGTCGGGACAACTTAAGGTAATCATGTATATTTGGTTCGAATACAAGGTCGTTTTAATATAATGACCTTGGAAACGGATCGGCCATTTCGATCAGAATACTTCTGCTTATCAACTTTAGCTAAGGTGCCAATGACGTAAAAACTCACATCAAATTTTTGAAAAACAGTTTCCAGTATTTGAATGACATCCTTTAGCCCTTCTTGATTAAAACTTGGCAGCTTAATCTTGTAGGAATTGGGCATAAATCTTTTCAGCTATTTTAAAATTGCGTTCATCTCCGGTTAAGATTAAGTCTGCATAGATAGCCAAGGGTGGGGCCGCTTCTTGGTTATCAATATTCCAGAATGGCTCATAAACGTGAATAAGCCCATCAGGATCAGGCTTTAGTCTGAATTTCTTCATGATGCCACCCTTGGTAAGTCTGGTATAAAGCGTTAAGACCTGAGGCCTAAGCATCCCTGTAACCAGTTCGGCAGCAGCCTCACCACCCCACAGGGTTTGATCGTCAAGGGGCATATTTTTCCAGTCAGCAGCTTGTTTTTCATCAACAAATGCAAAATTACCTTTGTGAAGCTTAGGCTTTAGTTCCGCTTCGTAGGCAGCGATCCATTCATCAATTAATTCTTCTTTACGGGCTAACTGGTAGTTCTTTTCGTCCTTCTTTACCAGGTATTTTCTTTTTTTAAGTCCATTAATGACATACCCAATGGTTCCTAACGCTACACCCGCAGCTTTAGCAATTTCCCTATAGGTTTTTTGAAGCCAGGCTTCATCCAGAAGAAACAAGAAGACTACTTTCAGTCCGGTTTTCGTAAATGCCCGATCCTTCTCGTTTTTTATATGAAATGTTTCGTTGTGATCCACAAAGAGAAAATGATCTTCGGTCTTGATATACATGTTTCCAGCTCCATCAATCCAGTTAATACCCTTTTTCTTAAGCTTCTCTTTAGTATTTGGGAAAATTTGTCCGCCAATCAGCAGAAATGGGGTATTGGTTTTGGCCAGCTCATAAATCCTGGGAAGCTGATGGGCCCGGACCTCTTTCTTTATCTCTGCAAAAAACTCGAGTGTCTCATCCGGAAGATGGAGTTTTACCTTTGCATCAACGTGATGTCCATGGGTATACGTCTCCTGTTCATCCATTTCTAACTTGAATGGAGTGAGATTTTCAAGATGTTCTTGTGTTATGGGAAGTATATTAGTTTTCATTTGTTCATTTTTTATCTTTGTTCACGTTCCGTGAACAAGCGAAATTACTGAACACATTAAGATACATTCCTTTTTACATTAAATACTGCCTTCACCAGCATAGGTTCATAATCGCCCTGTCCAAATACCC
>Ga0079226_10002169_pt1 | contig 15092 bp, 12 predicted proteins | sample Poulit2014_FD_76345 | JGI IMG/M metagenome (GOLD analysis project Ga0079226, IMG submission 76345) | Agricultural soil microbial communities from Georgia to study Nitrogen management - Poultry litter 2014 | ecosystem: Environmental > Terrestrial > Soil > Agricultural land | place: USA: Georgia... | reverse complement strand
TGTACTCATCAGCAGGCCAAGTACGTACGGCCACAACCTGAGAGGCATGTGCCAAACGAGGAATAACCGGGAATACAAGCAGGGTGGTGGCCGCGGCAACAAAGCCCCGTCGCTGAGGCATGCGCGGAGGCTGTGAGTAGTTCGTATTTTGTTTTTTGGCCATGGTGATCCCTTTGGTTAGCGTGTCAGAGGGGCAATATCGGTGCGTGGTTTAAAGACAACGACTCAAGCTGACTGCATTAGCAAACGGCCCTGCACAAGAAGTAACTCATGCTGGTCGAGGTGTTTTTCAGTGCTCTAGGACTGCTAAGTTCCTTTGATATCAATATGATAGCTCAAATATCTAGAAACATTATAGCTCGTTCGGTGCCCTAGGGGAATGGAGTACGGTTAATAAACACTAACTTTGTTTTTCGGCATTAGGGTTAATAGCAATAGTGTCGAGACTAGGGAGTGCTCAGCGCTTTTACCCAGCGGTGTGCTTTTTCAGTGTGGGGGTGTAGGCTCAGACTGCGGCCAGGTTCTTGATAGTGCAGGTGCAATTCCAAGTCAGGGTCGGGGAGTAAACCTTTGGCTTTTTCCGGCCATTCGATGAGTACGATAGCATTGGGTTCGGTCAATAGCTCTCTAAAGCCGGCATCAATCCATTCACGAGGGTCATCAAAACGATAAAAGTCCAGGTGATAAGCATTTTGCTCGGATAGGGCATAGCTTTCGGCCAAAGCATAGCTGGGGCTTTTGATGCGACCACTCACCCCAAGAGTGCGCAGCAATGCACGCACAAACGAGGTTTTTCCGGCCCCTAAATCGCCGTGTAAGTACAACCTGCCGCCGCTATGAGGGGGATGGGCTAAAAAAGGAGCCAACTGCTGGGCAAATGCTGCGGTGGCGGCCTCATCCTGAAGATAAAAGGTGTAGGGCATAGGTATATTAGAGGTAATTGATCATCATCCACATGGGTAGGGTCAGGGCAGCCAATAAAGTGCTGATAGAAAGCGTCAGCGCGACAAGTTGTCCATTGCCGCCCATGCGCACAGCCAAAACGTAGCTGGCCGTAGCGGGTGGAACACAGGCAAATAGCAACAGCATTTGTTTTTCTAATGGTGATAAGGGCAACCATAAATTAATCAGCAGCGCAAAGATAGGCATGATTAATAGCCGCGTTGCTGTGACCCAGCCAATGAGCATTTTAGCACCATGGATGGCTTGTAATGACAACGATGCCCCAACACAAATCAAACCTAATGGCAGTGCACTGGCTCCTAAACGGCTCAAGGTCATGCCAACGGGGCCCGGTATGCTCAGTCCGGTCGCGTTCCAAGCAAACCCGGCTAGCGTAGATAAGATGAGTGGGTTTTTTAGGACTGCAGACAACACACGGCTGTTGCTGTTTTGTGCCAAGGTATAAACGGCAGCAAAATTAACCACAGGTACGGTCAAGGCTACGTAAATAGCCATGATGCCCAGCCCCGCTTGGCTGCCGACAGCAAACGCAATTGATAGGGCGATGTAGGTATTAAACCGATAGCTGCACTGAGCAATAGAATGGTATTTGTTTGCAGACGGGCGCAAGACAGGGAAAGCCAAAAAAGACAGCGCAATGCCGCCTAGTACCAAGAGCCACGAAGCCAGACCCAAGGTCGTGATTTGTTGCAAGCTAAGAGGGTTATCAGTGACTGACTGGAAGAGCAGCGCAGGAAAGAAAACATAATAAACTAGTTTTTCGGTGTGGTTGAAAAACTCTCTTGATAACCATTGACTACGAAATAACAACCAGCCCACGAGGACCAGGAAAACATCAGGCAGAATCAGACCAAAGGTGTGCAACATAATAAACTAGGCGCGTGGATGATGGTGTTGATGAATTGCTTTTAACCGATGCTGGGCCACATGGGTGTAAATCTGAGTGGTAGAAATATCTGCATGACCCAACAGCAGTTGTACAGCGCGCAAATCTGCCCCGTGTTCCAGTAAATGAGTGGCAAAGGCATGCCGTAACGTATGCGGAGATATCGGACCATCAATGCCGGCTTGGAGGGCATATTTTTTAATGAGTTGCCAAAATGCTTGCCGACTCATGCCGCGTCCAAGACGGGTGATGAAAAGAAACGGGCTCTGTCTGTTTTTTAATAACTGTGTCCGCGCTTGTTGTACATAGTGCAAAATGCTTTGTTGGGCGTGTTCGCCTAAAGGCACGAGCCGATCTTTGCCCCCTTTGCCATGTTGTACGTGAATGATGCCAGCATCAAAGTCGCAGTGGTGGTGCTGAACAGCAATGAGTTCGCTCACACGTAACCCCGTCGCATACAGTGTTTCCAGCATGGCCTTATCGCGTGCTCCCTGGACAGTTTGTTCAGCGGGGGCATTGAGTAGTGCCTCGACCTGCTCTTGGCTTAGGCTGTGAGGTAGTCGTGGACTACTTTTAGCGGTATGTAAATGCTGGGTCAGCTCCTCTTGGATGTGTTTTTCACGGGCAGCCCATTGGTAAAACTTGCGGATGCTGGCCAAACGCCTATTCACCGTACTGGCACGGGGTGCCAGTGCCGGATCGCTGAGCCAATTTTGCAGCCATTCCGTGCGCGCCTCAAGCAAATTGCTTTGCTGTTGGTCGGTCAGCCAAGAAGACAGTAGCCGTAAATCACTGCGATAAGCCGCAAGCGTATTTTCAGCTAGCCCCTCTTCGAGCCACAAGGCTTGTACAAAAGCGTCGATGAGTAGTTCGTCAGTAGAAGCAGCCATGGCATAAATTATGCCTGAATTAAGAATGAGGTACGGCTGGTTTGATTATTTGCCTCTTGACCTCTCATAGCATGGACAACCCCTCTGGATGTCCGTTCATCGCATGTGGCTAAGAGAGAAAATTGCTGAAAATCCCCCAGTCATAAGTTATAAAGGGTTCTGTACCTAGGTATATAACGAGGAGTCCACGTGGGGAAACGAGTTTTATTGGTTTTTCTCTTGGGCCTGCAGATGGCAGCAGCATCTGCAGCCCAAGTCACCGTATTCGGAGCTGCGAGTTTGGCTAATGCATTTAAAGAATTGGCCCAGCAATTTACAACCCAATATCCAGAGCATGAGGTAGTGCACAGCTTTGCTGCTTCTGATGTGCTGTTGCAGCAAATCCTTAATGGAGCCCCTGCTGATATTTTTGCCTCGGCAGATGCGACAGCGATGGATAGGGCGATACAGGAACAAGTCATCGATGCACAGACGCGCACTGATTTTGCCACTAATGAGGTTGTTTTAGTCGTGCCAGCAGACAATCCATTGGGCATCCAGTCCCTTGCGGATTTGGTTGATAAAAAGGTGCAACGTATTGGGTATGGTAATCCGCGTAGTGTACCTGCCGGCCGTTATACACAATTAGGGCTGGATGAGAGACTTTGGGATTGGCTGCAAACATACGGTATTCAGGGGCAAAATGTCCGTCAGGTACTGGATTACGCAGTGCGTAACGAGGTGGATGCCGCATTTGTGTTTATGACTGATGCGCAGCAGGCGGGTGCCCAGTTAACGGTTGTCGAGAAGTTGCCTTTGTCGCCAGTGCCCGCGTATCCCATGGCCAAGGTAGCGCGCAGCCAAAACGCTGAACAAGCAGCTGCCATAAAAGAATATATGGATTATGTACGCGGTCCACAGGGGCAGGAAATCTTGGCTCGTTTTGGGTTTGGCTCGGCAGGGCAATAGTTTCTAAAAACAACAGCGAGAATGACGAATGCAAGGGGTGCTGGTTCCACTTTTATTATCACTCAAAGTCGCATTATGGGCGACTGCTTTGAGCACCTTGGGTGGGGTGGCTTTGGCTTATGCGTTAGCACGTTGGCGCGGCGGGTGGGCCAATTTGGTAGATTCCGTCCTGACTTTACCCATGGTGTTGCCGCCCACTGTGATTGGATATTATTTATTGGTGTTGTTTGGACGCCGAGGCTGGTTGGGCCCTTGGTTGGCACAGTGGGGCATAGAATTAGTGTTTACTTGGCAGGGTGCAGTGGTGGCCGCGAGTGTAGTGGCTTTGCCTTTGGTTTTAAAATCTGCCCGCGCAGCGTTTGAAGAGGTTGACCAACGGCTGGTCGGCGCAGCTCGTGTGCTGGGCATTTCAGGGCCAGCTGTATTTTTTCGCATTACTTTGCCTTTGGCGGCCCGCGGAATTATGGCCGGGGTGTTATTAGCATTTGCGCGCTCATTGGGTGAGTTTGGGGCGACATTGATGATTGCCGGCAGTATTCCCGGACGTACTCAAACCCTCTCCATTGCTATTTACGAGGCTGTGCAAGCGGGTGATGATCAGCAGGCTTTGTTTTTGGTGGCTGTGACCTCTGTTACTTGTGTGTTGGTGCTATGGCTGGCCAGCTGGTTAACAGCGGGCCAGCAGCAGCGCACTGGGCACCGAGCATGAAGAAACACATGCCTACAGTCTGCTTTCTCAATATTAAGATCGATAACACACCATGAGTATGGAACAATCATCCCCAGTCTTGCATGTGGATTTGACCCACCAATTGCTTAGTGGAGGTCAGGATTTTCAGTTGCGGGTGCGGATGCACACTGACGCACAGCGAATTGCGTTGTTTGGACCCTCTGGTTCGGGTAAGAGTCTGACTCTGCAGGCCATAGCGGGGTTATTAGAGCCCCATCAGGGATTAATTTCAGTGGCGGGCCGGTGCCTATACAGTACTCAGCAGCGTATTAATATTCCCCCACATAAAAGACGCCTGTCTTATGTTTTGCAAGACTACGGACTGTTTCCGCATCTGACAGTGGCGCAAAATATTGCTTTTGGTTGTCATCAGGGCTGGCGCAATCCGCCGCGACATTGGTTACCTGAACAAGGGCGTCGCTGGGCCGAGGCATTTGAGCTGACATCCATACTGGGCAGCTATCCCGAGCAAATCTCAGGGGGACAAAAGCAACGAACTGCTTTGGCTCGTGCATTAGCTGTGGGGCCACAGATCCTGTTATTAGATGAGCCATTTTCGGCCTTGGATAAACGTTTGAGTAAAAAACTACGCGATGAGTTGGTCGAGGTTCAGCAGATGCTTTCCATCCCTACTTTATTGATTACGCATGATCCCGAAGATGTACGTGCTTTGGCAGATGTGGTGTTTGAAATTTCGCACGGTCAAGTCGTGGGGCAATGTCATGCCCGTGACTTTTATCCCGATGAAAGGGATGAACCATAATCCAGGCACTGCATCATTTATGCGGCTCGCGTCTGGGGGTCATTGCAAGCCCGAGCGTCCAATCAGTACATGTTTGGCATTAATCGTGGCCCAGAGGTAGTCAGGCCAAGGCTCAGGCCAGTCTAAAATATCCGTGTGCGGCAAAAGTACGGTGAGTTCTTTATGCTTATCTAAAGCCAATAGAAATTGTTGGTGATTTTCGCTGCTTTGGGTTTTTATTACACGGGTTTTAAAGATGCTTTTAGAGGGTCCAGGACGGGGTTTTTCAAGTGCTAGCTGCACGGCTGTTGCTTTGATAAAGACCAGGGTCTCTTGTGTCAAAGCCAACCCCAAACTTTGTCGGCTGTCTTGGGTAATGACTGCTTGAATGGGGGCGGAAAGTCCAATATCCAGTGTCAACAGGGCGTATAAAGAGTCTTGTTGGATGTCTTGGATGGTGCCCATAAAGGTGTTGCGCGCCGAGGTCTGAATCAACATTTTCTGTAATAATGTCAGCGTATCTTTGTTGCCAGGCTCGATTTGGGCGAGATGTTCAATAAATTGCTCATGCAGTTGCTGCATGTGCTGATAAAGAGCCAGGATTTCTTGGGCTTTGGGGCTGAGCCAGGCACCGCCACCGCGTGTGCCACCAGTGGTGCATATAATGAGGTCTTCTGGGGCCAGGTTGTTGATGGTGTGTACGGCATCCCAGGCTGCTTTGTAGCTCAGGTTGATGTGACGCGCCGCTGCTGAAATCGATCCATGCTCATGGATAGCAGCCAGTAACGCCATGCGCCTGGGGTTGCCCCAGTTAGTGGTGCCCGAATGAAACCAGATTGAGCCGGCGAGTTCTATAGGTGGTAAAGAGTCAGACATGGTCAAGCCGTTAAATAAAAAAGGAGGGTGCAGTGGCATCCATACCGCTAGAAACTATTGATCAGCACGAGCTATTGCAATTAGCACCAGAAAAAACACAGATTATCACGGTAAATAATCGTTTCGCACGACGTGTTTTGGGCTTTTTTCAACAGCGACTCGAGGAAACACAGCGTGCCATGGTGATTGCTGAGGTGTTGCCAATCAATGCGTGGTTGCGACGCTGCGAAGAAGATCTCATCGTGAATTCGACACACATGCCAGCGGCCTATGTGCTGGATGCATTTAGCGCTGTGCAGGTATGGGAGGAAGTCATCCGTCAAAGCGATGCTAACGAAAGCCCGTTGATAGACATTGTACAGGCAGCCAAGCTGTCTTACGAAGCCGATCGTTTATTGGATGAATGGTCTATCGAGGTAAAGGAGCTCGAGCAAAACCTCGACCACGAGCGGTTTTTGGTTTGGCGTGCTGCCTATGAGGCCTATTTGCAGGCGCATGAGCTAGATGATGAGAACCGCAGTGTAAATCGCATTATCGAGGCTTTTGAACAGGCGCAAGTGCCGTTTGATGCCCAGCAGATTGTATGGGTGGGGTTCCATGAGTTTTCTCCACGGCTGGAAAGATTGCAAAAAGCGCTGCAAGCGCAGGCAGTGCAGCAATATACATTGCAGTGGCCGTCTGCAAAAGCACAATCGGTATGGCAGGTGCAGGCGGACGCTACCGAGCATGAATGGCAATTGGCAGCGCAGTGGGCCCAGGAGCAGCTGCAACATAACCCCCAAGGGCGTTATGCCATCGTGGCTGCCGAATTAGAGAAATATGCCCCTTTTGCGCGTCGGGTTTTGGATCATCAACTGGATGCGGGTTGGAATATGGCGGTTGGCCGGCCGTTGAGTGAATGGCCGCAGGTACGACAAATATTGACCTGGCTTGATTTACTTAAAGCATGGCGCCAAGCTTGGCAGCAGGATCCAGACCAACCTGTGGTAGCTCCTAAAGTGTTGGGTCCTGCTTTGTTAAACGGTGCTATGGGGCTGTTGGGGATGTCGGGGCCGCGGATGGATGCGCAGTGGCGCCACGAAGAGGTATTACAAGTCAGTTGGCAGCAATGGGAGCAATGTTTAAAACAACAGACTCCAGAATTCTATGCGCGCTGGACTCAGGTGTGGTCACAAATACAAGAGGCTCCCCAGCACGAGATGGCTGATGGCTGGGTACGACGCATCCGCGAATGGTTACCGACATTGGGCTTGCCCGGACAGAAAAATATTGACAGCGTGACCTATCAGGTATTGCAGGCTTTTGAAGAGCGTCTGGTGCAATTTGCCCAATATGGGCTGGCCTTGGGTCAGATGTCTTTTGGTCAGGCCATTTATATATTTAAAAGATTATGTCAAGAGGTGCTTTTTCAACCCGAACGCGATCCAGAAGCGCGTTTGGATGTGTTGGGTATGCTTGAAGCTGAAGGGGGACGCTGGGATGGTGTGTGGGTGTTGGGTCTGACTGATCAGGTCTTTCCAGCAGTTCCTAAACCCAATCCTTTTATTCCTTTCAGTGCTTTGGCACGTCACCAGGCCCCTCGTTCCACTCCTGAACGAGAATTTGAGTGGGCAAAAATCAGTTTTAATCAATTGCAGTGCAGCGCACCCGAGGTCTGGTTTAGCGCACCACAGTTTGCCGGCGAAGAGGCACTGCGTCCCAGCCCTTTGATTAGTGGGTTCGAGCACCAAGAGCGCAGCCTGGCAAGCGGTTCAGAGGCCATATTGCAATGTGAGATCATTACTGATTGCCAGGCACCGGCTGTGGATGTGCAGCAGGAAAACCTACGCGGGGGTTCGGCATTAATTGAGACCTTTGCGCGCAATCCGCAATGGGCTTTTGTACGTTATCGATTGCAGGCCCAAGGATTGCCTGACTATGCCCGCTTGAGCCGTAGTCATGTGTTGGGTAGCCTGATCCACGCGTTGTTAGAACGCCTGTGGCAAGGAATGAGTGTTCCCACTAGGGACGGCTTACAGCAATGGTTGCACACCCCGTATGCCCAACAGACCCTAGATGCATTATCAGTGCAACTGCAACAAGAGTTATTAGACGGTTTCCCTCCTGAAATTAAAGAACTATTAGGGCATTGGGCAGGTCAAGTGACCATGCAATGGTTGCATTTTGAGGCGCAGCGCGAAGAAGGTTTCACATGCATTGCGGCCGAACAGCAGGCCCGATTGCAAATTGATGAGTTGGTTCTAAACTTGCGCATCGATCGTGTCGATGAGCTGCCTGACGGACGCTTACTGTTGATAGATTACAAGACAGGCCTGAGTGCCAAATTGCCAAGCAAAGAATGGTTGCGACCGCGTCCTATTGAATTACAGTTGCCCATGTACGCAGGTTTTTTGCAAGAGCAACAGCGCTCGGTGGCGGGTATGGCTATTGCCAAAGTTAATGCTGTAACACCGGGTTTAGATGGATTAGGTGAGCAGGTGTTGCAAGAGGGTTTCAAAGATTATGATGACTCTTCCATGGATTGGTCCGATCAACTCATTGCTTGGCAAGAATATATTGAACAATTAGGGACACAGCTATTGGCTGGAGACGCGCAAAACGTCATTCATGTTCCAACCGATTATGAATATTGTGACGCGTTGCCATTTTTGCGTATCACCACACAGGGAGAGCACTATGAGCAATAGACGACCCAGTGATTACCGGGTCCGCGAGCAGGCTATTTCTATCGAGCATTCTTTTTTGGTTGAGGCGCCCGCGGGCTCTGGCAAGACCGAGTTGCTGACTGACCGCATTTTGGCTTTGCTGGCCGTGGTACGCAAGCCCGAAGAGATAGTTGCCATTACCTTTACGCGAAAAGCTGCGGCCGAGATGCATCAGCGCGTGATCGAGAAGCTCTCGGCAGCACAGCAAGAACCACCAACTGAAGAGCATTTACGCAAAAGCTGGACATTGGCTCGCGCTGCTTTACAGCGAGACCGCGAACAGGGATGGGATTTGCTCAATTATCCAGCACGCTTGGCCATTCGAACTATTGATTCACTATGTGCGCATTTGGTACAGGCCATGCCTTGGTCCAGTGGGTTGGGAGGGATGCCAGACATCGCTGAAAATGCAGACGAGCTCTATCAACAAGCCGCAGTAGAAACACTTTTGCAGGCAACTCCAGATAATTCAATAGGCCAGGTTTTGGCACATTTGAATATGTCGTTTACACGAGCCGAAGATCTGATCATCGACATGCTGAAGAAACGCGAGCAGTGGTTGCCGGTAATAGCAGAAACTGCTGATGTTGCCTTGTTGGAAAGCAATCTTTACGAACTGATTGAGCGCGATTTGCACGTACTGGCGGATGCATTGCCCTTTGGATGGGCAAATGAGCTGGCACCATTGACACGCTTTGCTTACGAGTCGTTGATAGCAGAGGATAGAAAATGTGATTTTGAGGCCTTGTCTGATTGGCAGGGCGAGGTTTTTTTCCCAACCGTTGATGAATTGCCACGTTGGCAGGGGTTGGCCCGTTTTTTATTGACCACCCAAGGCGAATTGCGTCGCCCAAGGGGGATTAACCGAGCCCGAGGCTTTGCCCCTAAAGTCCCCCAAAAAGAGCAATTGATCAACTGGCTAGAGGCACAAGATTCCAGTGCGGATTGGATTGCCCTCTTGCGAGAAGTGCAGTATTACCCGCTTGGGTATACCGATGAGCAAAGCCAAATTTTGCAGCATTTAGTCATGGTTCTTCGCCAAGCCGCTGCTCATTTATGGGTGATATTTGCCGAGCAACGTGCAGTGGATTTCAACGAGATTTCGCAGCGCGCACTGGCAGCCTTGGGGCATGCAGAAGATCCGACCGAGTTATTGTTACGTTTGGATAGGAACATCCAGCACTTATTGGTGGATGAGTTCCAGGACACCAGTCAATTACAAATGCAAATACTCGAACGGATTGTTTCCGGGTGGCAGCCAGATGATGGTCGTACCGCTTTCTTGGTGGGCGATCCCATGCAGTCCATTTATCGTTTTCGCAAAGCCGAGGTGGGATTGTTTTTAGAGATGAAATCTCGGGCTCATCTTGGCCCAGTTGGGCTCGAGGTGTTGCAACTCAAAGAGAATTTCCGCTCCCATCCAGGGCTCGTAGATTGGGTCAACCAGGCGGGCCCTCATTTGTTGGCGACACAAAATGACAGTGAATTTGGTGCTGTGGCTTTTAATGCAGCCCAGCCTTTTCATCCAGGTAGCGGAACACGTGTACAGGTCCACGATATATGGCAGTGGCACGAGAAAGAACTACCCGATGCAGAAAAAGAACGGCGCAAACAGGGGCAGCAGCAAGAGGCACAGGCACGCGTCATTGAGTTGTGTCAACGAGCCTTGCAACAGTATGACCAGCAGAAAAGTCCTGTCGGTATTTTAGTGCGTGGCCGTGCGCATTTAGCTGGCTTGGTCCGTGCACTTACCCAAGCAGGTGTGCCTTGCCGGGCTGTCGAGTTAGATCCGCTGAGTTCACGCCCTGCGGTACAAGATCTCATCCAGCTGGTGCGCGCCCTCGTACATCCGGGCGATCGCATGGCCTGGTTGGCGTTGCTGCGATCGCCTTTATGTGGTTTAACCCTAAATAGCCTGCATGCGTTATGCGCCCAGGCTGATGAACATACCCCCATACCTGTATTGTTACAACAGCTCGAGACTCTGCAATCTCTTTTACCCGCAACTGAATATGAGCGCTTTTTGTGGATCGCTAACGGGTTGGATAGTACCTCTAATAGAAATGGTTCAGATACTTTCCCATCGTGGGTGCAGCGATGTTGGCAACAACTGGGCGGAGCCGCCATTTATCATTCCTCCACGGATCGCGAGGATGTTGAGCAGGTCTTTCGCCTACTGGATGAGATAGCTCCTTATGGGGACTTGGATCTGCAGTTACTTGAGGATCAGGTGGCCGAACTTTTTGCTGCTCCAAGTAACGTTAGTCCAGCTGTTGATGTGATGACCATTCATAAATCCAAGGGCTTAGAGTTCGAGTCGGTTATTTTGTATGGCTTGGACAGGCAAGTGCGTGGTGATACCACTCCCTTAGTCAGTTTCGAGGTAGGACCTACTGGTATTTTGGTAGGGCCGATTGCCATCGATAAAGATGAACCTGGTGTTGCAGACTTCATGCGCAAGCGCGAAGCAAAAAGGGCAGAAAATGAACTGCGGCGATTGTTATATGTTGCTTTGACTCGAGCACGTAGTGAGTTGCATTTGATTGCTAATCTGACTTTCGACGCAGATAAGGATGAACCCAGAAAGCCAGCGACTAATGTGCTTTTAGAGCGTTTATGGTCGATCATTGAGGCACAGATCCAAGTGCCTGATGGGGCGTTTGAACAGCAGCAAGCTGCTATTACTCAGTCGGACACTGCCGTGGGTAATCAATTAAAACGTATTTCACCCACAGCGTGGTCTGGGATTGATTTGCGGGATCAGCGCCAATCTTTGCGGCAACGCGCACCTACGACACAAGGTTGGCATTGGAGCGTCCCTGCACAAGATGAATCCGCAGTGGGACAGGTTGCCCATGCTTGGCTAGAACGTATGGCTCGTGATGGTATTGAACAATGGTCTACAGAACGCTTACAGTCACTGTTGCCGGCTATTGAACGACAGCTGTTGCGTACCGGATGTACGCGGGATCACTTGGTCACGGGCGTTTCTGAAGTATTAGATGCACTCAATAACACGCTAAGCAGTGAACGGGGGCGCTGGCTGTTAACTGTGGCAAAAGCACAGCGCGAATGGAGCTTGCTGGATCATCGTGGTCGGGTCTCGATTATTGATTTGGCTATTGACCAACAAGACCATTGGTTGGTAGTGGATTATAAAACTACGGTGCCACACGACGATGAGGCACTATCCGAGTTTAAACAACGTATGTTGCGTCTGCACCATGAGCAACTGCAGCGTTACTGCAGTCAGGTGACGGCTTTAGATGGGCGTCCCGCACGAGCTGCGCTGTATTTTCCGCGCATCGATCTTTGGGTCGAACACGAGACCCTGTGAAAATGCATAATGTTTGTGGTACATTAACCAGTGGCGGGTCCCTTCGCATGGTTCAACAGCGAACCTGGTCAGGTCGGGAACGAAGCAGCCATAGCTGTCTCGAGTCAGTGCCGAAGTCAGGCTCGCCACTTTCTACCTGTGGGTCATTCGCGCCTGCATCAATAGCCCTACACTTATCTAGCTGCATCTCTATACGCATGAGCTCGTCTGCCTGGTTGCAGGGGTTCATCGGCAAAGCATTCCCATTTTTTCATCGAATCCGTTACACTAGGATTTTCCCTCTGATTAACGCAATTGCATGAGCTATCAAGTACTGGCCCGCAAGTGGCGCCCCCGAGATTTTTCTTCATTGGTTGGGCAGGAGCACGTCGTTCAAGCCCTGTCGCATGCCCTGGATGAACAGCGGCTGCACCATGCATGGTTATTTACGGGTACTCGTGGGGTAGGGAAAACCACATTGGCACGGATTTTGGCCAAATGTCTAAATTGCGCCCGGGGGGTGACTGCAACCCCCTGTGGAGAATGTCAGGCGTGCATAGAGATTGATGAGGGTCGCTTTGTTGACTACATCGAGCTTGACGCAGCATCTAATCGACGCGTCGAGGAAATGACCCAACTGCTCGAGCAAGCTGTTTACGCCCCTGGGGCTGGGCGCTACAAGGTCTACACCATTGACGAGGTCCACATGCTGACAGGGCATGCTTTTAATGCCATGTTGAAAACCCTCGAAGAGCCCCCAGCGCACGTCAAATTTATATTAGCGACTACCGATCCCCAAAAAATACCTGCCACAGTATTATCGCGTTGCTTGCAATTCAATTTGAAACCAATTGCGCCCCCAATGATTGCAGAGCACCTGCAGCAGATTTTAGTTCAAGAAGACATCAAGTACGAATCCCAAGCATTGCTGGCGCTCGGTCAGGCAGCGGCCGGCTCGATGCGCGATGCATTGTCACTCACGGATCAGGCTATTGCCTATAGTGCTGCTGACATCAGTTTGCAAACTGTGCAGGACATGCTGGGTAGTATTGATGGCAATTATCTAGTGGCTTTAATGCACGGATTGCAGACCCAAGACGCTCAGGCACTTTTGCAAACTGCTGATGAATTGCATCAGCATGGGCTATCTTTTGGACAGACTTTAGCTGATTGGGCCGAGCTTCTATCCACCATTGCCATGACACAGCGTGCCCCTGAGTTTGTTGATCAAAGTGTGTCGTATCACGAGCACCTTGCTCAATGGGCGCAGGCCTTTAGCCCAGATGCCCTGCAATTGTTTTATACCGTGGCCATACACAGTCGTAATGAATTGCACTTGGCGCCGACAGAGCACACTGGTTTTGTAATGGCATGTTTGCGTATGCTCACGCTGCTACCTGAGGGCGAAGTGCGACCTGTTGAGGACATAGCGGCTGCAGCTAGCAACCGTTCTGCAGAACATAGCGTCACCACTGCGCATCTTCCAGCAGAGGTTCCTACAGAGGACTCTGTAAAAAAAACACCATCACCGCAGCACGCCGAGCCAGCTGAGACCGTCGAATCAGCTGGTGACCCTGATGAGTCCATAGAAAACACCCAGCCCGCAGATGCTGTACCTGCAGATAAGACCGATTCAGTTGTCGCGGCACACCCCGCAGTCCAGACTCGTGCAGACACAGACACAGACACAGACACAGACACAGACACAGACGTAAATTCAGAGATCGGTACTGAAAGAGGTGCGAAAACAGGCGTATATAGGGATCCAGAAACAGTCACAGCTGAGGGCTCAGGTGTAAGCACAGAACAAGACGAGAAAATCGAAGAGTTCGAACAATTAGATGGCTCAACTCCGGCTGAGCTCCCTCCCTGGGCTGATCTGCCTGCACCCATTATCGAAGACGAACCACAACGGATGTCTTTGGCGCAAATGGATGCGAGTCATTGGGCGCGTTTAGCCGCAGAATTGCCGTTAAGCGGTTGGGCAGCGCAAATAGCCAAACGTAGCGAGTGGCTACGCCATGAGCAGGGCGAGGTTGTATTGCGTTTAGAATTGCGTTCGGTTGATGATATGCAGGCTAAAACTCGTTTGAACACCGTTTTAAACGAATATTTTGGTCAACCATTACGACTTACAATAGAATACGGCCGTACAGGTGCAGAAACGGCGGATGCCATCTACCAGGCGCAGCTGCGCGAACAACAAAAACGCGCCGAACAAGCAGTGGCTGAGGACCCTTTTGTCCATCAGCTAAAGGACCAGTTTGGTGCGCAGTTGGTCAAGGGTTCCATACAGCCGCGTACCCATTAGTTTTCCCGAGAATTTAATCGTATTTTAAAAGGATATCACTATGAAAGGACAGCTAGCCGGTCTTATGCGTCAGGCACAGCGCATGCAAGAAGACATGAAAAAAGCCCAAGAAGAGCTCGCCGAGATTGAGGTCGAAGGGGCTGCAGGGGGGGGCTTGGTCAAAGTCACTATGAGTTGTAAAAATGATGTGCGCCGCATCAGTATTGATCCCGAGCTTCTCGAAGAGGATACCGACATGCTCGAAGATCTGATCGCAGCTGCCTTTAATGATGCGCTGCGCAAGGCTGAAAAGACGGCCCAAGAAAAAATGTCTGGATTAACGGCAGGTTTGCCACTGCCCCCAGGAATGAATTTACCTTTTTAATGAGTAGCCTTGTACCTGAGCCAGCACCCTTACGCCTCTTGATTGATGCCCTGAAACGCTTGCCCGGGGTCGGTGAGCGTACCGCGCGGCGGATGGCTTATCATTTGCTGCAGCACGATATCCAAGGCGCGGAAACGCTGGCCCAAGCCTTGGCAGGCGCTGTTCACAACCTACAGCGTTGTACGCGTTGTAATGGTATTAGCGAAGAAGAGCTATGCGCACTGTGCACCAGCCCTCAGCGCGACGCATCTTTACTATGCGTAGTAGAAACCCCAGCCGATCAAAACATGATAGAGGCCAGCCACGGATACAGTGGATTGTATTATGTGTTGATGGGTCGATTAGCACCCATTGATGGGGT